>JAEEGL013112301.1_pt1 | contig 10793 bp, 8 predicted proteins | sample 9134231 | NCBI WGS metagenome assembly JAEEGL01 (sample SAMN16246548, study PRJNA631951) | gut metagenome | biome: gut microbiome; feature: rumen; material: fiber-attached | host: Bos | place: Iran: Karaj | collected 2018-10
ATAAACCCCTTCGGGGGACTACATGAAATTATTGCCCTGGCTTGCGGTAACCATTCCCGCATGCCCATTGCTCGTGGAGGTGTTTCCGGACCCGACGGACGTGCCTGACCAGGACGGGGAGTTTGTCGAGGTGCGCCTGGACGCTACGTTCCGGGCGGACACGTTAACGCTGCTCATGGACGGGAAGGCGGCTGTCCGGGTCCCGTACCCGGAGGGGAACCGCCTGGTGCTGGTACACGACAGTGCATTTTGCTCCGTGCGGGAGAATGTCGCCTGCGCGGTCTTCAAGGAATCGCTCCCGAATTCGCGGGAAAGTCTGTGGAAACTCGAGGCGGGCGCTTGCGAGGATTCCGTGCTGGTGCCGGCCTCAAAGGCGGGGAAGGCGTACCAGCGGCGCGGCGGGACCGACGACTGGGAGTTTACCGCCGCCACGCCGGGTTTCGCGAATGCGGATTACGAGCGCGGGATAGCAGACTGCGGGATCGGGGCACTGCGGGTTGTATCCGGGGAGGTTTCCGCGGGTGTGTTCGATTTCCGGGTGGAGGGCGTTCTCGATGGTTGCGACAGTGCGCAGGTTCATGCGGGCTGGCTCGACCTGATGGCGGGTGTAGCGCAATCCGGACGGCTCGATACGCTTGCCGTTTCGGGCCGGTTCGGCTTCGGGTTTACCGCCCGAGGGAGCGTGTCGCTGCAGGTTTCGCTCCCGGAAGACGAGTACCCGCTGAATGACAAAATCGATACGCTTCTCGTGGTACCGGGCAAGGCCCCGCTGGTGATATCTGAGGTGCACCACTGCCCGCAGGAGCCCGTTCCCGAGTGGGTGGAGGTGTTCAACGCGTCGCGCTCGGTGCTGCCGCTGTCGCGGGTGGGTTTCTGCGGCAGGGGCGGCGTGCTGGGCGGTAGCGGGGATTCCCTATACCCCCTGCAGGCGCTTCTCGTGACGCGAGATTCGCTCGAGTTGAGGAGGCAGGTCGGGTTCCCCGACGTGCGGATAGCGCAGGTGGCGCTCGGGTACCTGAACAACACCGGCGGGTCGCTCGCCCTGTGTTACGGAGGGCAGGTCATTGACTCGGTCGCGTGGGACAAGGGGACTGCGGTCTGCCCCGCGGGTTTCAGCCCGCTTTCGGGTGCTACCGACGATTCGCCCGGGTTTGTGCGCAAGGCGGGCAAAAAGACGGAGGCCCCGTTCACGCTGACGCTTTCCAGCCGGGTGGTGCGTGCGCGTGGCGTGCCCTTGCGGGTGCGCGTCGAGGGGGAAGGCGAGGTAAAGCTCCGCCTGCTCGATTCGGCTAGCAGGGAGGTGTGGAACGCCGTCGCGCAGGCAAATTCCCCGCAGTGGATGGATGTACCCGTGCAAAGCCTGGGGAGCCGCGGCGTGAACTACGTGGCGGCGAGGCAGGGCGATTACGAAAAGGTGGTGGGAATTGTACTGCGCCCTTAGTTTATCCAAAATCGCGGGCCGTTTAATTCCGTGCCGTTTAAGCGTGCGTCGATTCATCCCGCGCCGTCTAAACTCTTGTCTTGAACTGCGTCGCCTTGCCTCCGTCATCATCATCGCGTGCCTTCTTTCAGGTCTCATCTCGCAGGCCCACTGCTTCGATGCCCCCGTCGCCTTTGTGGGCGATTTTGGTTGCGCTCCCGAGGGCCTCCCGGGCTGGAACTCCACTCCTGCGCGCAGGGCCGCTCCCGCTTTCGGCATCTCGGGGTACATGCGTTCGGATACTCCCGATGAATGGGTGCTTTCCGCCGCGGGGGAGTGGGGCAACCCGCATTACCGCGTCGCGTTTCTCTACGGCTACTACGCGCTCGATTCCCTGTTCCGCGAGTCGGGAGCTTCCATCGAGGCTTCGTTTTCCAGGTGGTTCCTTGTGGCGGGTCTCGGGTTCGGCGGCATAACGCAGTGGGTTCTGGGCAATGATGCCTGGCTCCGGTACAGGCTCAAGTTCGGCTTGTCCGCGCAGGTGAGTGGTTTCACGCTTGCTGCCTGGTGGCAGGCCTTTACCGACGAATGGCGCGAGTATCCCCGGGCTGGCGTGTTCTGGAGGGCGTCGCAGACCTTTACCGCTTATGTCGGAACGGACATGCACGCTGTTGTCGTCGGGACAAGCCTTCGCTTTGCGTGGGGCAGCATCGAGACCTCGTACAGTTTTCCAGGCTTTTCGCTTGCGTTCGGGGTTTCGTTCGGCTTTTCCGGCTATGAAATAGGTGCAAAGCACGGTATGGGCGGTGCTTTGCTGGCATATGATGGCTTCTGGGCATCCAAATCGTTCAAAAAGTGAACGGAATTTCGCCAGGGAGTGTTCCCAGCGCGATATTTTGTTTATCTTGTAGGTATGGATCCTACGATTCCTGCTGCAAATCTCGGCATGAACTGGCTTATCGTTCTCGCCTTCGTGTGCGTCATCCTCCTGGTGGCGTGCGTCATCTTCATTTTCCTGCTTCGCGAGAACGTGAACAGGCAAAGGCTCTATGACAAGTTTACGGGCAATGTGAACGAGTTTATCGTTGTTTTTTCGCGTAGACTCGAGTTCCTTTACGGGTTGCCGATGTACATCTCTGACCCGCTTTTTAGCAGGCTTTCTTCCGGGAGCGTTTTCCAGGATTTGCTGCACTCGAAGGATTGGGCCCGAATGAGGCTATACTTTGACGAGGTCGAAAAGCACCAGAACATGTCGTTCGTTTTCTCGGTGGAACTTGACCCGACATCCTCGAATGCCGACCAGAGCCGTGTGCAGTGGTACGAAATGAAGACTGTGCTCGATTATGTCTCGGTGCAGGAATTCCGTTACATTTGCTTTATCAGGAATTTTACCCGCGAAAACGAGAACAGGAAGGAGCGTGAACGCATCCAGGTGCGGCTCGATAACCTTTTGCAGAATACCGGCGACTTCCTCTGGAATTTTGAGGTCGACGAACGCAAGTTCAGGCTTCTTACCCCCTTGATGGATGAGGAACACCGCGTAATCCCGCAATCTACGGGCTATGTGGATATCCGCAAGATGATGCCGGAATCCGATTACAACCTCCTCGATTCTGTGGTGAATGCGCGCGTTAAGGATTTCCATACCTACGGTTCCAGGGGCGATCCGTTCGAGACAATCAAACTGCGTCTGTATGGTGCCGACAGGGCTATGGTGTGGTACTGCTTCCGCTGCAGGCTCGTAAACGACGAGGACAACCGCCTTGTGCTGCAGGGCTCGGCACGCCGCATGGATATGGTGCTCGACAACCCGCTTTCAGAAGACGACGACAGGGAAGCTATGCTTTCGGCGGCGCTCTCGTTCCCCGATGTGCGCGTGCTGTGGATCGACAGGAACTTTACCATCCAGGGCTGCAACCAGGCCTTTGCGACCGACTTCCAGATTGTGAACCCGAAGGACATTTACGGGAAGAACTTGGATGCGGTTCTTACGAGCAGAATCCTGCCGCACGTGTCGAAAATATTCTCGGATGTGTTCGATACCGGGAGGAGCGTCTCCTGGAAGGGCGGGTTCATGAAGGAAAACACCCTGCTCATGTTCAACGCGGTTCCGCTCAAGTCGAAGGACAATGTGCTCCATTCCGTCTTGGGCGTGTACATGATGCTTGACAAGAGCGACTTTGTAGAAGACGAAGAAAACGTTTAATCAAAAGGAGATATTGTGAAAAAGTTATTCGGTCTTGTGATTTGTTCTGCGTTTATGCTTTGTGCCTGCAATGAAGCGAACGCCGAAAAGTCCGCAACAGCGAAGGGAGCCCCCGCCGCACAGCCCGCGGCTGCTGTCGCTGCCCCTAAGCCTGCAGAACCCGCTCCGGCTCCGGAAGTCCCGAAGGCGCAGATTACGAACATTGACTGGGCGAAGGCTCTCGAGATGCAGAAGGCCGGTGGTGTGCTGATCGACGTGCGCACTCCGGGCGAGGTTGCCGAGGGTACTGCCCCGGGTTCCATCAACATTCCGCTCCAGGAAGCCGAACAGCGCCTCGCTGAATTCCCGAAGGACAAGGACCTGCTTATCTTCTGCCGTAGCGGCAAGCGCAGCATGGCTGTTTCGAATTTCCTTATCCAGAACGGGTACGAGCGCGTGTTCAACGTGGTCGGTGGCTTCATGGCCTTCCCGAAGAACTAGTGAATTACTTACAGCTCGCACTAGAAGAATCGTTTTTCTCCATCGGGGTTAGCCGTCCTAATCCTGCTGTGGGGGCTGTTGTTGTTAAAAACGGGATTGTTGTGGGGAAGGGGCGTACGCAGCGCCCCGGGAGCGCCCATGCCGAAGTGATGGCGCTGCGTGACGCGGGCGAACTCGCCCGCGGCGCGGCCATTTACGTGACGCTTGAGCCCTGCTGCCACTATGGCCGCACGCCCCCCTGCACCAAGGCCATCATCGATGCCGGCATCAAGGAAGTTTATTTCGCGCACGCGGACCCGAATCCGGTAGTGCGCGGCAACAGCAGGAGAATTCTCGAGGAGGCGGGTATCCGCGTTTTCGAGGGAGTTGACGCCTGCATGGCCGCATCCTTCGAGGAGGCAAATGAAGGCGATTGCGGTAGCGGCTGCCGCGTGTTCGGGTTTGATCATCGCGCGGGTACCGAGAGAGTTGGTTTTATCGCGGGTGTCGGGATGCGCGCGCAGTCGGAAAATGAAATCGAGGGGCGCAGCGTATTTGCAGAAATCGAACGCTACTTCGAAGCGTATGATTACTTTGTGCGCAACAAGATGACGTTTGTCGAAGTGAAGTGCGCCGTATCCGAATCGGGATACATGGGGGTCGCACGGCCCGATGGCTTGCACGCCCCGCTCTGCATAACGGGTCAGGGTGCGAACTGCTGGAACCATGAACTGCGCGCGATGAGCGATGCGGTTCTCGTGGGTGCCGGGACGCTCCTTGCGGACAATCCCTCGCTTGACGTGCGGTATGCCCGCGGGAACAATCCCGTGAAGGTCTTATGGGCGGGGCACCGCGTTTTTACTTGCGAAGAAGCGGACACCTTGAAGGTTTTCCGGGCGGGAGAGACGCTCGTGTTTTCGTATGTTCCGCAACAGGCCCTCGCTGCTCGCGACGGGATTGAGGTTTTTGTGCTGGCTTCCGGCGATTTTGGTTCGGGATGGCGCGAGATGCTTGCGGATTTTTCCCGCCGGGGAATGCACCGCCTGATGGTCGAACCCGGCGCGACGCTCGCAGGCCTTCTTTTTGAGAATTCTGATGGCGACGCACTTGATGGTGCCGGCGACGCGCCCGAAAATCGCCCCCTCTGGAACCGCCTGGACCTGTGGCATTCCACGGACGGGCGAGTCGAAGATGTTATTGATGGCGGGGAAGGCAGGCCTTCGCTTACTCCGCTTGCCTTTCCCGGAGTCCCTTCGGGAGCCGTTGCACGCGAGTCGGCAATGCTTGGCCCCGACGTGTTGACCGTCTATTACCCGGGATAACGTTATCCCGCGAGCATCTCGCCATCTATTTCACAATCACCATCGGGCTCGTTTCGCTCAGCAGGTAGTCCCATTCCTCGCGAATCTTGTTGTATTCGCTCGGGTCGGCGTACAGCGCGAACGTCGTCCACTTGATGGAGGATTGCGCCCCTGCATTCACGCCCTTCTCAAAACTCACGTAGTCAGCGTCGCGGGCGAGTGCCTTCGGGCCGACCACGTTCACGCTCTTGCCATCGGCAGCCTTCACGGTGAGGCTGTACTGGAACTGCGTCTCGTGCGGCATGCGGATGGGGTGGTGGCGCTTTGCGACCTTGGGCATCTTGAACAGGCTGCGCTCCCACACGTTGGGGAACCGTCCCTTCATTTCGCCGCCCTGCCCGAAGTAGGCCTTGGACCCGTAGGTGGTAACGAGAACGAGAGGCTTGTTGAACTGGTCGAGGTTCTTGATTTCGACCTTCGAAATATTCACGTCGGGCACGCCCTGCGCCATGAAGTCTTCCATGAGCTTCTCCTGCTCCTTGACTTCGCGCCCGTAGAACTTGTTACGGATGGCGCTTGCGAACTTGCCTTCTAGCGTCACGGAATCGCGGAATTCGCAGTTGCCGTCGTTTCCGATAAAGAGCCTGTGGTCAATCGCAATCTTGTGTTCCTGGTTGTCTTCGAGAATTGGCGTCTGCGTCACGCGGCTGTTCTCGCCGTCGATGATGAGGGCCACCTTGCCTTCCATGTCGAGCGGCACGGGGCGGTCGTTGCCCGTCTTGTCGGTCGCGTCAATCCACATCTCGCTTATGCGGTCCTGCTTGGGCACGTAGAGAATCATGTGGTTGAACTGCTGGATGGTCGGCAACTGCGAGAAGCCCTCTTCCGTCAGGTGGATTGCGGTGAGGTAGCTCTTGACGCCGATGGTCGCGAGCATTTCCTTGAGGAGGAGCGCCATGTCCTTGCAGTCGCCACGACGCTCCTTGAGCGTCACTTCGGCGGTCTGCGGGATAAGGCTGTGACCGCCGAAGCGGATATCGCGGTAGCGGATATCGTGGCGCACGAAGTTCGCGATGGCCTTCACGGCCTCGTTTCCGATCTTGTTGCCCTTCACCTCGAACGCCTTCTCGCGCACGCTCACCGCCTGCTTGAACTGGTGCTTGATGAGGTTCTGGTAGTCTTCGCCGACTTCCTTCCACTGCTGCTTGCCGGTGAGCATCAGGCCTGCGCCAAAATCGCGGTACACGGGCATGTAGAGTTCCTTGCGCGTCACGACCGGGCTTTCGATTTTCCATTCGCGCCCGCCCTTGATGTTCTCGCGCTCGAGCGGTCCGTATTCCTCGGTGGTGAAAGCGTTCGTGTCGGCGTACACGCGGAATATGGACTGGCCCACGGGAACGTCCTTGCTGCTCACGAAGTCGGTGTAGGGAATCATGCCCTTCGCCTCGATGGCGGTGCGGCTGAACTGCAGATAAATGAAGTCGCCCGGTGCAAGTTCCGAGAGCGGGAAGTGCGCCATCTGGCTTTCGTTCTTGCCGCCGATTTCGGTCGCGTAGGTGATGTAGGCGCCGTTCAGGCTAGCCTTCTGCTTCAGGTTCCAGTTGCTATCGTACACTTCGAGCGCGTTGAGGAATATGCGGTCGTAGCCCGGCAGAAAATCGAAGGTGAACTCGCGGTAGATGGCGGCACCGCGCACATCGAGGATTTCCATGAGCATTTCCTCGCTCCTGCTCCACGGCTGGTTCTTTTCGGCCTTCAGGCATTCCTTGCGGTAGTGCACTACGGCGGGGAAGTCTCCCTCGACTGCTTCCTGCTTGGCCTTCGCGCTCAGCAGGCTCTTGATGTTGCCGGTACGTTCTTCCACGGGCGTGATGGGCTTCTGCAACGTGCGGTTGTCTGCCTTCCCGAGGAAAGCCTTGGTGGCGCTGAGGAAACTCTTCGCATCTTCGTTGTCTGCCTTGAGCGAGAGCGCCTTGGTGAGCGCCTTTTCGGCATCGCGGTAATTGTGGCTGTAGAAGAGAATCTTCCCGTGCATGGTCCAGAGCTTGTAATCGTTCTTTTCCTTCTGGAGAGTTTCTTCGCTGATGGCACGGGCTTCCTCGTAGCGGCCCAAGAACATGAGGGCGTCCATGAGGGTTTCGCCCAAATCCTTGCTCATCCCGAACCGGCCTCGTACCCCATACAATATTTCAACGGCTTCGGCGTACTGGTCCAGGCCCATGTAGGTCTTTGCGAGGTACACGCCCAGGCGGCTGCTCGGCTGCGTGTCATAGAGGCGCTGCACCACAACAAGCGACTGGTGGCGCTGTCCGAGTCCCCAGAGCGCGTCGGAGAGGTTAATCACGTATTCGGGGTTGTTCGGCGTGAACTGGAGCGCCGCTTCCGCACACTCGCGGGCGTGGCTGTAGTCGAACAGGACCTCGTACATTTCTCCGAGGATGGAGAGGAGTTTCCCGTTCTTGCGTACGAGCGGCATCTGGCTTGTAAAGTAGGCGATGCCCGGGCCGTAGAGTTCCTTCATCTGGTAGATAAACCCGCAGTTCACGAGGTAGAGCGGTTCCTCGGGGTCCATCTTGTTTGCGCGTTCAAAGTAGCTGAGCGCCACGAGCGGCTGGTCTTCCACAAGGCGGAGGATGCCCACCTGGTTCATCACGGCGGCGTTGAACTTGTTCTGCTTTTTGTCGTCCTTGATTTCGGGCACGGCTCCGGTCTTGAGCCCTTCGATGGCGTTGTCGATGGCCTTCGCGTATTTCTTCTGCGTTGCGCCCTGCGTCCAGGCCGCAATCAAAATTCCGCGTCCGTTCTCGTAGAAGAACCGTCCCTTGTAGGCGAAATCGAAATTCCCGACCATGTGGGTGAGGGTGAATTCCTGGGCGTAGCGGTCGCCGACTTTCGTACGGCGTGCATCGAGTGTGCGGTTATTCGGGTCTACACCCAGGCGGGTGAGGAGCACCTTGAACATATCTTGCTGGTTAATCACGTCGGGCGGGAGGATGGCGCCATATACAAATAGCGAGACTTCCTCGGAATTGTCGGTCAGCACCAGGTCGGGGTCGTTGTTCTGCTTCGCAATGCCGTTCCAGAAGTGCCAAAGCGTGTCCTTCGTGCTCCAGGTGTAGCCGAGCGCTGCGGAGGAATGGCTCTGGATGCGTTCCGGAGAGAGTTCCGGGCCCTGTTCCTCGGCGATTTCGTTGAGGGTGAACCCCTTGAAGAATTCCTGCCATTCCTCTTTCAGGGCACCTTTTGCGGGCACGTTGTCGGTTGCCGCGAGTGTGAGGGTATAGACACTGCTCCCGTTGCCGGTAACGAGGCCGCATGCCTCGTATGGGGTCTCGTAGCGCTTGCCCGCGATGTCGAAGAACGCGCCGGTGGTGCCGAACGCCTCTTCGGGATTGAGTTCGCTCAAGGTCGCCTTCTTGCCGCTAGATTCCAGGCTCTGCATTTCCATGCGGGCGCGGTCCATGAGGTTCATGGGCTCGCCTTCGTCGAGCGCTACCTCGCGTAGCACCGCGCGCCTGCCCGAATTCGCGTTGTAGAACTCGTAGGGGGCGCCATCCTCGCCGCCGATGACTGTCCAGTCGCCGCCGGGGAACTTGAAGCTGAAGCCCGCGTTGCCGATGGTGCCGTCCGGGTTGCAGACCGCGCCTGCGTTCGTGCCCGACGTCGAAGCTGCGCTCGAATTATCGTAGTCGTAATAGCTCTGCGCCGCGGTAGCGGGGGCGCCGCTCTCGTCGGCCTTCGGTTCCGGGTTGGTCAACGGGTCGCCGTTTCCGGCACAAGAAACCATGGATGCGAAAAGGAACAGCGCAAACAGGCCCGCACTCTGCTGTGCGAGTCGGCCGCGAAAAACGGCCACACGGGTAAATCTTTTAGACGTAGGAATCATCATGAGAGCAAAGATACAAAAACGAATTGCTCCCGCCCTGCATTTTTTATTCCCGCGTGGAATATGTTTTTTTGTTGGTAAAAAATTGTTTAAATTATATATTACCCCAAGAAGAAAGTGAGGTCTACCTAATGCGAGATCCAAATTTCGTTAACGAAATCAAGTTCCAACAAGAGCCTGGGACGTCAGAGACGGTTATGCCGTCGGACGATCTCCTTATGTATTTGGAAAAGTACATTATAGTTCCTGCAGAAGAAGAGTGCGGATACGGCATCTATAGCAAGGCTCGCGAAATTCCTATTTTTTTCGTCAGTGAAAAGACCATCAACCAAAAGGGCCTGGCGATTGATTGTGGCGTTTCCGATGATTTACGCAAACTCCGTGATTTAGTGGATGATGAACGGTTCTGGAAACTAGAAAAGGCTCTAGTAAATAGGGTTGATCCAATCGGCTTTTACCTCCCTAAGGGCGAACTCCAGGACCAAGGACCAGAAATTTGGGTCTCATACGAAAAAATCTGCAACCTGCATCAGAAATGGAAGGATTCAAAATACACTACGGCTCTGACCTTGGTTCACGAACTGGGTCATGCTATTATGGATGCTCCGACATCGGGCCTTGATTGTCTGAATACATGGGTCGAGGAGCCTTTGGCTAACATGATTGCCCTCCATTACCTTTATTCAGTCGGCTCGTCGGATACCAATGGATATGCCCGTATCGACTATGTCACCGATTTTGTAGAAAAACAGCCGGAGAAATATGCGCTGGGTTTGAATCTATTCCGTTCTAATCGGGAATTTGACTGGAAGGCTTGGAAAAATGCCAAGAGGCTTCTGTGCTCCAAGAGTGAAGCCCTCATGGACTGGGTGGAATATATCAATGAGAACATGGCCAATGTTGATGATCGGCGTCTCGAGGATTTGTTCCGCGAGATTGTCCGCTAGCCGATAGAGTTTAACCAGATTCTTTTGCAGTAACTTTTTATTTCACGACCTTGATCGTGACAACCTCGTAAATTGTAGGCGGCGTGTCCGGCGCTTCAATCTCTTCTTGAGTGGTTTCGTGCTTTGCGGCGGTCTCGTAATCGAGATAGTATTCTCCTCCGTCGCATGAATATTGTTCGTATTCGGGCATAATCCTGAGGTTTACGCTGTAGAATTGATCTATTCCAGAAATGTCGAAGCCGAAATCCATTTCTTCAATAGTGCCTAATCCGGGGTCGGCGTCAAGAATTTTTTGCAGGGGTTCTTTACGGGAGGATGCGTAAACGATATATCTGCCGCCGGGCGGGTATTTTCCCATGATCGCGTATGCCATGTCTTTAATATAGTTTTTTCCCGAAATCAGCAGTAGGGGCAACCGCCCCTGCCGGTCGGAGAGGGGCAAAGCGGGGGAGTCCGTGCTCCCTTAATCACTAAATATCGGTCTTTTGTCTTTTTTTTACTCCAGAACTACACAAAGACCGCCTTTTTTTGTATCTTTGACGCCAGCAAAGCACCACCCTAAAGGTGGCTAGCA
>JAEEGL014073522.1_pt1 | contig 10793 bp, 9 predicted proteins | sample 9134231 | NCBI WGS metagenome assembly JAEEGL01 (sample SAMN16246548, study PRJNA631951) | gut metagenome | biome: gut microbiome; feature: rumen; material: fiber-attached | host: Bos | place: Iran: Karaj | collected 2018-10
CTTTGACCGTCTGGGTCTCCGAATGTCTCTATTTCGAAACATCTCGTATTTTTTCAGGTTGTCTCTGTTGCTTGACAGGTGAGACGGTTGTCCAAAATGTTTTCAGATGGACACCTCAATTCTCGGACACCTCCCGTTCTTTCAGTTCCTTTATAAGGAGGTCGGCTCCTCTGATTGCCTCACTGATGATGGAGTCTACCGAGCAGCCTCCAAAATAGTCGTTTGCACATCTGCCACCGATGATGGATGTCACGGTTGCATCAAAGAGTGCCGTCCATTGTTGCTCTGTTCTGTTTGCCATAATTTCTATACTTCGTTATTACATTGGTAATAACGAAAAGAATGGGACGGCATTGTGTGCAAAATATTAATTTAAAGTGGGTTAGGTGTGGGAAAAGTGTGTTCGAAAACGAAAAAATCCATTCGAAACAAGAAAAGAGACCATCGTATCATTGGAGATAGGTGCCGGTTCTCATTTATACAATACCATTATTTTGACTGGTGGTTCGGGATGATTGGAACAAATCGGTATTACCAAAAGAGGAAATAAATATTCCTTTCTGCAATAAAATGAAAAAAAATCATTAAAACACCAAACGCTGCACAATAATTCTAATACAACTACGTTTATATCGTTGTTTCATATTTGTATATAGAGATAAAGATATGACTGAAAATAAAGACCTAAACCGGTTAAAGGTTATTCTGGCGGAAAAAAAGAAGACAAATCTTTGGCTTTCCAAAGAATTAGGATGTGCTCCTACGACTGTTTCAAAATGGTGTACAAACACATCACAACCACCATTGGAAATGTTGATGAAGATATCCAAACTCCTTAATGTGGAACTCTCCGAATTGGTGAGATTTGAAGAATTAGAATATGACAAATAAGGGAGAGACGATTATTATATTCTTATTTTTTAAACATAGTTATGTCATATACAACGATTGATACTACAAAATCTCAACTACTGAAAGGGGATTGTGTGAAAATCCTAAAAACAATACCAGATGATTCTGTCGATTGTATTATCACAGACCCACCATATAACCTGGGATTGTTTATGCACAATCGGAATACCAACCTAAAAAAAATGAGAGAGAATCAATTTGCCTATGCTGGATGGGATAATTTGGAGTATAAAACTTGGAAAAAGAGTATGGGTAATTTTATGGAACAATGTGCCCGTGTCTCAAAAAAAAGTGCTTCTCTCATTGTGTTTATGTCTGTCCTTAAAGTTGCAGATATTGTGGGATTAGCACAAAAATACGGATATTACTATAAAACAACTGGTATTTGGCATAAGTTGAACCCGATGCCTAGAAATATGAATATCCACTTTGTTAATTCCACCGAGTGTTGGATATATTTCATTTATAAAGACACATCTGGAACATTTAATAATGAAGGGCGAGTCCTTCACGATTACCTTGAATCATCAGTGACACCCTCTTCAGAAAAAAAATTTGGATGCCACCCTACTCAAAAACCCTTGAAAATACTCAACGAACTAATTCTGACTTTAACAAATCCTAACGACATTGTATTAGACCCATTTATGGGTAGTGGTTCTACCTGTGTGTCGGCATTACTTAATGATAGAAGGTATATCGGCATTGAACTTAATGAGGAATACTATTCCATTGCTTTGAAACGAATTACAAATATAACTGAATTGAAAAAATGATAGTTGGAGATTTATTTGCCGGAGTTGGAGGAATGTCAGAAGGATTCAAGATGGCAGGAGGCTATGATATTGCTTTTGCTGTAGAATTTGACAAAGAAATTGCTTCTGCCTATCAAAAAAATCATATTGGAACAGATGTTTATCCAATGGATATCCGTGAGATTGATGTGGTCAAACTACACAAAAAACATCCACATATTGATGTAATAATTGGAGGACCGCCTTGCCAGGGATTTTCACAAAAAGGGAAACGCCTCAACCTCGATGACCCACGAAATTTTCTATTTCAACAATATGTTCGATTTGTAAAGGAATTTAAACCGAAATATTTTGTTCTAGAAAATGTTCCTAACATTATCACTACATCTAATGGTTATTTCAAAAATCAAATTGTAGAGGCTTTCAATAAACTTGGTTATGAGGTGAAATACGGAGTTCTGAAAGCAACTGATTTCGGGGTTCCCCAAGATAGACACAGAGCTGTATTTCTTGGTCAATTAGGCAAAATAGAAATAGATTTACCCAAACCCGAAGGAAAAACAACGAATATTCAGCAAGCAATATACGATTTACCATTTATTGATTCTGGTGAAGGAGAGGAACTATCCTCCTATGATAAAAAACCAATGTCTGATTATCAGAAGGAATTACGTGGTAGTTGTAAGGTTTTACACAATCACGTTGCCACAAGACATTCCAAGTTGGCTCTTCAAAGATTATCACTAATTCCCAAAGGTGCAGGCAAAGAAGTACTGCCGGAAGAACACCGAACCAAATCAATTTATAGCGGAACTTGGTGCCGTCTGTTAGAAGATGGTGTTGCGGCAACAATTACAACAAGATTTGACACACCATCATCCGGACGATTTACTCATCCTATTCTGAATAGATGTCTCACCGTTAGAGAAGCTGCAAGAATACAGTCATTCCCCGACAGTTTCGTTTTCTATGGGACAAAAACCATTCAAATGAAAGAGGTGGGCAATGCAGTACCCCCATTTTTGGCAAGAGCAATAGCAAATGTAATTAAAAATAATGAGTTATGATACAGCCAATTGAGTATAAAACAAGAGAACCTCTCAATTCTTTAACAGGAATCAAGTCGTCACTCAGCAACCTTAGAAGCGTTGTTTCTTTGACCTATCTTCTATTTGTTGTTAATGGAAAGAAAGACCAGATAGACTATGCAAATAGTGTGAATAATGACATCGTTATTAAACCACAATATAAGGATGCAATAAAGATTTTCCTAAAAGATGATTCGTTAGATAATGTGATTGACAGTAATCCATTATGTAAGTCCCAGATAGAGTCTTTATATGTGGGAATCACACTGATGTTTGGATTTGGGAGAATTGAATTTGAAGACGAAAAACTCTCAATGACAAAAGAGAGAACAGGTGGAATTCGGTACCCCAAAAGGATACACTTTGCCAGCAACATTATTGCATTAGACATCATCCTTCAAGGAATTGAAGAGAACGATAGAATTGGATTCTTGAAGTCTTGGTTAAAAGATGAGCACCTAAATTCTCAAATAGAATTGAATGTTGCCACATATTTGAATCTATGCATTGAGAACAATCTATTCAAGTTACGATTGGGAGACAAAGACCTATTTTTTCAAACCGAGGGATTATATGAGGGATTACGAAAAGACAAAACAGTGTCTTTGGAATCAGACGAAAAAGTGGGTCCGATGAGAATTCTTAATAGTATGTTAAGTGAGGGTCTTGTGCCTTGGCTTACAATGAAGCGTTCGGAGATTTCGTATAATAATTCAACTACATTTGATTATGATAGTTACTCCAAAATAATATCAACATCTTTGGACATTAGGGACATTAAAGTAGATAGACAAAATAGTTATGGGGCACAAGAAGAGAATAAATCTTACGGTCTCCCACCATTATCCGAAAACGGCATTATCACTGCCTTACGAACCAAACCATTCCTACTTCTTGCTGGAATCTCGGGAACAGGTAAAAGTCAGAAGGTTCAGGAATTGGCATTTATGTCGTGCCCCGAAGAGTTGAGAGAAGAGGACAGCACGACCCCTGGCAATTATTGTCTTGTGGAGGTGAAACCCAACTGGCACGACTCTACTGAATTACTCGGTTATTACAGTGCATTGTCCGGACGTTACGAACTTACTGATTTCATCAGATTTACGTACAAAGCCCTGACGAACCCAAACACCCCATTCTTCCTCTGTCTTGATGAAATGAACTTGGCACCTGTTGAACAATACTTTGCAGAGTATTTGAGTGTCCTAGAAACAAGAAAGCGGACGATTGTTGATGGTGAAGTAAGGATTCTTACAGAACCGTTGCTGACAAAAGATAAATTCAGCAACTGCAAACTTGACGAAAAGGTCCCCAAACAAACTACGAGTTATATGCTCGACGGTGATGATTACGATACAAAACCGTTGTATTCTCCTGACGATGCTAAAATTATTGCATATCTGAAAAATAACGGACTGCATCTGCCGGACAACCTTTTCGTCATTGGAACGGTCAATATGGACGACACCACACACCAGTTCTCCCGAAAGGTCATCGACCGTGCCTTCACCATTGAGATGAATGGTGGAAAGATGGGCGAGATGTTCTCAACGGAGAGTCGGAACAACCTTGAATATCGGACAGACCCTCTTCCACTATCTGCATTCAAGTCCGAATATGTGAGAGCATACGAGGTGTTGGAGGATGACCGTTTTGCAAAGTATGCAGACACAATAACCACGAAAATACCCGAATTGCTTGGCAATTCTGATGGAACAGCAAGTGAGGATAGCATTAACGGCATCTTAAATGGCACACCTTTCCGTGTAAGTTATCGTGTGCAGAACGAATTGGTTCTTTATTTGAGCGTCCTTATTGAAAATGCTGGTTTCCCCGATAACATTGAGTCGTTGATTGGAGAAGCGACTCTTGCCATTCTGATGGAGAAAGTGCTGCCCCGAATTCAAGGAGAGCAGAAACAACTCGAAACCAAAGGTAAAGATGGTAAGGCTAGCAATGTCTTGAAAGATATGATAACCTTTGTAGAGGGTCATTTTAAACCATCCGACGGAACAACTTCTGAAATATACGATAAGGTAACCAAGAAACTTGACGAGATGGATGGCAAGTTAGGTGGATATTACACAAACTTCTTCTAATCGGAGAAAATGGAACTGCTGCAATACAAATACAAGGATGCCTACACGTTTCAGGTAAGCAGTACCGACATTGAAACATCGTGGCGAAAGTTCAAGGTGAGAGCGCGACAACTCCCACCTGAACACTATTGCAGTTATGGTATGCACGAGGAGGGTGTGTTGAAGGTGTGGAATGCAGACACACACCGCTTGGAGGAGGTCGAGAAAACAGAATGGTCATCGGCACGTCCGGTGTTCTTCGAGGACCACAAATATACCCTATCTCTGACATTCTTTGATGCACAAGAAGAACCACGTATCATCCACCCGAACAAAGAGGTGGAGCAGATGTTCAACTGTGTCCATCTGGCATCTGGGGAATATCTTATAAACAGCAATATTGATTTCCTTAATCAACCAGGACACTTTGCCTTGGAATTTGCATACAAAAATGTTGCAGGCAAGCACATCCGACACAAAGTGGAGTTTGATGTCCTGTCGCCGAAACTGGACACAAAACACGACCTGGACATCATCATACAGCAAATAAGGCAGGAGTATGGAGACTTGGTGTTCCGGTATCTGACACTGACGTTCCAGCAATTTGAAATGGGTCGGGAGGCAAACAACGAACTGATTTGGTTGTCGGTATTCAAACAGATTGTAGACAACTACATTCAAGCAGTACGGTTCATCCTGCATCAACCCCATAACAAAGTGCAAGAGTTGGAAGAATATCGCCGTGCTGAACGTATCAAGGAGTGGAATCCAATGATTGCAGAGAGGTTCGTGAATGACCGACTGAATGACGAACAGAAAGCTCTGCACACCTATTATCGAACCCAACGGGTAGAATCGACTCTTGACACAAGGGAGAACAGATTTGTAAAATACACGTTGGAAAGAATAACGGAAAGGTTGTCTCTATTGGTAAAACGACTTTCCGAAGGAACATCCGAGAATGAAATTCAACTGTTGAAGGACAAACAATCAGAACTCGAAGTGCTGAAACATAACTCGTTTTTCAGAGGCATCGGTTTGTTTGACGGATTCCGACAGCAAAGTATGGTGCTGCAACAGAGAAGTGGATACTCACAGGTGTATCGGTACTGGATTATGTTGCAGAATGGTCTTGACCTGATTCAAGGAGACACATCAGTCGGTGTCCAACCTATCTGGAAACTCTATGAACTTTGGTGTTTCTTGAAAGTAAAGAGACTTGTCTGTAAGGTTCTCGGGATTGACCCACAGAACAAGGAGCACATCCAGAAATACATTCACGAAGACACACACAATGCCTTTGACCTATTTGACGGCGGTTCTCTCTCGGGAAACATCTCATACGTAAATCCACAGAACGAGGACTTGGTGGAAATTGGATATCAATACTCGTTCAACAGAAAGTCCCGTGAAGACGATATGAGGTCGGCAACGACCGAACAGAAACCGGACATTGTGATGCACATCCACAAACACGAGCGTGACATAACATTGACATACCTATACGATGCCAAGTACCGAGTAAGAGGTGATGGTGACGAGCAAGTAAGTACAGTGGTCGATGAACCAGTTGCCGAAACATTGGATGCAATGCACCATTATAGAGATGCCATCTATTATGGCAAGAAGGGGGAACAGAGATTTTCAAAAGAGATTATCGGTGGGTACATCCTGTTTCCCGGCAGAATGGACGAGCACAAAATGCTGGAAGACATTCGGAATGGTAGCGACGATATTCCGTATTATCTCAGATCGATTGAAGAAGTCAATATTGGTGCATATCCGTTGCTGCCGAATGACGATAGTGGTGTCCTGCTTGAAAACCATATACGAAAGGTATTGTTGGACGAAAGTATCATAGAGCAACTGCAAGACAGTGTTCCCCAACGTGGTTTGTATTACACCGACACGAAGCCGAAGTCAGTGGAAAGTAAGAATGTTCTCACTGTTTCTGTGCGTGTATCCGATGCTGACTACGAAACATTCCAGAATCATTCGGCGAAGAAGTACAAAATGGACACGCTTCCCAAGGTGAATATTCTTGAAGCAAGATACCTGCTACCGATGGTGGGAGGTAAGACTGATGGATACTATGAGATTAAGGGTCTGACCATTGAAGACGGCAAAATGACTTTCAAGTTGGGAGACCAGTTCTTTCTTGGTACAGAATGGGTGAATATCTACCGAAATATGAGACACGGAGAACTGATAACTATGGAGGATGTCCATAAACTGTATGCAGGGCAATAAAAATGGACAATTGTATATAATATAGATATGAAGAAATATACCAAAATAAGCGTCCAATGGTTCTACAGTCTTCTGGAACGAGGAGAATGCGACATTGTGGATTTCAAAGAGCAGTTGGAAGACAAGAAGGTTTTTGGCAAGTCACTGAAGAACTTTGCACCGAAATACGACGAGATGGCTCGTGACGTGGTGGCTTTTGCAAACTTGAAAGGAGGATTCCTCTTCGTGGGTATTGTAGATGAGACGAAAGATGTGAATGAGACCTTTGTGTATGACGACAAAAAGGTGTTCGAGTTAATAAAACAAGTACAAGACAGAACCAATCCCACTATCACCCTTATCCCTCACCGGATACACGTCAAGGACACAGACCTTTTGGTGCTGGAAATACCATTCTCGACACAGCTGCACAGAACCTCCAAAGGAGAATACCTTATCAGATGTAATGATGGCAATCGGGCTATAGAATCACACGAGATAGCCACTATTCAAGCAGAGAAAGGCCTTATCGTATATGACCAAAAAACTTGGAACATATCGGGAGAATGGATGGATAATGGCCGTTTGCAGACGTTACGAGGTATGATTGAAACCAAAAACAATGAAAGTCCATATTTAGACAAGACCGATGCTGACCTGCTCGATTCGCTTGGAATGGTCAAAGAAGAGGACGGAAAAGTAAAACCTACTACCACCGGCATTCTCTTTGTGGGCAATAACAAAGCACTCCGAGAGTTGCCATACTACGAGGTGAAGTACATCCACTACTTTGCAGATGGAACATATAAACCATACGAATATAAGGGGAATATTATAGAGGTTGCAAGGGATTGTTTTGCTCAGTTGAAAGCAGAAATCAGGCAACGAGAATATATCTTCGGCTTGTTCCGTGAATATGTGGAAGACTATTCAGAGATTGTGATTCGAGAGTTGCTCGTCAATGCATTGGCACATCGGGATATAAGCCGCCAACAAATAATAGAGATTCGGAAATATGATGACGGTGGTTATCTGGAATTCGAAAGTCCAGGCAGGTTCCCTGAAGGTGTGACGGTTGAGAACTATCTACGCAAGACCAATCCTCGCAACCCCAATGTAATGGATATATTACGTGAGATAGGTTTGGCGGAGAAAGCCGGCAGTGGCTTTGACAAAATTTTCACGGATTTGCTGAAGAAGGGGAAACCTCTGCCAGAACCGGAAGAGACCGACACTTCGGTTATTTTCCGTATAAAAGCAGAGGTCTCATCCGAAAAACTGATTGAGTTGTCGCTTCATTACGAGAATCAAACCGGGAAGTCTCTGAAACTTGACCAGTTGTTCGTATTATCGGAAATTGTGAGTAGAGGAAAGGTGAAACTGTCCGAGCTGTCGAAATCTCCCAATATCAGTCCGTATCGTTTGCACACCATTTTGGAGAAACTGCAAGATTTAGATTTCATTGAGCCAACGGGAAAGACTTCTGGATTGGCATATATTCTTCATATTTCAAAGCGTAAAAGTACGGATGACAAGATAGACTATGTCAAGGCAAAGAAACAAGACAAAGCCCGGCAAAAAGAGGCAATACTTCGTTACCTTGACTCGATAGATACAATCAACAATAGGGAAGCGAGAGTTCTACTTAAACTACAAGAGAAAGACAGGCCTGCCGTTTCTCGTTTGTTTGCAGAGTTGGTTGCTGCAAATGAAATCGTGCAAACAGAGGATAGCGTTCCTAATGATGTAAAATACAGAAGATTAAAATGAGTTTTGTTTGCATTTTTGTTTGCATTTTTGTTTGCAAAATACAAAATGCTGCAAACAGAGGCAAAATCTCGAGTTGATATAAAAATTACATACAGAGGACGACCCATAGAGATTATCAGCACGGAAAGAGTGTTCGGGAAAGAAGTCCTGAACATTCGGATGTTGGATGATAACACTTTTCGGAAGGTGTATCGGTCGGACTTGGACAAGGATTCTAATGAAAACGACCTGTTAGCACAAGTCCGATACAAGGCTATCGCCGCTCGTATTCGAGAGGAGGTCGCCCCAAAAAGACTCCTTGCACCTTACGAGAGCAGTCTGATTCCTCTACCACATCAGATACTGGCATTGGAGAAAGTGATGAAGGCTCCGGAGACCCGTTTCTTGATGGCCGACGAGGTGGGTATGGGTAAGACCATTGAGGCAGGATTGGTACTCAAAGAGAAGAAACTACGAGGTGAAATCAAACGAGTTTTATTGATAGTCCCAAAGAGTGCAATGCTTCAATGGCAGAGCGAGATGAAGGAACATTTCGGGGAAAGTTTCTTTGTCTATGATTCCACATTGATTTCCTCACTGGCCAAGACATTCTCTCAATTAGAGGCCGAGGAGGAACTGAACTTCTGGAAACAACATAACCAGATAATTGTCAGCACCGACGCTCTCAAACCGATGGAATACCGTCAGGGATGGGGTAAGGAGAAAGTTGATGAATACAACAAATACAGAATAGAAGCCGTACTGAATGCCGACTTCGATATGGTCATCATCGATGAGGCTCACAAGATGGGAGGCGCTACGGCCAATGTGAGTCGTTTCCAATTGGCAGATGCACTATGCAGTACCGTTCCCAATGTACTCTTATTGTCAGCCACTCCACATAGAGGCATGAGTGACCATTTCCGAAGGATATTGCAGTTGATAGACAACGATGCCTTCCAAGGAGAAGAGATGCTATGTCATACCTGCGGACGAATGTGATAAAGGTGCAAATCAAGAAACAGGCCGACGACGAACATTCAATACGGTATTTCAACTATCCGTATCAAGCATTGGAAGAAGCTGTAGTGAATGCCTTGTACCATAGAAATTATAACGAGCGGGAACCCGTTGAGATTACAGTCGAACCCAACCGTATCTCCATCTTGAATCACGGAGGTCCCGACCGCTCCATTCCGTTGGATGTGGTGAGAAAGGCACAAACGCTCCGTTGCCGAAAAAACCGTAACCGACGACTGGGAGAATTCTTGAAGGAGCTGGAATTGACGGAAGGTCGAGCAATAGGCATACCTACCATACAGAGGAAACTGAAGGATAACGGCTCTGCATCAGCCACAATCGAGACTGATGAAGACCGTGCTTATTTCTTGATAGACATCCCCTGTCATCCAGACTTTGTTGAGGAAGACTTGTCCCAAGTTGTGTCCCAAGTCGTGTCCCAAGTCAAAGGAGCAGATTTTGAACTTATCATAAAGGCGTTTTGGGCACTTCAAGAAGAGATGCCTATAAGTGACTTGATGAACCTATTGAATCAATCTAACCGTACCAGATTTAGACAGACGTGCTTGAATATACTTTTAGACACCCATCTTGCCACTCCTACAATTCCAGACAAGCCGAATTCGTCAAAGCAGAAGTATGTGCTGACGGAAGCCGGTCGGAAACTGATTAAGGATTGTGCAGCAAAGTAGAGTGTGGTTGTTTCCAAAAACGAACATTGTAAACGAAAATCGTGCAAACAGAGGATAGTGTCCCTAATAATGTAAACTGAAAAAAGTGTGGCGTAAGGGTCATTTTGCAGGCTAATTTATGCTACTTTTGTTCTAAGGGTCAAATTTGTAGTCCCTGACCTTCTCGTGGCCGATGAAGGCCACATACAGTGGTCTCCCGGACTCCCCGTCAATGGCGAGCAGCACTCCCCAGTTGTGCCCCCAGTATGTCGTGTCCAGATGCACGAACCC
>JAEEGL015170854.1_pt1 | contig 10793 bp, 5 predicted proteins | sample 9134231 | NCBI WGS metagenome assembly JAEEGL01 (sample SAMN16246548, study PRJNA631951) | gut metagenome | biome: gut microbiome; feature: rumen; material: fiber-attached | host: Bos | place: Iran: Karaj | collected 2018-10
TGACGTGTGGGGCAAGCAGCCCGACTGGAACAACAAGTACCAGTATCGTTCGCGCGTGGTCTTCGATGACTTTGACTGGGGGAATGACCTTCCTTTGGAAACCCCTGTCAACGATCTTGTGATCTACGAGATGCATGTGCGTAACTTCACCTGTGGTGCTGCCTCAGGCGTGAAGCATCCTGGCACGTTTGCCGGTATTGCGGAAAAAATCCCCTATCTGAAGGAGCTGGGCGTGAACTGTGTGGAGCTGATGCCCATTCATGAGTTCGACGAGTTTGAGAACCACCGGCCTTCGCCTGTTGACGGGCACATGCTTTATAACCTTTGGGGGTATAGCAATGTGGGCTTCTTCGCTCCCAAGGCAGCATACGCCTCCACGGGTAAGTTCTCCATGCAGGTGGACGAGTTGAAGAACCTGGTCAAGCAGTTGCATGCCAACGGCATAGAGGTCATCCTTGATGTCGTGTTTAACCATACTGCAGAAGGTAACGAAAACGGACCGTACATCTCCTACAGGGGTATCGACAACAAGACCTACTACATGCTGACTCAGGATGGCTACTACTTCAACTTCAGCGGTTGTGGTAACACGCTGAACTGCAATAATCCCAATGTGCGCGATATGATTGTAGAAAGTCTGCGCTACTGGGTGACTGACTATCATGTGGATGGTTTCCGCTTTGATCTTGCCGCGATCCTCGGACGTGACCAGAATGGTAATCCGATGTCGAATCCTCCGCTGCTGGAGTCACTGGCTCACGACCCGATACTCGGTAAGACCAAGCTGATTGCCGAGGCTTGGGATGCCGGCGGCCTGTATCAAGTGGGATCGTTCCCCTCATGGGGACGCTGGGCAGAATGGAACGGAAAGTTCCGCGATGCCATGCGGCGTTTCCTGAAGAGCGACGAGCATGTACTCGACGATGTGAAGGAGCGTATTATCGGCTCTCCCGACCTCTATGCCTCGCAGAACCGCGGCATCAAGGCCAGCGTGAACTTCATCACCGCCCATGACGGCTTTACGATGATGGACCTCGTGTCGTACAACGGCAAGCACAACGAGGCCAATGGCGAGGACAACCGCGACGGTGAGGACCGCAACAACAGCTGGAACTGCGGCTGGGAAGGTGAGTGCGAAGATGAGAGCGTCAACAACCTGCGCCACAAGCAGATCAAGAATGCCGTGACGATGCTGATGACCAGCCAAGGCATTCCCATGGTACTCTCGGGCGACGAGATGGGCAACACGCAGTGGGGTAACAATAATGCCTACTGTCAGGACAACAAGATTGCCTGGCTCGACTGGAACAACCTGGAGAAGAATGCCGACCTCTTCAACTTCTTCAAGAAAATCATCAAGTTCCGCAGGATGCACAAGGTGCTGCGCTACGACGAACATCTCAGCCACAATGACTATCGCAATCTGGGCTATCCCGACTTCTCATGGCATGGCGTCAAAGCCTGGCAGCCGTGGACCGGCTATAACAACCTGACGTTGGCATTCATGCTAAACGGACATTATGCCGACGATGGCGATACCCCTGACGACTTCATCTATGTGGCCATGAACATGCACTGGGAGATGCATGGCTTCGAACTGCCGCAGTTGCCGGAGGAATACAAATGGCATGTGTTTGCCAACACTGAGATGGCTCCTCCCAATGATATCTGCGAACCGGGTGAGGAACCCCTCGTAGAGAATCAGGGTGAGGTGCTCGTGGGCGGTCGTTCCATTATGATATTGGTAGGCAAGAGCGGCACGCGCATTTGCGACTGATTACCTCAATATCCTTTGTTTTGTGTGAGGATCGGATTGAGGGTGATGATGTCTCCGGGGATGGGGAAGACGGTGGTGTGATGGTCTGCCTCGTCCACTTTTTGGTCATAGGCATCGCCCTGGAAGAGACTCTCATATTGTCCGAAGCGTATCAGGTCCTGACGCCGCCAGCCCTCCCAGCAGAGTTCGAGCAGACGCTCGTCGAGCAGTGCCTCCAGACTGATCTGCCTCTCATTCATCCAGGCGCGACAACGCACGGCATCGAAGTCTGCCTGTCCGTCCTCACCATTGCGCAACTTGGCCTCTGCCCGCATCAGCAGTGCATCGGCAAAACGGAAGAGCACGATGTCGTTGTTCATCAGCTTGCCGTCTTTCGTGGCGTTCTTGTCCACCTCGTATTTCTTCATACGGGCACCAGCCGTTTCGACATAAGGACTGCCGCCGAGGTAGAGCTGCACTTCCCACGGGTAGTAGGTGAGTACATTCCCAGAACGGTCTAACACGAGGTCGCCATTATAGTCGTAGACCTCATCAGCCCAGTAGTTGAAGTTGAAGCGCTCGTCCTGCTCCTCCGAACCGTAGCCAAATACCTGGAGTGTCTTCAGTGTGGCGCAGGTGCCATTTTCGCCGGTGAATCCATAGGCGGCAGCATGGCGATAGTGCCAGGAGCGGTACATATACTGCATTTCGTTGTAGTAGAGGTCCTTGTCCATGGGGATAGTCCAGATGTTCTCAGGTGAGTTCTCGTTGTGTACGGCGAAGTTATCGCGGTACGTTTCCGCCAGTTTGAATCCGAATTCATCATCCAGGATGTCGCAGTAGTGGATGGTTGCCTCCCAGGCATTCATCGCCTGTCCGTCGATGTTGAACTGCATCTTGCTGCCGTCAGGACGGTCGGAGTCTGTCCAGTCATCATCGGCATAGACCTCGGCGTTGAGCATCAGTTTGGCGAGTACGAATATGGCCACGGGTTGGGTGACACGTGCGTAAAAGTCTCCGGGGGCAACGCTGTTCTCTGAAGAGAGGTGGGGCCAGGACTCCATCAGTTCGCTCACCACGAAGTCGAACACCTGACTGCGCTCCGCCTGTTGTATCTGATTGATGGATTTGCCGGTCGAAGTGATGATGGGCACGCGTGCGAAGAGGTCGAGCAGATACCAGTAGCAGATGGCTCTGATGCTGCGCACCTCTGCCTTGTAGGAGATCAACTCGGAAGCGTTGAGCAGATGGCTGTGGGCATCGAGCTGTTCGATGGAGCGGTTGCAGAGGGTGATGACCTTATAGAGGTACAGCCAGGAATTCTTCAGCATGGGATGTCCCGGCGTCCAGGAGTGACGATACATGTCCTGCCAGATCTCACCGTCGTACCAGTCGATGCCACGTGTGGGAATCATGGCTTCGTCGGAGCCGAAGGTCTGCAGGTCGTAGATGCCTCGGCAGGTGCCCTGAAGCCCCTGCCCGTCATCATTCCCGCCTATATAATTATATAAGGTGGCGACGGTGTTGCGGAAGAGGGCCTCAGGGTTGCTGAAGGCTTCTTCCTCTGCAATCTGGTCCCGCGGGTGCTCATCGAGACTGCATGAATATAAGAGGCAAGAAGTAAGAGGTAAGAGGTAAGAAAATACTCTCATCGCTACTTTCTTCATCTGTATAGTAATCATCTGTAAACTGTAAACCATAAACTGTAATCTAATACTTGGCACGAATGATATTCACCACAGAGGCACTGAGTACACAGAGTTTTTCCTTCCTGACTCAGCAAAAGACTCAGTGTTCTCCGTGTCTCTGTGGTGAGATTTATACCAACTTATTTTTTGCATGTCACTAAACTTTAAATTATAAACTAAAACTTGACACTCAGTCCCATGGTGTAGGAACGATAGACCGGATAGACGTTCTTGTCGTCGATGCCGAGTGTGCCGTTGATGACGCTCGAATTGATCTTCGGCGTTACACCGCTGTAGCCAGTGATGGTGGCGAGGTTGTTGACGGAGGCAGAGAGCCTGAGTGCCTTGATGTATTTCGAACGTACGGGAATGTTCCAGCCAACGGTGATGTAGTCGATGTTCACATAGTCGCCAGATTCCAGCCAGTAGTCGCTGATGGTCTGGTCCTGGATGTTCTCTATGTCGGCTCCTTTGGCCACGTTATAGTTCGACAGCGACAGCACATTGTTATAGGTGATTGCATCGCCGTTGAAGATCTTGTGTCCGAAGGCACCGTTGATCTGCATCGTCATGTCCCACTGCTTGTAGCGGAAGGCGATGTTCGAACCCATCATGGCCTTGGGTGTGGCCTGGCCGCAGATGTGCTTTTCGTCGTCGATGTCGTAGAATTTGCTGCCGTCCTCATCCACAGAGAGTCCATTACAGTGTGGCAGGTAGAATACACCGATCTGTTCTCCGACGATCTGAAAGCAGACGTCGCTGGAGCCGTGGAAGCCTGCTCCCCAGAGTGCGGAGATACCCTTCACGCTGGGTGCCGTGAGGTACTGCCCGTTGTAATAGCCGTCGAGCGAGAGGAGTTTGTTGCGCTCAAACGTCCAGTTCATGTTGATGGCAAGATCCACGTCCTTGGTCCTGAGGGGCGTGATACCGAAGCCGATTTCCAGTCCGTAGCTCTCCATCGACCCCAGGTTGGCCAGCAGCTTGTCGTAGGTATATGGCGGCACGGGCACGTCGTAGACATAAAGCATGTCGGTGGTCTTCGAGGTGTAATTGTCAATGGTAATGGCGATGCGGTTGTTCCAGAAAGTGAGGTCGAGGCCAATGTTGAATGTGCGCTTGATCTCCCATTTCAGGTCGGGGTTGGCGTTACGCACGATGCCGAGGGTCACGGCAGGCGTACCATCCACAGGAACGACACCGTTGGGCTGTATGAGCTGCAAGGAGTTGTAGGAGTCGATACCGGCCTGATTTCCTGAAAGGCCGTAGCCTATACGCAGCTTGGTGTTGTTGATGATCTTCTGTTTCTTCATCCACGACTCCTTGCTGATGACCCATGCGCCACTGACAGAGGGGAAGAAGCCCCAGCGGTGGTTCTTGCCGAACTTCGAGGAGGCGTCGGTACGGGCATTCGCTGTCAGGGTGTATCTGTCAAAGAGGGTGTACTGGGCACGCACCATGAACGACTCCATGTGTGAGTCGGTGTAGTAGGAGTCGGCGCCGTCCCAGGGACGTGACACACCTGCCGAGAGTTTGTCGTAGCCGAAGGCATCGGTAGTGAATCCGGTCGAGGTGACATAGAATCCTTTCTTCTTTGTATTCTCTGCCTCTGCCAGTGCCATTACGTTCAGGGAAGAATGGCTGGTGTTGAGGATGTAGGTGAGCGAGATGTTGCCCAGCATGTCTTCGGTCTTCTCGTGCTGCCGGTAGGCCTGTCCCCTGTTCCATACGCTGGTGGGGTAGTAGTGGGCATCGTCAATGTTGTTGAAGGAATAGGATCCGAAGACGCGCAGCGTCAGGTTCTTGCTGAGGAGAACCTTTCCCTTCAGGTGGACATTGAAGTGTCCGTTGTCCTCATCCTGTACCATCTCCAACAGCGACAGGGGGTTGCTGATCCAAAGGGCTTCCGTCACCTGGTCGTATGCTCCCAAGTCGTTCTTTGTGTCAGGGTAAGTGGGATTGAAGGTGGCGGCCGAATAGAGCAGTTTCTGCTTGAAGGGCGGGTAGGAGATGCGGTGCAGCGAACCCACCATGCCAAGCTCAACCGTCAGGCGGTTGTCGAAGGCCAGCTGTGTGATGTCGAGCTTGGCGATGTAGCTCTTGTTGCTCTGGGTCTTGACCACCGTATTGTGTTCCATCATACCTACCGAGGCACGGTAGTTGGCCGTCTCCGAACCGCCGCCGAAGGCAACATGGTGGTTCTGCACGAATCCCGTGCGCTCGATGGTTTCGCGGAAGTCTGTGTCATAGCCCATGTCGATATACGGTCGTCCGTAGCGTTGGCATGCTTGGCGGTACTCGTCGGCATTCATCATCTCTGTGTGCTTGAACACCTTCTCGAAGCCGATGCTGCCGTCGTATGAGATATGGAACTTCTGGCTCTTGCCCTTTTTCGTGGCTACCTCGATGACGCCCGCAGCACCGCGGCTGCCGTACTGGGCCGTCTCTGAGGCGTCTTTCAGGATGGTGAAGCTCTCGATGTCGGCAGGGTAGATGGTTGAGAGGATGTCGAGGTCTGCTGTCACACCGTCGATGATCACCAGCGGGTTGTTGTTACCCGTCAGCGACGTCGTACCACGTACGCGTACGGCCGAGACCATCGCCTCCTGGTTGCCGTCGTTGGTCACCTGCACACCTGCCGCCTGACCGCTCAGGGCGTCGAGCGACGAGGTCATCAGACCCTTGTTCATGCGAGCCTCCGTCACCTGGTCCACAGCACCTGCCAGTGTATTTTGGTTCCCTTTAGAGTAACCCACGCGCACGGTGGGCAGCTCTACCGAGTCGCGTTTTTCGGTTTGTGCTGCCGAGAAGAGCGTCGTTGTGAGCAGCAGCATCGTACCATAGATTCTTTTCTTTGACATCCGTTTTCTTGTTTCTTGTTTGCAAAGATATATAAAAATGAAACACAGAGGCACAGAGATACGGAGTTTTTTGTTTTTTTTATTATTTTCTCTGTGTCTCTGTGTCTCCGTGTTGGAAAAATATAGTAACTTTGCACGCGATATGAAAAAGGTGGTTTGTTTGTTGTTGGCAGTGATGACGGTTGTGCCTTGCCTTTCTAGGAAAAAGGTCGCCGTCGTACTCAGCGGGGGCGGTGCCAAAGGCGTCGCCCATATCGGTGCCCTGAAAGTCATCGAGGAGGCAGGTCTCCCCATAGACATCGTCGCGGGAACGTCGATGGGCAGTCTGGTGGGCGGTCTCTACGCCATCGGCTACAATGCCCATTCCCTCGACTCCATCGCCCGTCATATGGACTGGAGCTATGCGCTCTCTGACAGGGAGGACATGAGCCGTCAGAGTATTGAAGACCGAAAGCGGCAGAACACCTATATGCTGTCGCGGGGACTGACGTTCGGAAAGCGTGACAGTAAAGGCGGAGGCATCATCAAGGGAAAGAACCTGGATGTGCTGTTGCAGAAACTCTGTATGGGCTATACCGACTCGATGGACTTCAGCCGTCTGCCCATCCCGTTCGCCTGTGTGGCGACGAATATCGTCGACAACAGCGAGGTGGACTTCACCTCTGGCATCCTGCCTCTGGCGATGCGTGCCTCGATGGCCATACCTGCCGTCTTCTCACCAGTGCGTATCGGAGACCAGGTGCTCTGCGATGGCGGACTGTGCAATAACTACCCTGCCGATCTCGCCAGGAAGTTGGGAGCCGATATCGTCATCGGCGTCACCGTACAGGACTCGCTGAAGAAAGCCGACGACCTGGGCAGTACGCTCAATATCCTGTTGCAGCTCGTCGACCTGAACACGCTGAACAAGTACAACGAAAACCTCGGTATCACCGATGTGGCCATCCGCGTGAATCCTGAGGGCTACAGTGCTGCCAGCTTCAATCCTGCTGCCGTCGACACGCTGCTCCGTCGTGGCGAGGAGGAGGCCAGGCGTCATTGGGACGAGCTCATCGCACTGAAGGATAAAATTGGCATCGGACCCGACTTCGAGCCTGTCCGCCTGAGTCCCCTGCGTCCTACGGTGATGACGGAAAAGGTGCGCATCGTCGGCATTAAGTTTGAAAATATGACACCACAGGACGAGAAGTTCCTGAGTCAGAAGTTCCACCTGAACAGCCTCGACAGCATCAATACCAAGGGCGAGGAGGAAATAACCACGTCGATGCGCGTGGACTTGTACTTCCAGACTGCCACGTCAAAACTGGTGGAGGCAGAAGGCGGTGAGGGCCAGTCGACTGGCTACATCCTCGTATTGACTGCAGGCAACCGTAAGACGAGCCAGTTGAACTTGGGCTTCCGCTTCGATACGGAGGAGATGGTGGCCCTGCAGCTGAATGCGAACCTGCCGTTGAAAGAGACGCTGTACTTCAGCTCCGACATTACGCTCCGTCTGGGTAAGCGGGTACTGGCTGGCGGTGAGATTATGTACCACCCGCATGGCCTGCGACTGACGCGTCCTACCTTCTCTTACTATTTCCGTCGTAACGATATCGACATCTATTCTGAAGGCGACCGTAACTACACCATCCTTTATAACCATCACCAGGCTGCCATTGAACCCCTCAACTTCAGCATCCGGAACTTCAATTTACGCATAGGCCTACGATGGGACTATTACCACTTCAGCAACAAATTGTGGTCGGAAGAATGGCATGAATTGTATTTCGAGCATGAACATTACTTCAGTTATAGGGCTTCCGTGAATTTCAATTCCGAGAACGACTGGCATTTCCCCACCCGTGGTGCACGTTTCCAGGCGGCCTATGCCTATATCACCACGAACTTCTACCAGATGAGCGTCGTTGAGGGTGCGTTTGTCGACCGTGGCGTGGGCGACCTGAGTGCCTCCTGGCGGAAGTCGTTCCCGCTGAGTGACAGCTTCACCTTCCAGCCCTTGCTCTATGGACGGCTGCTTTTCGGCCCGCTTATCCCCAGCATCTTTCGCAATTTCTTTGGCGGTGATACCTTCGGACACTATTTGGAGCAGCAAATGCCCTTTGCCGGCATGGGCCACTTGGAGCATGTTGGCGACCAGTTCGTTGGCATTCAGCTCCAGGGACAGCAACGCCTCGGACGCAGCCATTACGTGCTGCTCAAGGTGGCTGCGGCCCAACAAGCCAATGATCTGAAGGATCTGCTGAAGACCCAGACGCAGTTAGGCGGTCAGCTGGCGTATTATTATAACTCGATGTTTGGTCCGTTGGGAGGCACCGTCGGCTACTCCAGACGCACTAAGTCTCCTTATTTCTATATTAATTTAGGATATGTGTTCTGAATATGAAATCATGGCGCCCGTCGGCTCACGTGAGTCGTTGGCGGCTGCAATACAGGCAGGGGCAGACAGCATCTACTTCGGCATAGAGAAGCTGAACATGCGCGCCCACTCCGCTTCTACATTTACCATCGACGATCTGAAGGAGATCGCACAGACCTGTCGTGAGCACGGCATCAAGAGCTACCTCACTGTCAACACCATTATCTACGGCGAGGACATCCCCCTGATGCATGAGATCATCGATGCAGCCCGTGAGGCAGGCATCTCTGCAGTTATCGCCTCCGATGTCGCCGTGATGACCTATTGTAATAAGGTGGGGCAGGAGGTGCATTTGAGTACTCAGCTGAACATCTCCAACATCGAGGCCCTGCGATTCTATGCCCAGTTTGCCGATGTAGTCGTGCTGGCACGAGAGCTGAACATGGAACAGGTATCGGAGATATACCGTCAGGTGGAGGCCGAGCATATCTGCGGCCCTTCTGGTGAGCAGATCCGTATTGAGATGTTCTGTCACGGTGCCCTTTGCATGGCCATCAGCGGCAAGTGCTACATGAGCCTGCACGCCGCCAACCGCTCAGCCAACCGTGGGGAGTGCATCCAGGTGTGCCGTCGCTCGTATACCGCCACAGACAACGAGACGGGCTATCAGCTCGACATCGACAACAAATACATCATGTCGCCCAAGGACCTGAAGACCATCCGTTTCATCGACCGCATGATGAAGGCCGGCGTGCGGGTGTTCAAGATCGAGGGCCGGGCCCGTGGACCAGAGTATGTCTATACCGTCGTGAAGTGCTACAAGGAGGCCATCCAGGCGGTGCTCGACGGCACGTTTACGGAGGCGCGCAAGGACGAGTGGGACGAGCGTCTCGCCACCGTCTTCAACCGCGGTTTCTGGGACGGCTACTATCAGGGCCAGCTCATGGGCGAGTGGAACAAGAACTACGGTTCCAACGCCACTGAACACAAGGTCTATATCGGCAAGGGTACGAAATACTATTCAAAGCTCGGGGTCGCAGAGTTCACCGTTGAGGCCAATACCTTTAAGGTGGGCGACAAGATGCTTATCACTGGCCCCACCACTGGCGTCATCTACGTCACCGCCTCAGAGATTCACGATGACAACGGTCCCGTTACCATCGCCCAGCAGGGTACCCGCGTCTCCATCGCCGTCCCCTCCAAGGTCCGCCCCAGCGACAAACTCTTCAAGTTAGAGAAGAGCGAAGATACAGATTAATCATAGGAAATTCAAAAACAGATGAATATGACAATAAACGAAATACAAGACGAGATCATTGAGGAGTTCTCCGGTTTCGACGACTGGATGGACAAGTATCAGCTGCTGATAGACCTGGGCAACGAGCAGGAGCCGCTGGAGGAGAAGTATAAGACTGAGCAGAACCTGATAGACGGCTGCCAGAGCAGGGTGTGGCTGGTGGCGGAGTTGGTACCCACCCCCAATCCCTCCCAAAGGGAGGGGAGTCTGGATGGAGAGCCTGCAGTTATCCATTTCCGGGCGGAAAGTGACGCGCTGATCGTGAAGGGCATCGTGGCCCTGCTCATCAGGGTGCTCTCAGACCATACGCCTCAGGAGATACTGGATGCCGACCTTTACTTCATCGAGGAGATTGGGTTGAAAGAACACTTGTCGCCCACACGTTCTAACGGACTTGTAGCAATGGTGAAGCAGATGCGCAGTTACGCATTGGCTTTCAGCCTGAAACGATAAAGCTGGATACAGAAAACAGCCCGCTTTGGAGAACTGATGTTTGTCAGAAGTTTTCCAAAGCGGACAACTTTATATATGGCCGTTTTGTATAAAGTTTTCCGCATTAATAAATTAACTGTCTGATAATCAGGTGATTGACAATTATTAACAGAAGAAAAGTTTCCCGAAATGGAAAACTTACGGATTTTATTTGTAATTTTGCAAACGATTTTCGTTTATAATTAACTCTACACTAAAAGCAAGGCAAAAAGATATGATTCAAACTGTAGTAAAGCGTGACGGACGCATCGTGGGATTCAATGAGCAGAAGATTATGGCTGCCATCCGTAAGGCCATGCTCCATACTGACAAGGGTGAGGATGAACGGCTGTTGTATCAGATCACA
>JAEEGL015815596.1_pt1 | contig 10793 bp, 8 predicted proteins | sample 9134231 | NCBI WGS metagenome assembly JAEEGL01 (sample SAMN16246548, study PRJNA631951) | gut metagenome | biome: gut microbiome; feature: rumen; material: fiber-attached | host: Bos | place: Iran: Karaj | collected 2018-10
CGTTTGACATGACATAGATGTTCAAAAACATTATGCAATCTTCGTTCTGAGAATGTAGGATATTTTCAAGACAAAAAGTAAGATGGCATAATGGCACTCGCCATATAGCGCGGGCTGCCTATTATGCTTACTTTTTTGGTACTTCCTACAACCATCAGAACGGGCATAGTGCAGTTTCGCGCTATTTTTTACAAAAAAAATCATCATCATTATAAAAAAACTTATTTCTGTGCAGAAAGACTGCACTTTTTTATTGTAAATTTGCGGTGTAGAATCAATAGTATAACCTTTATAAACTTTGAAACTATGAAAGTATTATCCGTACAGCAACCTTGGGCATCGCTGATAGCAGCAGGTATCAAAGATGTCGAGAACCGCACTTGGAAACCCAAGGAGATTCCTGAAAGGATCCTAATTCATGCCAGTAAGAAATGCTCAGTTCGTACTATTTCCAATGAACCCATTGAATGGATTCAAGAAATGTTCGATGAACAAACAATGGGCAACTTGCCTGACTTCCCAGATATGCCGAGCAACGCCATTATCGGTTACTTCTCTATTGATCGTATAGACCAGAAAGTTGATGGCAGCATTTGGGCATCTGGAGATGATGATATGGATGGTTTATACTACTGGCATGTCAAGGATTGCTACCTCTTTGATGAGCCAATTCTCGATGTGAAAGGCAAACTCCACCTTTGGGAATATGACATGGATGAGAATAACATGCCTCCAGCACACAAAGTGCCTCTCGTATGCTACAAAGAAATCGATGATGATATCTTTATGCCAGTTGAAGAAAAGCGCTGGAATGAGCTTGGCGAGAATCAGGAACTGAATTTTGAACTTGGAGTTCTCGCGTCGAATGATTTGTGCAAGGAGGGAACATATGACCTGAAACCTTACAAAAGCATCATCATTGGTTACAACGGCCAGACGCGCAAGTTCCGTCTCACTGAAGAAACTGAGGCCCGAGTATTTATTACTGAGAATGGTGAACCTGAAAAGTACAATTCTCTTTTCAGTCCAGATGGCGCAGAGCGTTGGGTTGCACGTTTCGTATGGGCTGAGGAAATCAAGTAGGAACTCTACCTGAATCCTCTCTTCACACTTACATTTACTCTCAACTTGAATTACTATCCTATGCCAGTCAATAAAAACGCATACATGCGCTATCGGGTGCTCGATAGCTGCTTTCGTGATAAGCAACACAAATACTTCATTGAGGATCTTATCGATGCTTGTGAAGAGGCATTGCGTGAACTCAATCCCAAAACCAAAGGGGTCAGTCGTAGGCAAATCTTTGATGACATCCGCTTTATGAGAAGCAGTCCAGAAGTAGGCGGTTATGGCATCGAACTTGACGAATTACGAGACGGTAAGAAGAAATATTATCGTTATGCTGATACAGATTTCAGCATTAACCAACAGCCCATCAGCAAAGCTGAGGCGCAGCAGCTGCAACAAGCTATCGCAACGCTGACACGCTTCCGTGGATTGCCGCAGTATAGTTGGATTGAAGAGGTCATCACCAACCTGGAGCACCGCTTCAACCTCGATGGCAAGAGTGTGGGAGTAGTGTGCTTTGAGCAAAACCGCTTGCTCAAAGGATTGGAATATTTGGGGCCGCTCATCGATGCCGCCACCGAGCACAAGGTGCTCAAGGTGAAATATCACACTTACAAGAATGGCGGGCGTGACATGGACTTCATTCTTCACCCCTATTACCTCAAGCAATATAACAACCGCTGGTTTGCTTTCGGGTATAATGAAGAAGCTCAAAAGATTACAATCGTTGCCCTTGACCGTATCCAGAGCCTGGAGATAATGAATGACATCGAGTTCAAAGTCAATAAAGAAATAGATTTTGACCACTATTTTGATGACGTCATTGGTGTCACAATACCTGATGACCCGACTGTTCGCACAATCATCTTCCGTACAAATGAGGGTAGATACCATTATATCGCTTCAAAGCCGCTCCATCACTCGCAACGCCTCGTTGACCGCAAACAGCATATTTTACGGATCGATGTTGCTATAAACAACGAGCTGGAGCAGAAATTGCTCTCTTTTGGTCCGGATATCGAAGTACTTGAACCGCAGGACTTTCGCGAACAGATAAAGGAGAAAGTTGAAGAAAATTATAAAAAATATTTTCTTGTGCAGAATGACCGCACAGAAGAGTAATAATTTTGCAGCGTCAAACAAAAGCTAAAATATTTGCTTTATGCCAAAGTCAAGACCACATCAGAGCGACAATCGTAAGGAAATAATAACAGACGCTATCTGGAAATTTTCTGCTGCCTTTTTGCAAAGAGGGGTTATCAGAAATTTTTCACTTCATAAGTTTCTGGCCTCAATTCTTTACTTGATGAAGAATCGCTACATTTCTATGACATCTGATGTTCCTATCGATTCAGGAATCATCATCTCTAATATTAATCTTGGAGAATTGTTGATGAAGGACACCAAGTTGTTTAAGAAATGGCAGCGAAAAATAATTCATAATGTTGCGCTGGTTGTTCTTATTCCTGATAGCGACCCCTTGGCAGAGGTTGTTCTCGAGAATCTTGAGTTAATGAAAGAAGTGGGGCATAATCCTCTCCCGCTCTTTGAGTTTTTTGAAACTATTGCAGAGAATGAATCGGGCGATCTGTACTATCTGAATGTTCTGGATTTAGCTTTGTCGCTTAATTACCCTAATTATTTAGCAGGTCAGTATTCCCAGCCAATCGAGTTTGGTAGATTGGCTTCTAAAATCCTTGATGTTAAGGGGAAAGATATTTTCAACCCGTTCTCTGGTATGATGTCTTATGCGACATCGCTTGAGGGATATAAATCAATGACTGGCGTTGAAAAGGATGCTGTTATCTGGGAACTAAGTCAATTCAGAATGTATCTTGCTGAAAATCAGATTAAGACTTTCTGCATTCACGGAGATGTTTGTGGATGGACAGATAAAAAGTATGATATCATTGTTTCAACGCCGCCCCTTGGATTGCCACTTTCGTTGAAGAAGGAAGCTGGAACAATATCCGCTGATTGGGTCTGCTTAAAAGAATTTGAGGAAACCACCACGGATAATGGTGTATTGTTTACTATTGTTGCACAGGGAATCCTGAATGAGGATAAGACTAAATCTAGAAGACTTCGACAAGAACTGACAGAGAAGAATTTTCTTGATGCTGTTATAACTCTTCCTGCTAATCTGCTTCGCCCATATACGTCTGTATCATTGGCTGCATTGTTACTTAAAAAAGGAAGAGACGATAATGCGCCTGTAAAAATGATCGATGCTTCGTCATTAATCAACAATGCAGAGAAAAAAAGCATTCTCGACGTTGATAAAGTTTTTGATTGTATCAATCAGATGTCGTCTGAGAATTGTGCTTATATTTCACTGGATGACATACGTAATAATGCCTTTTCATGGGGCGTTCCAGAGTATCTGAATAGCCTGAAAGAATCTTTCCCTGAAGGATATGATGTGATTGAACTAGGGGATATTATTGAATCTGTTCGTGGTGAAACCACATTCGATGAAAAGAAAGGGCATTTGGCTAGAATATCTGGTTTGTCAACCAATGGCGCAGATTGCATAAGACTCGTTGAACAGTTTGAGGAGTCTGATGAATTAAGTCATGCAAAGAAGATAACCGAACCGGTGATTCTGTTTTCTTCAGTAAGGGAGTTAAAACCGACTTATTGCGAAGCATCGAAGGACAAACCTCTTTTTATCCATCCCAACGTGATGGCATTTAGGTTGAGAATTAAATGGGTATCTCCTGCATACCTGTGTCTTGAACTGTCTAGAAGGTTTATACAGCCACTTGGTAGTTTCCTTCCACGCATTACCCGTCCTGTTCTTCTGAGAACAAGGATTGCAATTCCTGCTCTTGGTGAGCAGAGAGGCCTCGAGCTGCAGAACAACCTATTCAATGAAGCAGCCGATAGCTATAAATTAGCAAAGGCTGAAGAACTAGGAGTTCTGAGCGTTATGGAAAGAATGAAGACTGAATACATGAATTCTGTCAGCATGAGGAAGCATGACATGATGCCATACATGCGTGAGTTAGGTTCAGTCTCACGTATGATGCGGAAATACGTTGAAATGAGTGAATCTGCCACATTCCAAGATAAGATGGAGAACTTGCTGAATCAATTTGACAAAGCGTACCGCAGTCTTTACGCCCTTCTTGAAGTGTTCAGCCAAGAAGACAAATTTGGAACTCCAGAGCACCTTAATATCGATCAATTCCTTCGTGAGCTTGTCAATAGTCATGACGAAAATAATTCGAATTATACTATTGAGTATTATTTCGATGATAAGGCATTACAGGCTTATGGGATTAAAACCCATAAATCTAAAGTCAAGGAGTTGTCACTGCTCAAAGGATTCATTTCTGTCAAAGCAGAATTATTGAACTCCAATGAGTATGCAGAAGTTTTCGTAGATATTGCTAGATTGGATTTTGAACGCCTTGTACGCAATATCATTACGAACGCAGAGACTCATGGCTTTACAGATTCAGAAAGGAATGACTACCATCTTGACATCAACCTGACTATTGATCCTGAAAAGGAGATGTTCCAGATTGATTTCATCAACAATGGCACGCCATTACCTAAAGGCATGGATAAAACCCGATATGGAATCAGTGGCGAAAAGGCTGGTGTTACTGGTGGAACAGGACATGGTGGATACATAGTGAAATCTATTGTGGTTCACAATCGTGGTGACTATGATGTTTTCATGGAAGATCAGAATACTGTAATTAGAATTCTTTTACCCATATCTAATAACATCGATTGATATGTATAACGTACTTTGGATAGACGACGAATATGATAAAATGACTGCATTCCAACAGGAATGTGAGGAATTTAATGGCCTTCACTTGGAACCATTCCGCACAAGAAAGGCAGGAATGGAAGCTCTGGAAAAAGACCTCGACCATTGGCATGCCGTCCTACTTGATGCCAAAATGTTTGATGAATCCGAGAATGAGGTTGCTAATTTGACAGGGCTTGGAAAAGCCAAGCAGCGTCTGGATGAATTGTCAATGAAGAGAACGATACCATATTTCATCTCAACAGGAAAGCCTGACTTGATTTCCGATAAGAATTTCAAAGCATTGTTTGGCGATTATTATGAAAAAGCTAAAGATGATGAAAGGTTGATTGAGGACATGAAAAAGGCTATCGAAAACTCGGATAAAGTCCAAATACTTAACCGGTATAAGGACGTATTCGATGCTCTTTCATCGTTGGGTATTCGCAATGAAGTAGAAAGCATACTGATGGGTATATTTTTACCAATGCATTATCCTGCTAAAGACCCAAACTTCAAGCCAGTCCTTCACTTTAATCCTCTCAGGCAGGTTTTAGAATACCTATTTAGAGCATGTCATAAAGTGGGATTGATTCCCGACCAATGTATGGCCGGAACAAATATCAATTTAAGCCAATGTTCACTTTATCTGGCTGGAAAGAATGCGACCAAAGCCGGGGTTAAATATGATGGTCCTGGGTCAAGAATAATCCCAGAGCATATCGAGTCATTCATTCGTACGGTACTGGAATTTGGCAACACCCATTCCCATACAGTCGAACTTTCAGCAGAAGACCAAACGAAGATTGAAGCAATTTTCCGTTCGAAAAGATCTAGGTATATCATCTACGGACTGGCAATGCAGATATGTGAAGTCATAACATGGATGGCCGAATATATAGGTGAACACAACGATAAAGAACTAAACCTGTCCTTCTGTATAGAATTGCCGAAAGACGGAGAGATATATAATGGCCGTGAGATGGAACCAGTCCAAGACGATGATGGCAATTGGCATTGCGATGAGTGTTTAGTCAAAATCAATACTTGGCAACCTGGTAGAAAAATGCGCTTGAAAAACGTACAACCTAATAAGAGCCTGAATAAAGATCGTTATCCTTATTTTGCTTACTTCGACAAATTATAATCATTACAAAGATAGTATCAGAAATTAACTGTATATTTGTAGCTCAAACTAAATTTAACTGACAAGAGATATGATAACAGGGGAGATTAAAAATAAGATTGACGCCGTTTGGCAAACGTTTTGGGAGAAGGCTGGCATCACTAATCCGATGGATGTGTTGAGCCAGATGACTTATCTGTTTTTCATGAAGATGCTGGATGATGCCCAGATCAAGAAGGAGGCAACAGCCAACTTGTTTGGTGGCAAGATTACCGATGCCACATTCCCCGAGGGCGATTGGACACATCCCGATTCCACACCAGAGCGTCCCATCAAGGTGCCTTATCGCTCACTGCGTTGGCAATCATTCAGTAAACTCAGTAGCGAGAACATGTTTGACCACGTGCGCAACTACGTGTTCCCATTCATCAAGACCTTGGGACATGGCAGCGGCTCGGCATACTCTCGCTATATGACAGACGCAGTGTTCCTCATCCAGCGTCCCAAGGCATTGCAGAGCATCGTGCAGCAGATTGATGACCTGGACATGGAAGACCGTGATACCATGGGCGATGTCTATGAGTATATCCTGGGCAAGATGGCGACTAGTGGCACCAATGGTCAGTTCCGCACCCCTCGCCACATCATCCGCATGATGGTGCAGCTCATGCAGCCATCTATCGCCAAGCATGACCGTATCTGCGATCCTGCCATGGGCAGTGCCGGCTTCATTGTTGAAGCGGCGCGTTTTGTCAAGGAGCATGAGTCTAAGGCCTTGGTCAATACAGACCAACTTAATTACTACCGCAACGAGATGTTCAACGGCTTCGATACCGATGCCACCATGCTTCGCATTGGAGCCATGAACATGTTACTCCATGCCGTGGAATCTCCAAACATAGATGGCCGCGACTCGCTCAGCGACGAGAATACAGATACTGAGCGTTATTCTCTCGTGCTCGCCAACCCGCCCTTCACCGGCAGTCTGGATCGTGAGAGCGTCAGCAAGTCGCTACGCGTCATGGTCAATTCCAACAAAACGGAGCTGCTGTTCCTTGCCCTGTTTGTTCGTATGCTCGAGTCTGGCGGACGCTGTGCCAGCATCGTCCCCGACGGTGTGCTGTTTGGAAGCACCAACGCACATAAAGCCATTCGTAAAGAATTAGTCGATAATCAACGCCTGCAAGCCGTTATTTCGATGCCTAGTGGCGTGTTCAAGCCCTACGCAGGTGTGAGCACCGCCATCCTGATCTTTACCAAGACGGGTGCAGGCGGCACTGATAAGGTGTGGTTCTATGACATGAAGGCCGACGGCTTCTCGCTCGACGACAAGCGCAACCCCATAGACGAGAATGATATCCCTGACATCATCGAGCGTTGGCAGAACCTCGATGCCGAGGACGAACGCACCCGTCGTGACCAGAGCTTCATGGTACCCGTTGAGGAAATCCGAGAAAACGACTACGACCTCACCATCAACAAGTACAAGGAGGTGGAGCGGGTCAAGGTCGAGTATGATGCCCCCGAGGTCATCATGCATCGTGTTCTGGAGCGCCAGGCATCAATCACCCAGAAGTTGAACCTTATTAATGAAACTCTGGCCTAATGAAAAAGTCAATCATCCTGCTGATTATTAGTGTCCTATCATTGTGCGTTTCTGCTCATGCCGAGCATCTTAAGTTCATGGGCATACCTTTGACGGGTACAATTACACAGTTCCAGAATAAACTTGCTGCCAAAGGAGTGGCACATGACAAGAAAGCGAGTGCTATCGCTTCGGTGGGCACGAGGATCTTCAACGGGAAATTTGCTGGCTCTAATGCCCAGATTGTCGTGTGGTATGATGCTGATACCAAAATTGTTTATGGCGCAAAGGCGATCTACGAATGCTATTCGACAACGACGAGAGATAACAAGTATAATGATATAAAAGATATGTTATCAACAAAGTATAGTGAAGAAACGAGCAGTGAGGGTTATCAAGATGGACACGATACTTTCTCAATAACGGTTACAGATGATCTTGGATATTCTATGATTGGACTCATATCTCTATACTGCAGCCAAAGGGATTTTCCATACGATGACACCTATCTGGTTCATGTCGAGTACATAGATGCTGAGAATTATGGCAAGAACCAAGACAGCAAGATGAACGATCTTTAATTGAAAACACAATGAATAAACACGACTGGACATACAAGAAACTGGGTGAAGTAGCAACTGTCGTAGGTGGAAGTACGCCTAAAACAAGTGTTCATGAATACTGGAATGGTGACCACTTCTGGGTGACACCAGCTGAATTGGGCAAGTCTATATATATCGACAAAACAGAAAGGACTATAACAGATGAGGCAGTTCAGAATACTAATCTCACTCTTTTACCAATAGGTACTGTTCTGTTATCTTCAAGGGCTCCTATAGGTAAATTAGCGATAACAACGGTTCCAATGTATTGCAATCAAGGTTTTAAGAACCTTGTCTGCTCTGAGGAAATCAACAATAAATTCACATATTATTTTCTTAGTCACATCGTGCCTGTTCTGCAGTCTTTAGGTAGAGGTGCTACATTCAAAGAAATCTCTAAAACTATTGTAGAAAATGTGAAGATTCCAGTACCAGCGATAAGGGAACAGGAGGCGATTGTGGCCGAATTGGACGAGATCAACGAGACGATTGAGTTGTTGAAGCAGCAAGTGGCCGACCTTGATGCACTTGCACAATCCACTTTCTACACTATGTTCGGCGATCCCGTCACCAACCCCAAAGGCTGGGAAGTAAAGAAACTTAAAGATGTTTCAACCTTACTTAATGGAAGAGCATATAGTCAGGACGAATTATTAAACGAAGGGAAATACAAGGTCCTAAGAGTTGGCAATTTCTTTACGAATTCGAATTACTATTATTCGAACCTAGAATTAGATGAGAATAAATATTGTGATAAAGGCGATCTCTTGTTTGCTTGGTCTGCCTCTTTTGGTGCATTCATTTGGGGTGGAGAGAAAGTTATTTATCATTATCATATCTGGAAAGTTTTATTCAACGAATTAATGTTGAATAAAATATTTTACCAATATTTGCTGAATCTTATGACTAACTCATTCATGAAAGATTTGCATGGTATTGGAATGATGCATCTTACTAAAGTTGGTATGGAACAATATCAGCTTCCAATTCCTCCTCTTCCGTTGCAGCAAGAGTTTGCGGCGAAAGTCGAAGCGATTGAGTTGGCCAAGGCCGAGATTAACGCTCAAATAACTGAAATGCAGACCCTGCTCGCATCTCGCATGGACTATTATTTTGACTAACTTCTAAAACTAAACGAGATATGCAAAACTTCGATATTCTCAGTAATCATAAAGCTTTCACGAGGCTTCATCAGTACTGCATCACTGCAGAGATTACGCAGAAGAGCAATCCCAACGAGAGTGCACTCAACAGCCGCCGTGCGCTTGAGAACATTGTCGATGTGATTTACTATCTCAAGGATTTTGAGATTGCCGATCACGCTTCTCTCTACGACAAAGTGACGAAGCGGGATTTCGTTGATTATATAGGTGACGAAGACTTGCTCCGCAGTCTGCACTATATCCGCAAAGCGGGAAACCGTGCCGCCCATGTAGGAGACGTGAAAGGAGGAATGTCGTTTTTTGCTGTGCTCAACCTCTATGACTTTGTGTGCTCGGTGCTGGTGAAGATCGGTCTCATTGACGATTATCCTCCATTTGACCGTGATCTTATTCCTAACCATGCTCCAGTCCATGTGGCTCCGCCAGAACCAGAACCCATCGATCCTGTCACTGTCGAGCCCTATCAGGGTACACTCAACACGCCGTTGGTGGTCAAGAAGAGTCCAGGCCTCACCGAGCAAGAGACGCGTGAACTGTTCATCGACATGATGCTGCATGAGGCCGGCTGGGAAATCTGCACTGAGAAAGGCGTGAAGGCTCCTGGAAAGGCTTGCATCGAGATTAAGGTAAACGGCATGCCCAACAACGAAGGTGTTGGTTATGCTGATTATGTGCTTTATAACGACGACATGCGCCCACTTGCCGTCATTGAAGCAAAGAAGACCAGCAAGGACACAACCGAGGGCTATCACCAGTCAAAACTCTATGCCGAGTGCCTCGCCCATGAGTGCGGCTATGAGCCTGCAAGATACTGTTCCAACGGCTTCAAAACCGAGTTTTTTGACATGTTGGGCTATCCGCACCGTGAGGTCTTTGCCATCCACAGCAAGAAAGACCTGCAGATTATGCTCGAGAACCGCAACAGGTCACTCATCACCGACATGAATGTCAATGAGGAGATTGCTGGTCGCTATTATCAGGATCAGGGCATCAAGGCGACTTGCGAAGCCTTTAACCTAAAGCGCCGACACGCTCTTATCGTCTTGGCCACTGGAACAGGTAAGACTAGACTCGCAATTGGTCTGGCTGAGTTGCTGCAGCGCAACAACTGGATTCAGCATGTGCTATTTCTTGCCGACCGTCGTTCTCTCGTACGCCAGGCTGCAAGAAACTTTACGAAGCTGCTGCCCAACGTTACCACCTGTGACCTCACTAACAAGAATAACAAGCCAGACTATAACGCCAGCATTGTATTCTCGACCTACCACACGATGATCAAGATGGTGGACAGCGACGACAAGAAATTCTCTGTCGGCCATTTCAATCTCATCGTGGTGGATGAGGCTCACCGTTCAGTCTTCGGCAAGTTTGGTGACATCTTCCACTATTTTGATGCTTTGTTGCTGGGACTGACCGCAACACCGCGTGAAGATGTCGATAAATCCACCTACGAGCTGTTCCACCTGGAGGATGGCATCCCCAC
>JAEEGL016177903.1_pt1 | contig 10793 bp, 11 predicted proteins | sample 9134231 | NCBI WGS metagenome assembly JAEEGL01 (sample SAMN16246548, study PRJNA631951) | gut metagenome | biome: gut microbiome; feature: rumen; material: fiber-attached | host: Bos | place: Iran: Karaj | collected 2018-10
AAGTTCGTAATGGGTAAGAACGACAGACGACTCAGTCCCGAGATGCTGAAGATGTATAATATTGATTCTTACGGACCGGCTATAGAGGAAGAAGACGAAGAATGACAATACTGATTACGGGAGCCAGCGGCTTCATAGGTAGTTATATCGTTCAGGAAGGACTGGACAGAGGGTTCGAGGTTTGGGCCGGTGTTCGCGGCACCAGTAGTCGGGGCTATCTGCAGGACGAACGCATCAGGTTTGCCCAGCTCGACCTCTCCCATCCTGATGCCCTGCTAACCCAACTTCTTCAATACAAGGACGAAATGGGCGGGAATGGCTGGGACTATGTCGTCCATGCCGCAGGAGCCACCAAATGCCTGAACGAAAAGGATTTTTACCGTACCAATACCGATGGCACCCGCAACCTTATTGATGCACTGAGGAACGCAGGCATGATTCCCAAGAGGTTCGTCTTCGTCAGCAGTCTCAGCATCTTCGGTGCCATCCGGGAAAAACCCGTCAGGAAACCTTCCGGAGATAATCCCTGGATTTACAGTCCCATACTTCTTACAGATACACCCAAGCCTAACACCGCCTATGGTAAGAGTAAGTTGAAAGCCGAGGAATACCTGCTCCGGCAAAAGGATTTCCCTTACACCATCCTCAGACCGACGGGAGTTTACGGACCACGCGAGAAGGATTACTTCATGATGGCAAAAAGCATCCGACAGCATATCGACTTTGCTGTAGGTTACAAGCCACAGGAGATCACCTTTGTCTATATGATGGATGTCGTGCAGGCTATATATAAATGTATAGCATCTCCTGCAGCCGAGGGCAAGGCTTATTTCCTCAGCGATGGTGAGGTCTATAACAGTCGCAGGTTCAGCGACCTTTTACAGCAGCAACTCGGGAATCCCTGGGTGTTGCACACCAAGGCTCCTCTCTGGCTGTTACGGATAATCTGTGCGGTAAGCACTTGCATCAGTCATTTAACTGGCAAGATGAATGCGCTGAATACCGACAAGTTCCATATCCTCAGCCAGCGCAATTGGCAGTGCGACATAGAACCGGCAAAGCGTGATTTCGACTACGAACCGCAATGGAAGTTGGAGCAGGGCGTGGAAAGTACAATTAAATGGTATAAGGAGAACGGATGGATATAATTTTCAGACATATTTCGGCATAAAAATCGCAGTAAGAAACATTTTCGGCAAAAAAAATCAAAAAAAAGTAAAATTATCTTTGGTGATTGAGAAAAAATATGTAAGTTTGCATCGTATAATTGTGTTTAGACCTAAAAAGCTAACTATAAACAATAACGAAAACAATTTAAAATAACAAATTATTCACTTTAAAAATTTATCTTATGAAAAGAAGATTTTTATTCTTGTTGATGGCGGTTTGTTCATTCGTAGGTGCTAATGCAGCTCTTAACCGCACAAACAACTACTTGGAGGCTGCCTCTGCTACAGCAGAGCAGGGTAAGACAGTAGAAGTTGCCTTAACCATGGTGAACAACACAAAGGAAATTATCAACTGGCAGACCGATCTCGTTCTCCCCGAGGGCATTACATTGGTAAGTGCTGTTGCTGCTGATCGTTGGTCAGAAGCTATTCAGGTAGGAGGTGTTAGATTGTTCTCTGAGACCGAAACTCCTGTTGCTACAGGTCGTGGTGTTGTTGCTAAGTTTACTCTTCAGGTTGCCGCTACAGTAGCTCCTGGCGAGTATGACCTTGCATTGACAGGTATTGTTATGCATACTCCTGATGGAACTGAGATTGCTCAGGTTGAAAACAAGGGCTTTAAGCTGACTGTTACTGAAGCACCAGAAGAAGGCAAGAAGGGTGACCTGAACGGTGACGATTACGTTGATGCTTCTGATATTCAGGTAGTATTGAACGACATGGCAAATGAAACAAACGATCCCAAGTGCGACCTGAACGGTGACGGTTTCGTTGATGCATCTGATATTCAGGTAATCCTGAACATCATGGCTGAAGGATAATAAACTTTTTTGTTTATTGTTTAGGATAGAAAGAAATAATATATAATAAGTATTAGTATGAAAAAGATTTTATCTCTATTGCTTTTTGCAGCTATGGCTGTAGTTGCCAACGCTCAGGATCCTGTAAAATTCATTCCCAGCGTTGAAGACGGCAACTTGGTAATTAAGTATGAGAACAACAGCGGAAAGACGATTGCCAACTGCAATTTCCAGCTCAAGTTCGACGAGGGAGTAAGCATCGCTACCGATGAAGATGACGATTATATCTATGAGAAGGGTGGTTCTACTGCTAAGATGAAGGTTGTTGACGTGGCTTATAACTCTACGACTGGCAAATATACCATCACTGTTTACAATGGTAAGTTCAACGATGCAGCCGACGGTGTTATCATTTCCTTCCCTCTCAAGGGTGATTTGACTGGTAAGAATGTAGCAATCTCTGGTATTGCCTTCGGTGATCCCGATGCAGCAAACATCTGTCGTCCTGCTGACATTGTATTTGCTTTGGGTGGTGAACCTGTTGTAACTGATCCTGTTGAATTGACTGCTTCTGTTGAAGACGGCAACTTGGTATTCAAGTACAAGAACAATAGTGGCAAGACGATTGCCAACTGCAATTTCCAGCTTAAGTTCGACGAGGGAGTAAGCATCGCTACCGATGAAGATGACGATTATATCTATGAGAAGGGTGGTTCTACTGCTAAGATGAAGGTTGTTGACGTGGCTTATAACTCTACGACTGGCAAATATACCATTACTATTTACAATGGTAAGTTCAACGATGCAGCCGATGGTGTTATCATTTCCTTCCCTCTCGAGGGTGATTTGACAGGCAAGAGTGTAACAGTAAGTGGTATTGCCTTCGGTGATCCCGATGCAGCAAACATCTGCCGTCCTGATGACTTCGTAGTTAACTTGGCTGGTACTGCTATCAACAGCATTTCTGCTGATCAGACAAAGAGCGGTGTTATCTACAACCTCTCTGGCCAGCGCGTAAGCAAGGCTACCAACGGTATCTTCATTATTGATGGCAAAAAAGTTGCTGTTACAAAGTAAGTAATTTAGTTTATTGACAATAAAGGGCTCGACATCATGTCGGGCCTTTTTTGTTAGAATTACCTATAGTTTCCTAATGACAGATTTGGTAGTTTCATCACTTATTTGTAATTTTGTGTTATGTACAGGTTATCAAATCCTCTTGTCTGGCTGTTCCGCTTCAGGCACCGGTGCGGATATGGAGTTCATTCGCCCTTCGCATTTAAGTTTATTACGGAGGTCCTTTATGAACCGCTGCCCTACTATGCCTACAAGGAGTTGGACAAAGACCTGCTACTGAAAGACCGCTTCAGGGTTCGTAAAATACTGCACCTGCTGCTACGTATCAGTAACTGGGCACAACCCGATGTTGTTGTCTGTCTGACCAAAACATACGCTTCGGTACGCTATTTGCAGGCAGGATGCAGAAAGGCCCGGATAACAGATGGTGTGCCAGAGGGGAAGATTGACCTGTGTTGGATTGACGAGCCAATCGATGAGGTTCTCACTCATCTGAACGAGCATTCTGTTGTCCTGATGAATAACCTGAACAGGCATAAGGATTGGTTCATGCGTCTGCCCTCAGTCATAACCTTCGACCTATACGATGTGGGCATAGCCTTTTTCGATACTAAATATAACAAACAACACTATATAGTTAATTTCTGATGAAAAAATGCAACGTTTATACACGAACAGGCGATCAGGGGCTGACCAGCCTTGTAGGGGGTAAGCGTGTACCTAAAGCCAGCTTACGCTTAGAGAGTTATGGTACCATTGACGAGTTGAACAGCCAGATTGGTCTCCTTCTTACCTACCTTGACAATCCCACCGACTGTGACTGTCTGACAAAAATCCAATGTCAGTTATTTGCCATTGGTAATATCCTGGCAACCGACCCCGAGAGCACTACACCCGGCAAGTGTAAGATTACTGCTGAGGAGATTATCGAGTTGGAACATAATATAGATGTTGCCAACGACGGACTGCCCGGATGGCGTGGATTTACCTTGCCGGGTGGTTGCCGTGCGGCTGCACTGGCGCATGTTTGCCGTACGATATGCCGCAGGGCCGAAAGACTGATTTATGCACTGGATGCGCAGGAGCCTGTTGACAAAAATGTTACTGCTTATATGAATCGTTTAAGCGATTATTTCTATGTTCTGGCCTGTCGCTTGAATTTTTTGGGTGGAACAGAAGAAATTTTATGGCATAAAGGCTGATAATTCCAGAAAAAATTGTAACTTTGCGCTCCCGTAAGAGAAAAGGTTCTTTGAAGAGCCCATAAGCCTTATAGTTCCAACAGATTCTATGAGACTCATTAGCCCTATAAGACCTAAATAAAAAGGAAAATTAATTTTAATTGTAAGAAATATGTACTGGACATTGGAATTAGCTTCAAAACTGGAGGATGCTCCCTGGCCTGCGACCAAAGAGGAGCTCATTGATTATGCAACACGTAGTGGTGCTCCTCTTGAGGTAATAGAAAATCTCTCTGAGATTGAGGATGAGGGAGATGTCTATGAGAACATCGAAGATATTTGGCCCGATTATCCCACAAAAGAAGACTTCCTTTTCAACGAGGACGAGTACTAGTAGGCTTTATTTAGTCTAAATCATTTAATACCAGCGAGATAAGCATATTTTTTGTTTGTCTCGCTGGTGTTTTATAGTTGTTTTGAATTGTTCAGGAATTCCGAACAGTTCAGAGCTTGTTCATATCTCTTCCGCTAAAAAAACATAAAACTTTACCTGCGAGTATAGCTCTTGTATTGAAAATGCCTATATTTGTGGCATAAATTATTGGAAATTATGAAACAGAAAATCCTTGTAATAATTGCAGTTGCTGCGTTCCTGCTTGGCATGGGCGCCTGCACAGATAAGAATGACAGTCCCGTAATCCCCAGCCAGGAGGAGATGGAAAAGAGTCTCATCGGCTTGTGGTACGAAGAGTTTGCCTATGAGGACGTGACAGAAGAAGGCAAACCCTTTAATCGCGCCTTGATAGTAGTGGAGGCCAATGCCGACCATACAGGCTACGTCGCGCTGGCAGTTTTTGACGACGAATTTAACGAGCCGCTCAAGATTTACGGTGGTCCGACAGATGCACCGTTCAAATGGCAGGTGACGGCTGAAGGCAATGTCATCCTTACCGACCCGAATACAGGCTCTACCATTGATCAGCTCAGCACACGCAGCGATGCGAATCACGATAACTTTGTAGATATCGATCAGATTAATATGAATTGTGCGTCGGGAAAAGTTGACTTCGCTAATTCATCCCATGAAGGTTCTCTTTCCAAGGCTGAAAAGGGAAAGAATAGCTTGATTCAGGACTGGATGGCTAAATCCACTCTCCCCGAGGCCTGCATTACCGACAGCATCCCTGTGGAGCTTTTGCCCGACTATATGAACTATGTGTTCAATTACCCTTCGGTTGACCCCTTTGGTAAGCCCTGCACTCTTAGCGGTACCATAACAGTCAACAAGTCGCTGATAAAAGACGATAAGCCCTTCCGTGGCATTCTGCTGTATAACCACTTCACAATCTACGCCACTACGCAGGCTCCTTCACGTGGCGCTGTTGAGTTTCCGACGGGGGCTGCCCTCACAAATTTCATCATCGTAGCTCCCGACTACTATGGCTTCGGTATTACCGAGAAGGAACCACAGGCCTATTGTATCTCGCGTGCTAACGGACGTGCCTCGCTCGACGCATACTTTGCAGCTAAACGCCTGATAGAAGATCTGAATGTGAAGAAAAGAGGCGACTTCGTTATCGCAGGCTATTCCGAGGGTGGTCAGACCACGATAGGCGTGTTGCGCGAAATCTCAGAACGCCATCCCGAGGTACAGGTGAAACGAGCTTTCGCCGGCGATGGTCCCTACGACATCAACTCGATGTATGATGCCATTACGGAAGGCACCACCGAGATGCCCAGCACCGTCTGCAACGTGCTCTATGCCTACAACCACTTCTTCCGTCTGGGTTACGACATCCACGACTATCTGAAGGATCCCGTAGCCAAAAACTTCGATGAGTGGTTCCTCAGCAAGAAGTATAAGCGCATGGCCCTTGACGAGGAGCTTATCAAGACCAAAACGACAAGTGATTTCTGTACAGATGCCGTCCTCGATAACACCAGCCCCCTGTCACGCAAGTTCAAGGCTGCCTTCAGCGAGGATGCCCTCACAAGTGGCTGGACACCCCGCAGCGACTTCGACGTGATGCTTTTCCACGATACTGAAGACGATGTTGTACCTGTTGAGAACTTCTATGCCATGAGCAAGTTCTTCAGGGACAATGGAATCAAGACGCAGGAGTTTGTCGGTGAGTACAGCTCAGAAACGACTAAGGAGGCTGGCATCACCAACCATGAGGTATCTGCCCTGACCTTCTTCCTCAGGATTATCGAGTGGATAAGGGCAAACTATAAATAACTGAAGTTGTTTGTATTTACGATTTACTGTTTACTGTTTATGGTTCGCTAAATGGTAAATGGCTTTAATGGTTCATGGTTAAATTGTAAATGGTAAATCGTCAAATAGTAAATATTATTATTTGCCTAGTTTTATAACCTCGTTGCACAGTTCACATACCGTGGGACGGTGCGTTATAAAAATCATCGTTTTCTGCGGATAGGCAGCAAACAAGCGACTATACAGCTCATGTTCGGTATCTTCATCGAGCGACGAACTGATTTCGTCTAACAGCATGATATTACCAGGTCTGAGCAACCCGCGTGCAATAGCTATGCGTTGTGCCTGACCTTCGCTCAGACCGCTGCCCCGCTCCCCGCATTCGGCATCCAGACCTTCCGGCAGGTTAAGCACGAAGTCGGCCATTGCCGTATGGAGCACCTGTCGCAGTTCTTCTTCCTTAGCATCAGGTTTGGCCAGCAGAAGGTTGTAGCGGATACTTCCGCTCATCAGCGTATTGCCCTGGGGAACGAAGACAAAGTTCGACCGGGTACTTTCGCTTACTGCCTGTTTGCTGTCGGCATTGAAGAGGACCATTGTTCCCTGGTCGGGCTTGATGAGTCCCAACAACAGACGGAACAGAGTTGTCTTGCCGGCTCCCGTATGTCCCATAAGTGCAGTCTTGCTGCCAGGAGCAAACTGATGTGTAAAATGCGAGAGAATCTCGCGGTCGCCCAGCGCATAACGGAAGCTCACATCCTGAATGTCCAAACCCAGCAGACCTTCCATCTTGCATCTGTCGTCACGCCGTTCTTCTTCTGCCTCCACGTGTTCCATCTCTTCTAACCTGTCTATGCTGGCCGAAGCCTGGAACATCTGCGGCATCATATTTACCATTTGCAGGATGGGTTGCTGAATCTGTCCCACCAACTGCAGGAACGAAGTCATCACACCAAAGGTGATTATCCCTTCCTTCAGTTGCAGACCTCCCCAGATAAAGGCGATGATGTAACCCATGCTGAAGCTGAGTCCGATCAGCAGGCGGAACAAAACCGTAAACCGGGCGCGATGGTTGATTTTTCCCCTAAGGTCCTGCTGCATGTTTTCCAGCCGTTCCGTCACCCAGTCGCCGCTTTCCAACGATCGCAAGACAGCATTATGTTCCATAGATTCCTGCACCAGCATCTGAATGACGCTCTCCTGTTGACGAATGTCCTGAGTCATCTTGCGGATTTTCCAGGCCACCATCTTGCCTATCATCACAAACACAGGAGTCAGCAGCAGCAGCACCCAAGCCAAGCGTTCGTCCATCGCCTGCATCAGCAGGAAGGCACCCGACAGTTGGAACAGAGTAACGCAAAGGTCGGGAATGATAGATGTAGTAGCGCTGCTTACCGTACTGATATCTTTTTGAAGTCGCGAAGAAATATCGCCTGAGTGCAGTTCCTTCTGTTCAAACATCTGTCTGCGGAACAGATGGCAGAAAATGCGCAGGCGGATAGCCGTAGTCTGTATAGCTTCTGCCTTTACGCCCCAGTAGTAGTAAACCTGTCGGCAGATGATGCCGCCAATAACTGTAGCCACGATGTATGCCACCATCAGCACGATATCGGAGTCCGATCCCGTCCTGATAGCCACATCTATGAACTGTTTGCAAAGCCACACCATCAGCAGACCGAGCACCACACGCCCGATTCCCGCCATGATGCGCAGCAGCATATTCATCCTGATGCCCACCGTGTTATGCCACAGCCAAACTACGTACTTCATCTTTTTAAAGTTTAAAGTTTAAAGTTTATAGTTTAGAGTCAGTTACGAGCTATGCTCGATAGTTAAAAGTAGCAAGTTAATTATACTCTGCGTAGCGGAACTCCCAACTATTATCTATTAACTATTATCTCTAAATTCCTTCAACTGCCTCTAAACTCTAATCTCTCAACTCTCAACTCTTTAAACTGTCTCTCAACTTTAATCTCTCAACTCTCAACTTTCTCTCTTAGGAGAGAGGGCCTCTAACCGCTAATCAATAAGTCCTGCTTCCATCCACCTCGCAGTCAGTTTCTCCGCATCGCTGAGAGCCTGTTCATGACTCACCTCATATACCTCTTCAAGAGCATCGGCAAGTTGCTCAACAGAAAAGTCGCCCAATTCTGTTGCCTTCTTCCACAGCATAGCTGCTGTATCGTTAACACTTATCAGTTTGCCGAAGTTGATGGTTTCCAAGCCTTCGCCGACAATCACTTTCTCGCCGCACACTTCGCGCAGCACAAATCCTTTCTTTATTTTCATTTTTTTATTATTGTTTACCGTTTATGGTTTACTGTTTTAATCGGTTAGCGTGGAGCGGTTAGCGGAACTCCCAACTATTATCTATTAACTATTATCTATTATCTATAAACTCTCAACTATTATCTATTATCTATTATCTATAAACTCTCAACTCTCAACCTCCTCAGGGTTCTCCCCTCTCCACGGAGAGGGACCAGGGGAGAGGCCTTTTCTTTAAACTCTACACTATTATACATGCCAATTCAGTTTTACTACTGTTCTCCGATAGACAGCCAGAATCCAGCGTCTTACGGGCAGAATCCTACCCCACATCCGGGCAAAGCGAACCCTGCCCTTTGTATAAAGGTAGCGTTTTTTCCCTTTGGGCGAGATCACATATTCAGCCACAGCAGCCACCTCATCTTTTGTGCAATGCTCCACGCCTCTGATATTTCCGTCGCCCATCAGACTCACCTGCTCACCGTCAATACCGATTATACGGTGTATCACGTAGTGCGTGCCATTCACCCAGGCCAGCACCACATCCCCCACTTTCAGGGGCGATTGCGGACTCACCAGTTCCACACTTTCTTTGCCGCCGATGATAAACGGAAGCATGCTGTTGCCTTTCACCGACAGCACCACTCTCCTACCCTCTTGCAGCAAAGCAATAGTCTCCTTAATGACTATATTGTTCGATAGCGTTTTAACAACTGGTTTTTCCATCCTAAGCCTCTCCCCTAACCCCTCTCCGGGGAGAGGGGAACATTAACTCCTAACTTTTATCTATCAACTATTATCTATTAACTCTCAACTGTAATCGGTTAGAGGTTATCGGTTAGCGGTTAGCGGCGAAAAACTGTAAACTGTAAACCGTAAACTATAAACTCTAAACTCTATACCCTTTCAACTGCCTCTAAACTCTCAACTCTAAACTCTCAACTTTAAAACGAGATATTCCCGCAGCACAAAACCGCCGCCTCCTCATCCGGCAGACAGTCCAAGTGCCAGACAGAAGCATTCGTAGCCAGCAGATTCTCCGTTTCGTGTAAACCCTCTGCCAGTTTGCTGTCCCAGCGCTTCCCCGATATAGATGCTATCAAAGCAGCGTATGCTTCTATAGGTCTGAAACGGCGGATAACATTCTTGGGAGCCTGACTCAGGTCCACAATAGCACCTAACGGATAGCTTACGTTCCGGTAACAGGGAGTCTTGCCGCTCCACGGAGAACCGTACACATAGATCGACCCGTCGTCCAGATAGCGAACCACAGGGTTGTCGTCGTTAACCAGTTCTGTTCCTTCAATGTATTTGAGCCACAGGCTCGAGTGAGTACTCTTCCCCGTTCCGCTCTTACCTAAGAACATATATGCCCTACCCTTGTAGCTTACCACCGAAGAGTGGAAAAGAGCCGTATGCTTGTCTGCGGTAGCCAAGGCATACATAACCATCAGCGCATTGTTTATACCGAACGGATTGTTCCTTTCGGCAAACACCTCGGCGCGTTTATAGTCGGTACTGCACACCATCACGCTCATCAGTCTGTTATGCAGGAAAAACTGATAGCAAGGTTTCTCTCCCAAATGTCCTGCCAGGATATGCTGACCCTCGTCCTCCTGTTTCCATTCCAGTTCGAAACCGATTGTTTCCAATGGTTCAGAGCAAACCTGAATACGGAACAGCACATTCTCGGTAGGGTCAGTCACAAACGGGTCGTATTGCCTCAGGTTAAGCATCACATTTTCGTTGCCGCCCATTTCCAGGGCAAACACATGTTCTGCTACCTTATAATATATCTCTTTCATTATTCCTTTCATTTTGGGTTACAAAGTTACGAATAAGTGAAGACAATACAAAGAAACTCGTTTATTTTATTGTTGAACGAGAGTAATTTCGAGACGTAGTCTCAATGTTACGAATAAGTGAAGACAATACAAAGAAACTCGTTTATTTTATTGTTGAACGAGAGTAATTTCGAGCCCTTGCCTTACTTTTTCTTTTTCCCGTTGAACAAATGTTTTCCCCTTAGGAGTTAATTTCCGTTTCAAACTTTGGTATCTACATTCCAAACTTTGGGATG
>JAEEGL017214555.1_pt1 | contig 10793 bp, 10 predicted proteins | sample 9134231 | NCBI WGS metagenome assembly JAEEGL01 (sample SAMN16246548, study PRJNA631951) | gut metagenome | biome: gut microbiome; feature: rumen; material: fiber-attached | host: Bos | place: Iran: Karaj | collected 2018-10
CAGGGTGCTCTTCCCGGCTCCGCTGGGTCCGAGGACCACAATGAATTTACCCTCTTCCAGGCTCAGGTTCACATGGTCCAGCGCCCGCTGTTCATGCTCCCCGTTCCGGTATACCCTTGAAACCTCTTTGAATTCCACAATCGCCATCGTTTTTTCTCCTGTCTCTGTTTACATTCTTTACCGCCTGATCGTTAGCATTAACTAACCGTATGAAAGTATAGTTATATGAAACTAACCTGTCAAGCGTTTCCCCGATTCTTTTTTTCTGATGGGGCTTGACAAACTAATTATATTTGATACAATATTATTGTTCAAAATATTTATAAGGAGGAAAAACCTTAATGAGCAGCATTTATGATTTTATCGTGAAAGACCGGCAGAGCCGGGAAGTCAGCCTGTCGGAATACCGTGGAAAAGTTCTGCTGATCGTCAATACAGCCACCGGCTGCGGCTTTACTCCCCACTATGAACCGCTGGAAGCCATGTATAAGGACCTGAAGGACCGCGGCCTTGAGATTCTGGATTTCCCCTGCAACCAGTTTGCCGGCCAGGCGCCCGGAAGCGCGGACGAGATTCATGAGTTCTGCACGCTAAAGTTCGGCACGGAATTCCCGCAGTTCGCGAAAATCGACGTGAACGGTGAAAGCGCCGATCCGCTGTTTGCTTATCTTGCGGCGGAAAAACCTTTTGAGGGATTCGGCAGGGGGCTGAAAAGCGCCGCACTGAACAAATTCGCGAACATGAACAACAAGGCCTTTGGTGATAAAGCGTATATCAAATGGAATTTCACCAAGTTCCTGGTTGACCGCGAAGGAAAGGTCATTGCGCGGTTTGAGCCCACCGTGGATATGACGGACGTCCGGGCGGCTGTTGAACAGGCGCTGTAACCGGAGAAAGTATTCCAATCTTTCATGGTTTCCTGTATAATGGCGTTGTCAGAATACTCTGGCTTCAGCCGGACGTAAAAGGAGAAAAAGCCATGTTCGATGTCGTCGCTCTGGGAGAACTTCTGATCGATTTCGCGCCGCAGTCCGTCAGTGATACGGGATATCCGGTGCTGGCCGCCAATCCGGGCGGCGCGCCAGGCAATTTTCTGGCTGCCCTGTCGAAGTACGGCTGTAAAACCGCCATGATCGGGAAAGTCGGCGATGATTCTTTCGGAAAGCTGCTGATCGGCACCCTGAAGACGGCCGGCATTGATACCCGCGGCATTCATACCGATCCTGACGTATTCACGACCCTCGCCTTTGTTTCGCTGGACGCTTCCGGGAACCGGGATTTCAGTTTTGCGCGGAAGCCGGGCGCGGATACCTGCCTGACACCCGGAGAAGTGGATGAATCCCTCCTCGCCGGCGCGAAGGTTTTCCATTTCGGGACGCTCTCCCTGACGGATGAGCCCGCTGCCTCGGCTACTCGATATGCCATCGGGCTGGCAAAGAAGAACGGCTTGCTGGTCAGCTTGGATCCCAACCTGCGCAAACCCCTGTGGAAGCGGGAGGAGGACGCGAAGGCCGCCATTGAATGGAGCCTGCGCCAGGCTGACATCGTCAAAATCAGCGATGAGGAAATCGAGTGGCTGTGGGGGATTTCTCCCGAGGAAGGCGCCCGGAAGCTGCTCGCGGAATACGGTGTTTCCCTGGTCTATGCCACCCTGGGGCCGAAGGGCTGCCATGCCGCCACCGCGTCCTGCGCCGTAACCGTGCCGGGGCCTGCCGGGATTCATGTGGTGGATACCACCGGCGCCGGCGATATCTTCGGCGGCAGCGCCATGAGCCGGCTGATCCGCTGCGGAAAAGCCCCGGCCAGCCTGACGGAGGAGGATCTGCGGAAAATCGTGCGTTTCGCCTGTACCGCCGCCAGCCTGTCCACGCAGAAACATGGCGGCATCACCAGCGTGCCGGAGGAAGCGGACGTCGAAAACTGGCCCGGTTAACCGCAGGCATTCATCATTTTTTCTTCATTCAGGAGGTTTCCGATGGCACAGTTCCGGAACATTGAGGAAGCGCGTGCATTTTTCAGGAAGGATCTTTACGCCACCGAAAACGGCATCGTGCTGGACGAATATACGGAAGACGGCTCCGTCTGCAGTGTTGAGCTGACGGACCATCACCGGAACGCGGAAGGCGGCGTCATGGGCGGCGTCATGCTGACGCTGATCGATTTTTCCTTCGCCACAGCCGCCTGCAATGTACACCGCCCCACCGTGGCGCAGCAGATCAGTATGAATTTCCTGAACCAGCCCCGGGGAACCCGCCTGACTGCGCGTTCCTCCTGCCGCAAGGACGGAAAAACCAGCTGCGTCTACCAGATCGATGTAAAGGACGACCTGGGCTGTGATATTGCCCAGGCCGTCGTGACCGGTTTCAAGATTGTCCGATAAATTATTAAGGCGTGGCCGCTGCGGTCACGCCATTTCTTTTTCTTCCCCGATCCGGACTGTACCGGTAATCCGGATTTCTGTCACGGATCCCTGCTCCGCTGTTGCTTCCGCCCGCAGGATTCCCCCGGGCTGCCCGACCCGTGCCTCTGCGGTTCCGTTTCCCCGCCTCCAGGCTTCAAGGGCGCCGATGGCGGCGGTACCGCTGCCGCAGGCGGATTCCCATACCATCGTGCCGCTGCCGCGCACGTATACCAGCGGCCGCATAAACCCGGTTTCCGGATTCCGGTCCAGCAAGCCGGCGGCTTCCGCTTCCGTTTTTTCTGCGAAGGCCTTCAGCAGCGCCTCCGCTTTTTCTTTTTCCAGTGGTTCCCGGTTCTCCCGGACCAGATGCGTGATCCCTTCCATCCGGACCTCGGTCACGGGAATTCCGCCGATTTCGGCAGGACGGATCCCGAGTACCCGCGGCATCTCCACCGTCCCCTCAAATCCGTCCTCCAGTCCGCGGATCCGGCAGAACAGCACGCCCTGCGCGCCGGAAACCTCAACAGGAACCGTCATTTCCTGCCCGTTCAGCAGGCGGTCACGGACCAGCCATCCGGCCGCTGCCATGGCGGCATTCCCGCAGAACTCCCCGCCCATCAGGCGGATCCGGGCCAGCGCGCCGGGCTGCATGGGCGGATCCAGGTAGGCAACCTGTTCGCTTTCCCGCATCAGGCGCGCCGTAATTGCCGTCTCGTCCTCCGCCCCGCCCCACTCGGTCACCAGGGCCGTCAGGTTGCCGCTGGGATTCAGGATCACATAGCGAAACGGTTTCATGTCTCCTGCAGCCTCCTGAGGAACTGGATCGTACGCTCCTGCATCGGATGGTCGATCACTTCCCGGGGATCTCCCTGTTCCACAATCACGCCGCCGTTCATGAAGACCACCCAGTCCGACACGTCCCGGGCAAAGGCCATTTCATGGGTGACGATGACCATGGTCATCCTTTTTTCCGCCAGCTTCCGGATGACGCGCAGAATCTCTCCCGTCAGTTCCGGATCCAGCGCGGATGTCGGTTCGTCAAAGAACAGGATCTTCGGGTTCATCGCCAGCGCCCGCGCGATGGAAACCCGTTGCTGCTGTCCGCCGGACAGCTGGTAGGGATACGCGCTCGCCTTGTCCGAAAGGCCCATCTGCTCCAGCAGCGCTTCCGCCTCTTCCCGGACTTCTTTTTCTGCCCGTTTCTGCACCAGCATCGGCGCTTCCATAACGTTTTTAAGCACGGAATAATGCGGGAAAAGATTGAAATTCTGGAATACCAGCCCGAACATTCCGCGGATTTTCTGCAGTTCGTGCCGCGGGGCGTAGACGGCCCTGCCGCCTTCGTCCCTGGCTGCATAGTTGCCCAGGTAGATCAGGTCGCCGCCGTCCATGGTTTCCAGCAGCGTCGCGCACCGCAGCAGCGTGGACTTGCCGCTGCCGCTCGGTCCGATGATGGACAGCACCTGGCCTTCCTCCACGGAAAGGCTCAGGTCCGTCAGAACCTCGTTTCCGTCGAACTGTTTCCGGCAGTGGTTGATTTCCAGCAGTTTGCTCATACTTCATTTCCCCCCTTACCGGTAATAGCTCAGGCGCTTCTCAAACCGCCCCATCACCCAGCCGACAATCGCGTTGAACATGAAATAGAATACGCCGGCAATCACAAAAGGCATAAAGCTGGTCTGGGAATTGGCGATCTGTTTGCCGATGGTGAACATTTCCTGGTACGCCACGGTGAACGCCATGGACGTATCCTTTACCAGCGTCACCACTTCGTTGGTCACCGCCGGGATGATCCGCTTGATCACCTGCGGCAGGATAATCCTGTTGAAGCACTGGGTTTTGCTGTACCCGAGCACTTCCGCCGCTTCATACTGCCCGACGGAGATGGACTCTATGCCGCCCCGGTAGATCTCGGCAAAGTATGCCGCGTAGTTCAGTGAAAAAGCGATGACCACCGGGATCAGCTTTTCCCGGGCCACGGTGATTCCGAATAGATAGTACGGTCCGTAGGTGACCGCCAGCAGCTGCAGCATCAGGGGCGTTCCGCGCAGGATGGAAATATAGGTCTTCATGATGGCGGAAACCACTTTGTTTTTGCTCATGCGCAGCTTCGCCACCATCAGCCCCAGCGGCAGGGCAAAAAGCAGGGTCAGGAAAAAGATCGCACAGGTCCTGCCCAGACCCTCGCTCATCTTGCTTATCATTGTCATGATCGTCATCCGCGCAAACACCCCTTTTCAAGACAACTTGCAGGGGCCCCGCCCGCGGAGTCCCTGCAAGTTCAAGCTTCCGTATTTCAGGTATTATTCAGCCGCGTTCAGCAGGCACAGGACATTGGCGTCCAGGCCGTACTTCTCAGCCAGCGCTTCGTAGGTTCCGTCTTCCACCAGCTTCATGATTCCGTCTTCAACCTGCTTGCACAGCTCGTCGTCTCCGTTGCGGAAGCAGATCCCGTACTGTTCGCTGCCCAGGGTCTCCTCCAGAATCTGGAATCCGCTGAATTTCGCAGCCAGGTTCTGCGCCACAGGCAGGTCGATCACCACTGCGTCCACGCCGCCGGCATCCAGCTCGGTTCCGCAGATATTGAAGTTCTCCATGGTTACAGCAGCGCCGCCTTCAAAGGTCTTCGCCAGTTCCAGCTGGCCTTCTTCATCTTCCAGCAGTGCCTGTCCGGAGGTACCCAGCTGCACAGCCACCCGCTTGCCGGCCAGATCGGCCAGCGTGCTGATGCCGTTGCCGTCCTTGGTCAGAACCACCTGGGTGTTGTCATAGTAGGGGAAGGACAGCACGTATCCGGCTTCTTTCATGGTGTCCAGGATCGTCATGCCGGACCATACGCAGTCGTGTTCCTTGTTGTCCAGGGAGATCAGCTTGGTATCCCAGTTCACGGGAACGATCTCCAGATCCCAGCCGTACTGGTCGCAAACGCCCTTGCACATTTCAACGTCAAAACCGGCGTAGTTTCCGTCGTCATCCAGGTAGCTGAAGGGCGGATATTCAGCGTCAATACCCATTTTGAAAGTGTCGGCCAGCGCGGCGGAAACGCCGAGCATCAGGCAGAGTGCCAGGACCAGAGCAGTCAGTTTTTTCATCATTTCTTCCTCCTTGGTTTCTTTTAAAGCATGTCAGCACTCTATCACTTTACCAGACTGAAGTCAACTCCTCCCGCGTTCTTTTTATGCTTTTTCTGCCGTCAGAAAAACCGGCCCGAAGGCCGGCTTTTCAATCGAATCAGCTTGCCAGCTGCAGGAATTCCTCCATGGGCAGCGGCCGGGAGAAATAATATCCCTGGAAATAGTCGCATCCGATCTCCCGCAGCGCGTCCGCCATCTCTTCCGTTTCGATCCCCTCCGCGGTAATACTGAAGTTCATCTGCTTGAAGGCTTTCAGCAGCGCCGGCAGCAGCGGATCCGGATCCCGGTAATAGTTCCGGACCACTTCCATATCGATCTTGATATTGCTGAACGGATACTGCCGCACCCGCGTCAGGTTGGAGTATCCGCTGCCGTAATCGTCCAGTGCGAATTCAAATCCGGATTTGTGCAGTTCAATGATCTGCTCCCGCATCAGGGAAAAATCAATCATGGACTGCTCTGTCAGCTCCAGGTGGATCAGGTCGGTGGGAATGTTGTACTCCGCCAGGATCACCCGGAAACGCTTTGGAATATCACGGGAAACAAACTGGTTGGGCGAAAGGTTTACATTGATCCACTGGATTCCCATCGCTTCGAGATCATGGTCCCGGATAAACTCACAGACCTTCCTCAGTACCTGTTCCCCGAGCCGGATAATATATCCGTCCTGTTCCGCAAGATTGATGAACAGATCCGGCCGGATGATTTTTCCCGCGTCGTCGCGCAGGCGCACCAGCGCTTCCGCGGCAATCCGCCGGCCTGTTATGCTGTCCACGATCGGCTGCAGGAAAACTTCCAGTGTATTCTCGTCCAGCGCCTTTTCCAGGCAGCGGCGCACATCCAGTCTCTCGTTGATTGCCTGTACGGAATCGGAAAACGTCCGGTCCCTTTCTTCCCGCGCCCTCTTTTTTCCCGACTCTTCCAGGGAAATCATCAGCGTGTTGACCAGGCTGTCCACCTCTATGCCCTGCAGCTCCGTATCCACGCGCAGGAAGGAAATGTTCAGGACAAGCCTGCTCGTGCTGGTTTCCCACGGATCTGCAAAACGCTTTTCCAGCGCTGCGTATACTTCTTCCACATTCATCCGGTCCGATCCGGCGATGACATAGCACCCCTTATGCAGGTAAAAGCTGCAGAGGTGCGGAAAGGCTTCCGTCAGGTACCGTTCGATCCTCGCCATCGCCTCATCCATCTGCTGTCCGCCGACAATTTCCCGGCTCTCGCCGTAATTCTGCAGGACAAAACCCAGCAGCCGGCACGGTTTATTCTTCCGTTTCCACTCCAGCAGCAGCGCATTGAACGCATAAAGGTTGTAAACATACCCCCGGTCGGTCAGGAACAGATCCGGATTCTGGAAGGAAAGGAAAATCACCAGGATGGTCATCAGGGTGAAGGTGTTCATCACCAGGAAATGCGGCATGAGCGCCCGGAGTATATTTCCGGCAATCAGGATAAGCTGAATGAATACAAGCCCGACAATTTCTCGGAGTCTCAGCCTGGAACGGCGCCGCAGAATCGCAATCAGGGCGAAAATCAGATAGCAGGTGGAGCAGAAATACAGCAAATGGCTCAGCGGGCCCGGCTGATAACCGTTCTCGATCCGGAATACCCAGTGGGTGAACACGCTGGAAAGGGTCATGGCGACGCAGGGAAAATAGAAGATCGGTGCGTACACATACAGTCTGGACCGGACGCCGCCTCTGGCGTCCAGCACGCTGATGGTAAAGGCGAAGAACATGTAAATTCTCGTAAGATAAAACACGAAATAAAGCATATAAAACAGCCAGAGCAGCCACGGAGGATGCTCCTGCCAGGTTTCATTCAGTCTGTTTGACACATAGTCAAACAGGACTGTACCGAAATCAATGGTCAGGATGGCCAGAAAAGTAAGGTTCAGTCGGATGGGAAGCCTGGGCCTGAAAAAATAATAGCCCGTGATAATGACCAGAATCAGCAGACTGGGGACCGTAAAACTGTAATTAATCATAGCTTTCAACGGCGCCTCCGTATGGAGATCCCTTTCGATAAAGATGTGTTCCCTGTTTTTGATTTCACTTCAAAAAACAGACCCGATCAAATATACCATAAATGAAAAAATTGTAAATAGATTTTTAACAATTTTGTAAAATATTTTCAGATTCTGTGGATGACGGTCGGATCCATCTTCCGGAGGTTCGTGCAGCCCGTAAACGCCATGGCTTTTCCCGGTCTTTCCATAATACTGCCGCAGTTCTCCCTCCGGCGAAACTGCCTGCGGCCTCTTTCGTGAAAAAACCGCCGCCGTTTCCCGCGGCGGCGGTTTCTGCTTCTGCTCTTCTCCCGGCATATTGGGAACGGGCCTGTCAGCGGTCGCGCAGGACGTCCGCCAGGGTATCCATCAGCCTCCGGGTGCGCTCCAGGGTACTGCGGCGGCAGGTGGATTCCCAGACCCGGATATATTCGTGATACCATTTTTCCAGGGCAGCGGCCAGGGCAATCGGATCCTCATGCGCTGTACCCGGCTTTACGGTCCGGTCCGCCAGGACCAGGCCGATTTCATTCAGCACGCGAACCCCTTCCGCCGCCACGCGGAACGTGTGGGTGGCCGGGCGCTTATCCGCCGCCATACCGGCGGCGGCCAGGTCCATTTCGCGGACCGCCTCATCCAGGCGCGCGTTCATTTCCGGCGCTTTCAGGATATCCGGAAGCGCTTCTGCAAGGACGGATTCCCTCCCCGCTTCATCCGACTCGATCCAGCGGATCACCCGATACCACGGAAAAGCTTCGTTCAGGGTCAGCTTTTCGAAGGCGCGCATGAATCTGCCGCTCCGGTCCCCGTAGTACAGGAAGGAAATGGCTTCGTTCATCTCCTCCATGGTTTTTTCCTCCGGATTCCATGAGAAGGCCGCGCCGTAGAGAATCCCGGGAACGGAAAACGCCGGATCGCAGATATGTCCCCAGTCGCCCCAGTCTGTATTCAGCAGGCCGATGGCGCCGTATTTGTGCGCATAGCGGCACATCGCCCGAATGTTTGAAAAGCTGTCCGCCAGCAGCGGGGTCATATGACTCCAGGTGCTGACGCCGGGGCAGGCATACTGTGTCGCCCCGAGCCTGGCCAGGTTTCGGATCTCGTCCTCCGGATAATCCGGCTGGTAACCCCAGTTGAGGCAAATCGCTTCCTTCGGAAGCATATTGTAGCTTTCGGGCACGACGCCCAGTACGTCTCCCCAGAACAGCGGCGTGATTCCCTGGTCCAGCAGCCACCGGCACAGCTCCGCCAGATACCGGATATACAGATTGTGGGCCCCTTCCTTTTCCGCGATGCCTGCGCTCCGGTCCGAACACAGGTCAAAGGTCTCGTCGCAGCAGATATTGAATTTGCGGCTGGTGAAAAGCGCCTTGTATTCCGTGATCATTCCCTTGACCAGTTCCAGGGAACCGGGAAGCGTCGGATTGATGGTATGGCGCCGGATGGCATAGGAATAGGAGAAGGGGATCTTTTCCGAATCCCGCAGCTCACACAGATGGGCATAGGATTTGGTGGAAAGGATCTGGTACATATGCCCGAAAGTGGCCAGGGACGGGATCAGTTCGATATGCCGCGCCCGGCAATAGGCGTCCAGTTCCAGAATCTCTTCCGCCTCCAGCGGATCCTCGTCCCTCCAGGCCTCGCTGAGGTTCCGGAAGAGATACGTATGTTCAATGTAAAGCTGGAACTCGTTGATCTTGTATTCGCACAGCAGATCCACGATCTTTTTCAGGCTGTCCAGGGTGAGAACCCGGCCGCGGGAAATATCCTGATAGAACCCCCTGTGTTTGAGATCCGGCCAGTCTTCAATTTCCAGGCAGGGCAGCACAGCCCCGTTCCGCCGGATCCACTGCCGCAGGGTACAGACGCCGTGGAGCAGAGCCTCATCGCTGCTGCCGGCAATCCTGATTCCATCGGGAGAAACCGTCAGCCGGTAATGATCCGGCTCCAGCGCGGAGTCCTCATCCAGGAAAACACATTCCGGTATTTCAGGCCCGCGGAGAATGTGCAGCCGGAGTCCGGCGGATGCCGCGGCTTCATCCCGGATCATTCCGGCCCAGAGCAGCGCGCCGGGAGCGGTCCTTTCGGAGAGAACAACCTGTGTGTCCCAGCGGAACCGGAACTCGCCTTCTTTTTCTCTGAGAACATGGGGAAGCGGCAGAAATTGCATGGTATCAGTCTCCTTATCCTTTGACGGCGCCGGCGGTCAGGCCCTTGATGAAAGACTGGGACATCGCCAGGTATAGGGCGATCACGGGCAGGGAGGAAAGCGTCAGCACCGTCAGCAGCTTGGGCCAGTCTGTCGTATACTGCCCCTGCAGGCGGGTGACCGCAAGGAGGACGGTTTTGGAGGATTCCTTGGTGATAAAGATCAGCGGGAACCACAGGTCGTTCCAGATCGGAACGAGATTATAGATTGCAACGGTTGCCAGGGCAGGCCGGGTCAGCGGGAGCACGATCCTGTACCAGATGCGGAAACGGCTGGCGCCGTCCATATAGCCGGCTTCATACAGTTCCCGGGGCAGACCGTGGATAAATTCCGTCAGGATAAAGACGGCTGTCGGCAGTCCCATGGCGATATAGACCGGAAAGAGGCAGAAAAGCGTGTTCAGCGTATTCAGCGCTTTCATGATCTGCAGCAGGCGGATCGTCGCGATTTTGATGGGAAGCATCATCCCGATGACAAAGAAGTAATAGACGCCCCGGGAGGTCTTCGTGCGCCAGTGGGCCAGGGCATAGGCGCAGAGGGAACCGACAAACAGAATCATGGAAAGGCTGACAACCACAACCAGGAATGAATTGCGAAAATATACGAAGAAATCTCTGCTGCCCAGGAGCGATTCGTAATTCTCCAGGGTCCATTTCTGGGGCAGGCCGAAGAAGTTGAGATAGATTTCCTTTTTTACCTTGAACGTGTTGATCACCAGGAACCACAGGGGAAAGATGGAGATGAAGGACCAGATGACCATCAGGACATGATATGGAATATGCATATTCATGATGCGGAGAGACCGGGTTTTCTTTTCTTCTGCATTTTTTCCTTTGTTCATCTTTCCTCACTCCTTTCCCTGGGTCTTGACCAGTACAGGAATAACCCCGCACAGGAGCATGACAAAGATGGTTGTGGAGATAGCGGACCCCACGCCCGGTTCGGGGATTCCCACGGGATGCTGTCCGGCGACGCCGTACCGGTAGAAGAGGGTGCCGATCAGGTCCGTAGCATAGTCCGGAGCGCCGTTCGGCGTTTCCA
>JAEEGL010184644.1_pt1 | contig 10792 bp, 13 predicted proteins | sample 9134231 | NCBI WGS metagenome assembly JAEEGL01 (sample SAMN16246548, study PRJNA631951) | gut metagenome | biome: gut microbiome; feature: rumen; material: fiber-attached | host: Bos | place: Iran: Karaj | collected 2018-10
TAACATTTTTTTAGTAATATCCTTAATACTTGCTTCCTTTTTAAAAGCATAAGTATCAGGATATAGATATCCCTCTAATGCGTAATATAATTTATCATTTAATACATCTTCAGTCAAGAACCAATACTTTTCAATTAGTTCCTTAACAAACTCTTTATCATTCCAAGTTTTTAATACTTCTTCTTCACTATAACCAAATTTTTTATTAATAACTTTAGCATAATCTGTTAGTTTTTTACCCTCAACAAAAGTAACAGCTACACTATCATCAATAACTTCTCCTTTAGTCATTTTATTTAAAATATCAGCTAAAGACATTGTTTTATTTAAAGAATACACCCCAGCTTGTGGAGCAACTCCCTTATGAAGTTTTAAATAATAATAACCAGAATATTTATTCTTAAGTAAACCTTTATCTACTAAATCATTAATAATTTGCTTAGTTGGAACACCATTCTTCACTTCATATACTATTTCAGTTTTATCAGTACTATCAACTGCTTTAAGTCCATTATTAAGATAGATTCCTCCACCTACGACTCCACCAATAATTGCTAATACAAAAAAAAGAAATATAGCTAAAACTATAATACCTAATTTCTTTTTCATAACTATTGATTATCAGCTGCTGCTTGATCAATCTTCTCTTGAACAGAAGATAAAATATTTTCAATAACAAGCCATTCTTTTTCTGTTTCAATTGGTGTTAAAGCTGGATTTTGTCCAGTAGGATCATAAACAGAAGCATAAACTTTAGTTGAACCATTTTCATCTAAAGTATTATCTGTATATACAATATAACTTTTCTTAGTTTCATCAGAATCAAAAGTAAAAAGAATCTCACATTCTACTTCTTCTCCCTTATCGTTAACGATAGTAAAAACTCCTTTTCTTTCTTCCATAATTAATTCCCTTTCATTTTTAGATATGTATCTAATATAATACTAGCAGCAATTCCATCTACTACTTGTTTTCTCTTTTTTCTACTCATATCAGCATCAAGTAAATAATTAGTAGCTTCAACAGTAGATAATCTTTCATCAATTAATGTTACTTCCATTTGATATCTACTCTCTAAAGCTTCTTTAAATCTTAAACTTCTTTCTGCTGCAAAACCTAGTGAATTATTCATATTTTTTGGTAAACCCAAAACTAAATCGGTAATGTTGTTTTCTTCAATAATACTATCCAAATCTCTAAATAGTATTTCATAATCTTCTCCATCCCAACGAAGTACTTTATATGGAGAAGCAATAGTGTTTGATTTATCAGATATTGCAAGACCTAATGTCTTTGTACCTAAATCTAAACCCAAACATCTCATTATTTCTTTAAATACTCCTCCAATAGAAGTGCAGTTATTTCGCTACGATCAAAATCTAAAATCTTATTTCTAGATTCCTTATAATTTGAAATATAACCTGGATCTCCACTTATAATGTATCCAACTATTTGATTAACAGGATCGTAACCTCTTTCTTCCAAGGCATCATATACCTCATTCAATGTCGCCGATATTAAATCTTTTTTTACTTCACCGACATCATACAAATCTGTCTTACCTTCCATACAAAACAACCTCCTAAGTTTCACAATAATTTTACCATTATTTTAATTAAAAGAAAACCCTTTTCCCCAAAATAAAAGAAAAAAACTAATGTCTTCTTCTTAAAACTTTAACAATTGATAAATCATCGTCTCTTAAATCAATATTTCCATCTCTACCATGGCCTAATAAGATATTAGGTTTCACATCATACCCATGAAAATCTGTTCCTCCAGATATTAATAAACCATATTTCTTAGCAAGATGATAATAAAATCTTCTTTGTTCTTCATTATTATTAGGGTGATATACTTCTAAAGCATCTAAGCCCCATTCCTTATATTTTCTAACAGTTTCCTCTAATGCATTATTATTTAACTTCAAAGAACTAGGATGAGCCAGAGAAACTAAACCATTTGCTTTCTTAATTGCTTTTATACATTCCTCAGCTGTAATACCCATCTTTTCATCTTGAACTTGATATTTAACTGGATTCAAATACTTTTCAAATATAATATCTTGAGGAGTATAACTTTCAGGGAACTCACCTTTTAAAGCCTCAGCATACCCATGTCTAATTAAAATCTGAGCGATATCAACTCTACCAATATTTTTACCAGTCTTTCTCCTAAGTTCCAAAACAGCATCTATATCTTCTTGAGGAATACTGATTTCTGGGAACTTATCTTCAATACATCTAATATATAATTTAAAATTATATTCACTACATTTATCAACAAATTCAACAGCTTTGTTGATTTCTTCATTATCTAAATCAAAATCATAACCTAGTATATGAATTCTAGATTTTCCCGTTCTTACCAAAGCCGATAATTCAATACCACTAAATAACTCAACACCCCTATTTGCTTGATTAAACAATTTTTTACTGCCAATTAAAGTATCATGATCTGTAAGAGCCATAGTTGATACATTACTAAGAATCGCTAATCTAATTATTTCTTCAGGATTCAATGTTCCATCAGAAGCCGTACTATGAACATGAAGATCCATTCTACCACCTAAATCTCTTCTTTCTTCAAATCCAACCTTAGAAATTTTACCAGATGGCAATTTCATCATATCGTAATGAACACCTTCCAAATACTTTTTAGATTCAATTCTTTTATGCATAATATCACCTTCTTACAATTGCATTATAGAAGAAAATTTAATATAATAAAAATACTTATTTTTTATCACTATGATAACTGGAGGTTATGATATGAACATAAATTTTGAACTCTATAAAGTATTCTATGAAGTAGCAAATGAAGGTAATATAACAAAGGCAGCTAGTAAACTAATGATTTCTCAGCCAGCTGTAACTAAACAAATAAAAACCCTAGAAGAAGAACTAGGTGGGCAACTATTCATTCGTACTAAACGTGGTGTAATCCTAACCGAAAACGGTCAAAAGATATACAATCACATAAAACAAGGGATGAACTGTTTTGAATCTGCTGAATTAGAATTTTCTAATTTAAAAAAACTAGAAACAGGAACTGTTAAAATAGGTATTTCCACTACTCTATGTCGTGTCTTCTTGTTACCGGTTCTAAGAAAATTCCACGAAGAATATCCTAATGTTGCAATTCAACTATTTACAGACCCATCTCTATCAATGCGTGAACAATTAAAAGAAGGAAAAATAGATATTTTAATAGCCAAAGAACAATCAAAGGAAGATCAAAATTTAAATTATGAAGAATTAGGAGAACTCCACCCTTGCCTAATCTCATCAAGAAAATATCTCGATCCAAAAGACATAGTTATTCCTTTAAAAACCATAAATAGATATCATTTACTGCTACACAAAAGACCATCAACTACTAGAGAATTATTTGAAGAATACTGTAAAAAGAACAATATAAAAATAGAAACAAAACTAGAAATAGCAAGTGCTTCCTTATTAGAAGACTTTGTCGAAATTGGTTTTGGTATTGGTTTAGCAACAAAAGAATTTGTTGAAAACGAAATGAAAAATCGCGATGTTATATTCTTAAAAACTAAACCAGAACTACCTCCTACTTCCTTTGGTATCTTTACTCTAAAAGATTCAATTCATAGTTTTGCAACTAATATCTTAATTGAAATGATTCGAGAAAATAAAAAGAAATAGTTATCTATTTCTTTTTTTTGTCCATTTCTATACCTAAATGCTTATAAGCTTTTTCCGTTGCTATACGACCTCTTGGTGTACGTTTAACAAATCCTTCTTGTAATAAATATGGTTCCACAACATCTTCAATAGTAGTAACTTCTTCGCCAATACTTGTAGCTACAGTTTGAGCACCAACTGGTCCACCATTAAATTTCTCAATTAAAGCTTCTAAATATTGAATATCCACTTGATCAAGTCCATTATCATCAACTTTAAGTCTTTTTAAAGCCGTTTTAGTAACTTCATCATCAATTGTATCTTGTTCAAAAACTAAAGCAAAATCTCTAACTCTTTTAAATAATCTGTTAGCAACACGTGGAGTCTTTCTACTACGCTTTGCTAATTCCCATGCAGCGTCTTCTGAAATAGGCATATCTAAAACTCTACTAGTTCGATTTATTATTTGGAATAATTCATCATCACTATAATAATTTAATTTACTAGTAATACCAAAACGATCTCTTAAAGGTGCTGAAATATCACCAGCTCTAGTAGTAGCACCAACCAAAGTAAATGGTGGTAAATCTATCTTTAGATTCCTTGAAGAACCATCTTGATTAGTAATAACTATATCCAAAACAAAATCTTCCATTGCTGGATATAATATTTCTTCAATATATCTAGGAATACGATGAATTTCATCAATAAATAAGACATCACCTGGTTCTAGAGTAGAAAGAATCGCTGCTAAGTCTCCACTCTTTTCAATTGAAGGACCAGAAGCAGTCTTAATATTAGTTCCCATTTCATGAGCAATAATATGAGCAAGCGTTGTTTTACCTAATCCAGGAGGGCCATATAACAAAACATGGTCTAAAACTTCGTCTCTCATTTTACATGCTTTAATAAAAACTCTTAGATTTTCTTTTAAATCCGTTTGACCAATATATTCATCTAAAGATGAAGGTCTGATACTTTGATCAAAAGAATCTAAATCGTTTTTTTCACCATCAACTATTCTCCCCATACTAAATCTCCTTTATTTGATTCTATTATAAAACTCTTCCCATGACTTAACTTTTTCTAAATCAGGAACTTCCTTATTATATTTAGTTTCCATTAAATAAGCCTTGATTCCATATTCCAAAGCATCATAAACATTCTTTTCATCATTGTCTATAAATAAATCCAATCCTAATTCAGAACCAAATTTACCTTTTTCTTTAATGTAAAAGAACACTTTGTCATATTTAAATCCATTCTTCTTTAACCACTTCTTAGTCATATGTTTCATCTTTAAACTATTTTGCCTTCTTGTAATAAAATATATTTCATTACCTTCAGCTTTTAGTTTATTAATATACTCTACAGCACCTTCTAAAGGTTCTAATTCTAAGAAATAATTACCACTTCTAAAAGTTTTTAAAAAAGTATCTACATCAACGACATTCCAATAAAACATTTCCATAAAAGAATAAGCATCTGGATTTTTAAACCCTTTGCCTTTTACTCTTTTCTTATCATATTCTAATGCAACCTCTATTAACTTTTCATTAGTTTTAGAAACGGTATCATCTATGTCTATTCCTATCTTCATATTTACCTCATTAATAACTTAAGAGCATCTTTAACTTGTTGTTCAACAGGAAGTGATGCATCTACACTAGGTAGAATCTTCTTAATATCAGTTTTCTTATATCCTAAACTCTCTAAAACATTCATTAATTCATCTAATCCATCATTAGTGAATAAATCATCATTTCTAACTAATTTACCTTTTAAATCAAGAATAATTTGTCTTGCAACTTTATCCCCAACTTTAGGGAATTTAGTTAAATACAAAATGTTTTCTCTTTCAATTGCATCATATACAGCATCAATTGGACTAGCAAGTATAGGTAATGCAAGTCTAGGACCCACTCCTTTAACATTTATAAGTCTCAAAAAGAATTCTCTTTCATTTTCACTTCTAAATCCATATAGAGTAAATTCTTCTTCTCTAACATGACTATAAATATATACCTTATACTCTTCGCCTTCTCTATATACATATGGATTGGCAACATAAACTAAGTAGCCAATACCATTATTATCCAAACTTATATAGTTAGCTCCAAAAGAAGTAACAATACCTTTAATATAATTAAACATTCTATTCACCTTCAATTATTATTTTATCATATATTTGTTCGCAATCATAGTAAAAAGAATAGATTTTATCTATTCATTAAATATAAATCTATAATCGTCATTAACAATTATATGATCATTTTCCATTTTATATCTAAACTCCGATTTAACATCAATATCAATAACAGTAGTCTTTTTAGTATCATAATCAAATTCTTTATAAGTATGACTAGGAAAATCCAATATTAAAAAGTTATTCTCTATTCTATAAGTCCCAAAATATGAATCTCCAGCTTGTGCTAAATTAAACCACAAAAACAAATTAGCACTTCCATCTTCGTTAAGAATCAAAAAACTCTTCTTTTTATTAGCACAATCACTACTTAAAAAACATTTGTTAATTTTATATTTGCCATATTTTAGATCAATTTGTTTAATCTCTTCTGTTTTTGTTTCGCCTTTAACTTCGCTAAATTTAACTAAACTATCTTCATTAACTACATCTATGCTTGTATTGTCACCAATAACATTTACAAGCGCAAAATACTTAATATTATCGTGTTCATAAACAAGAGTATGAAGTCCTCCCAATATATAATCAAAGTGACAAACTCGATCTTTAATAGAACAATTTTGTTCATCAATAATTAACAAACTATCATCTAAAACATTAAAACTAACATTCTTCATAACACCAAAACTACTCTTTAAAGAATCTGTCTTAATATTTATACTTTTATACTTAATTACTCTTCTTTTAGTTAAAGTAGTTTTTCCTTCATAACTATAATGAACATCTTTTTCTTCTACACGATTACTAAACAAATACTTATTCAAAAATTCATCTAAGTTTTGATCACTATAATACTTATCATGTACCTCTTTAAGTGTTTTATTATTAAAATTAAGATTAACATTATAATTATATAGATCTTTATCTATCTCTTTATTATTCTCCAAATTATCATAAACAAAATCATAAGATCCTGTATTAAAACTCTTAAATAACTTGTCTTCTTGATTAGAATCAAAATAAGAAAAACAATATATTACATATATTAGAAATACTACTAATAAAAACAAAAATAAGGATATAAAAAAAGTAAATAAAATATGTTTATTTTCCATTTTTCTACCTCCTTATCATAAGAAAATTATACCATATAAACACATATAAAAAAAGACCATCAGGTCTTTTTAAATAATACTAAACACTACAATAACACCTAATAACAATAGAACAAATATAATAAACATAATTGCTATTCTAAAAGGTACAATTCTTAAATCAGTTAAATAATCTTTTCTTATTTTTTCTTTTATTAAATCTAATTGTAAATTAATACTTTCACTAATGTTATTGCCCAATCTATTAGATTCTGTTAAATCTGTAATGATATTATTAACCATAATACTAGGAATTTTTTTACTCATATTTAGTAATGACTCATCTAAGCTTTTACCAAGATTAACATCTTTAATTACCTCATCAAATTCTAAAGAAAGATCATTATCAACTATTTCTGAACATTTTTCTATTGCATTCTTAACATTTTTAACATTCTTAAATATCATTAAGAAAATTGGGAAGAATTCCAAAGCATCTTTTTCTAACTTTTCCATTCTTTCAATAATATTCTTATCTAAAACAACATATTCAAATAAAGCATACACAATAATAGCACATAATGGCCCAACTATATATCCATATTTACTAGTCACTAAACCTAAAGCAAATATAATTAAAACCACTAACAATCTTAAATAAATAAACGCCATTGGTTTTATCTTTAAATTAGCATAATTCAATTTCTTTTCAATTCTTTTATATAACTTATTATTTATTATCATAACTATATCTCCTTACTATCTTATTAATAGTAACAATATAGATTATAAATAATATAACTATAATGCTAATTAATACTATTCCTCTAGTGCCTAAGAATAATTCTTTATATTTTTCATTAAACATACATAATACAACAACCATAAATATAGGCAATATATTAAATAACCACTTAAAGAACCTATTAAACATTTTTGTTGACTTAACTTGAATATCAAACTTTTCATTATCAATAATTTTTTGTTCTATCTCATTAAATATTTCTATCAAATCAGAGCCTATCATATTATATAAAGAAAAAGCATGGCTTAAATCTAAAGCAACAGGAATATGAGTTCTTTTATACATTCTTAAAAAAGCTTCCCCATAACTTAACCCTATATTGGTATCATCTAAAACCTTCTTAAACTCTTTACTAATAGGACCATTCTTTCTATCTATAACATCATTAATTGCTTGTTCTGTACTTCTATTAGCTTTAAAATCATTGCTCATAATAATAATAGCACCAAGCATATCTTTATTAACTAACTTATTAGTATTTCTATTGGCATAAATATAATAAAAATCTAACAATACATAACCTAATATAATAGAAACTAATACCATTACCACACTTATATTTGTTCTATATAATAAGGAAACAAATAAGTATAAAACTAACATAATTACACTACATAATAATTTACTAGATATAACATCATAACCATCTTCAAAACTAGATATTAATCTTGCATAACCATTATATTTTTTCCCTTTAATAAATGGAATCTTTTTCAAAACAGAACTAATTTTTTTAATTGTTCTAACTAAAATACCATTCTTAGTACCTTTAACTTTCAAAGAAAAATCTTGCAAACGATTCTTTTTAACAAAATACATTAAATACTTAAAAAGGAGATACAAAACAAACACAGCAAATAGAATTGCAATTGACTGCATCATATTACTATCCATAAATATCTCCTCCTTTTTAATTATTTTTTCTTTTTATCACTAAACATTTTATCTAGATCATTAATACCTAACAATCTAATCTTTTTTAAGATTTCAGGTTTATAATCTTGTAAAACAAATTCTCCACTAACCGTACCATTTTCATTAATATGAGCACTTTTAAATTGGAAAATATTTCTTAAAGCATTCTCTGAATCGTTATTATCAACTACTTCAGAAATATCAACTATCTTTCTCTTACCATCTTTCATTCTTGTAATATAAACAATAATATCAATAGCATTGCCAATATATTCTCTTAAAGCCCCCATTGGAATCTTCAAGCCATCCATTAAAATCATTGTTTCTAAACGACTTAATGCATCTCTACTACTATTAGCATGTAATGTCGTTAAAGCTCCATCATGTCCACTATTCATTGCTTGTAACAAATCAAACGCTTCACTACCTCTAACTTCACCAATAATGATACGATCTGGTCTCATACGAAGACTATTCTTAACTAAATCTCTAATAGAAACCTCTTTAACGCCATCATAATTAGCATTCCTCGTTTCTAATGAAACAACATGTTTCTGCCTTAAATTAAGTTCCATTACGTCTTCTATAGTAATAATTCTTTCATTATCATCTATATAATTACCTAATATATTTAATAAAGTTGTTTTACCACTACTTGAAGGACCAACTATTAATATATTTAATTTAGCTTTAACAGCTACTTCTAAAAATTCAGCCATATATGGAGTTAAAGTACCATTTGCTACTAAATCATCCATTGTAACAATATTCTTCTTAAATTTTCTAATTGTAATAATTGGATTCTTAGACAATGGTGGAATAACAGCATTAATTCTCGAACCATCCTCTAATCTAGCATCAACCATTGGATTATTAATATCAATAGTTTTACCAACTGGTTCAATTAATCTATTTATTGTTCTAATAATATGTTCATCATTAACAAACGAAATAGATTCATCTTTTTCGATATTTCCATCAATCTCAATATAAACATCTGACGGACTATTAACCATTATCTCCGTAACATTATTATCCATTAATAATTCATTTAAAGGACCACTATTATTAACTTCATTATCAATAAGATTAAATAAAGATATTCTTTCTTGATTACTCAAATCGCGATCAGTTACTATTTCATCAATTTCACGATTAATCAAATCGGCATCGACGTTCGATTTATTTAATCCTTTATCACTCAAGTCCTCTAAGATTCTTACACGATATTCATCAAGCAAATCTTTATCGCTAAACATATCATAATCGCTAGAAACAACTTCTTTATTCTTTTTAATATTAAATTCTTCTAATATTCTACTCATCTTTATAAGTCCTTTCTAGTAAATCAGTAGCCATAACTACAAATGTCTTATAATCATTAGGCATTACTTCAGCAAATTTTTTATCTAAAGAAATAATTGAACCATGCATAACCATTTTTTCCATATCCCTTAAAAACAAATCAGTAGATAAAGAATAATTAATATCATGATTAATAAGTTTTCTTATTTCATATAAACTAAAATATGACTTAAATGGATCTCTACTATTATTTAATAAAACACCATAATTCTTAAATCCTAAATTATCTAAAATAGCAAGTAAACTTCTCATGTTTTTTAGATCAATTGGATCATTTGTAACAAAGAAAGTAATTTCATTAACACTATCTAAAACAGTTAAGTTTATATCATTTAAAGCATGGTTAGTATCTACTAATACAATATCATAATTAGCTTCTCCCATTTCGATAATATCTTTAATAAAAGTACTATCTACTTTATTAGCATCCCTAGGATCTTTTGGTGCACACAAAACATCTATATAATTATCAACTCTAACTACATAGTCACTAAAATCCTTAAAACTTCCATTCATCAAATCAAAAGTTAATGTATAAACATTCTTCTCATTTTTACGATTTAAATAAGCAGCAATTCCTCCGCTATATAAGTCCATATCAATAATCAGAACTTTCTTTTCTAATTGTTCAAAAATACCAGCTAAATTCAAAATATTTGTAGTTTTACCTACTCCACCTTTAGCTGAAAAGAAACATAAACTTTTTCCCTTTTTAATTGCCATAACATCACTAACCTTCATGCTTCTAATTAGAAGCCCCCTACTATATAAAATTATAACATTTTATCGTTATTTAAACAATAGAAAAAAAGGTAACAAA
>JAEEGL010665166.1_pt1 | contig 10792 bp, 8 predicted proteins | sample 9134231 | NCBI WGS metagenome assembly JAEEGL01 (sample SAMN16246548, study PRJNA631951) | gut metagenome | biome: gut microbiome; feature: rumen; material: fiber-attached | host: Bos | place: Iran: Karaj | collected 2018-10
GATATAGCCCCATACGGAAAGAGGCTTATTGAGCTTGTTGAGCGTGGGAGCGGCGCATTCTTCGTCATCCTTATACTCGATCTTTACCGGAATGGGAGCCGGAGCGGGTTCGACAACGGGCTTTGCCTCAACAAAAGGCTTTGCCTCGACAGGTTCTGCCGGGACGACCGTCGGGATAACGGGGGAGACGGCCTCTTTGACCTCTTCGGCAGCTTTCTCTGCCTTTTCGGCGGCGGCATCGGTTGCGGGAGCCGCGTTTTCGATAGCTTCATCGATCTTTTCGGGAACCTCCGCAGCCTCGGGCACTTCGGGAACGGGAGCTTCCACGGGAGTTTCGGGAGCGGCAAGACGTGTGCCGCAGCCAATACAGAACTTATCGTTTTCACCGGCTTCAAAGCCGCAATTAGGACATTTCATTTGCATACCTCCTTTTTTGTTCTGCTTGATTATAACACTTTTGACCCTGCTTGTATATAGTTTTTCTAAAAACTTTTAAACCAAAACCCCGTTGATTTTTTGACGTTTTTTTAAATAATGCATAATTTTACTTGACATACGGACGATATTGTTGGATAATCTAAACTGTTAATTTTTATGCATGGAGGCTCTCTCATGGAGGACACTAACGTATCCCGCAGCTTCATAGAAGAATTCATAGCCGAGGATTATGAAAAATATCCCGTAGTAAAGACTCGCTTTCCGCCCGAGCCCAACGGCTATCTTCATATAGGTCACGTAAAAGCCCTGTGGGTCGATTTTTCTATGGCCGAGAAATTCGGCGGCACGTGCAATCTCAGGTTCGATGATACCAACCCCGTAAAAGAGGACGTCGAATACGTTGAGGCGATAAAGCACGATATCAAATGGATGGGCTTTAATTGGGACAAGCTCTGCTTCGGCAGTGATTATTTCGATACCTGCTATGAGCTTGCGGTTAAGCTCATCAAAAAGGGCGTCGCTTACGTCTGCGATCTCGATAAGGATCAGATCAGGGAATACCGCGGAACGCTCACCGAGCCGGGCGTCAACAGCCCTTACCGCGACAGGTCGATAGAGGAGAATCTCGACCTTTTCGAAAGGATGAAGAACGGCGAATTCCCCGACGGCGCAAGGACGCTCCGTGCCAAGATCGATATGGCCTCGCCCAATATCAATATGAGGGATCCCGCGCTTTACCGCATACTGCACCGCAGTCATCACCAGACGGGCGATAAATGGTGCATCTATCCCATGTATGATTTTGCGCATCCCATTCAGGATGCGCTCGAGGGCGTCACGCATTCGCTCTGCTCACTGGAATACGAGGCGCACAGGCCGCTCTATAACTGGGTAGTCGATCAGTGCGAATTCGAACACAAGCCCAGGCAGATCGAGTTTGCAAGGCTAAATATCACCAATACCGTGATGAGCAAGCGTTATCTGCGTATGATGGTCGAATCCGGCGCGGTTCGCGGCTGGGACGATCCCAGGATGCCCACCCTTTGCGCTATGCGCCGCAGGGGCTATCCCGCCGAGGCCATAAAGGATTTCCTGGCCAGAGCCGGCGTTGCAAAGGCCGATTCCGTTGTTGATGCGGCAATGCTCGAGCACTGCGTAAGGGAGAATCTCAACTTAAACGCCGCAAGGGCGATGGCTGTAAGCGATCCCGTTAAGCTCGTTATCGAGAACTGGGAAGAGGGCAGAAAGGAAGATATCGAGATCGAAAACCTTCCCGTCGACGGCGCCGAGGATAAGGGCTCGCACACCGTTCCCTTCGGCCGCGAGGTCTATATCGAGCGCGACGATTTCATGATCGATCCGCCCAAAAAGTTCTTCAGACTCAAGCCCGATGGCGAGGTGCGCTTAAAGGGCGCTTACATAGTCAAATGCACCGGTTATGAGACCGATGATAACGGCAGGGTGACGCTTATCCGTGCCGAGTACGATCCCGAAAGCCGCTCCGGCGAATGCACCCGCAAGGTAAAGGGAACCATCCATTGGGTACCCGTTTCTGACGCCGTGCCCGCAGAATTCCGCATTTACGAGCCGCTCTTTACCACGGCGGAGATAGATAACGAGCACATACTCGAGAGCATAGATCCCAATTCGATTAGGATCATGCACGGCTATGTGGAGCCTTTCCTTAAGGACGCCAAGCCCGGAGTGCCCTATCAGTTCATGCGCGTAGGTTACTTCACTGCGGACCTTGACAGTCGTGAGGACAGCCTTGTTTTCAACCGCACCGTGGGCCTTAAGGACAGCTATAAGCCTCAGAACTGAGCTTTTTAAATGGAAGATAAGGAGCCTATCAAAAGAATCACAGCGCCGATCAAGCCCGGCAAGGGCTGGATAGCGGTGGTGGCCTTCATAGTTCTGCTCGCAGGACTGACGGTCGCCGCCGTATTGGTGCGCCGTGCAAACGGCGGCTTCGGCAGGCCGGCGCCAACGCAGCCCGTTCCCGCTGTTTATTATGACGAGACTCCCGCGCCGGTCACTCCGGAGCCCGTTGTGACCCCCGAAGCGACGGCCGTGCCCACCGACGAGCCCTCGACGGCGGCGCCGACCGCGCAGTCGTTCAATAAGACGGCAATAGTCGTAAACGGCTCCACGGAAGCGGTGGTTTCCAGCCGCCAGGCGGCGGAAGAGCTTATACGGAACGTTCAGAGGCATTTCGAGGATCTGGGGCAGCTCCCTTCTAATACCTTCACCGAGCTTTTAAGCGAAGTGCAGTATGTTGAGGTTCCCGAGGATACCGACGCGATGAGCTATGACGACGCTTTCAGGTATTTTACCGGTGAGTCAACGCCGCTGCTGTTTGCCAGCAAAGCGACATACGTTGAGGACAGCGTTATCCCGCATACCGACAGGATAATCGTGGACAGCATGCTTCCCAAGGGTCTTAGAGTCGTGCGTCTGCTTGGACGCGACGGCATAAGGCGCAAGGTGTATTCGGCAACTTATCTCAACGGAGTCATGAAGGAATCGGGTGTGGCGGAGGATTATACGCTGCTCGAGCCCATAAACGGCGACGTAAGGCTGGGCGGCAGGGAGTTTCCCGAGGATTATGAAGTCAAGCCCGGGTTTGGAAGCGATCCCGTTGAGGCGCACTATATAACATACATACCGCCCGTCAACGGTGTGGTTTTCACCTATTACGGCCCCTACAGGAACGGGTTCCATCACGGCATAGATATTGCCGTGCCGGTCAAAACCCCTGTCAAGGCCGCGGCAAAAGGGAAAGTCGTATCGGTGCTTGAAAGGGGCTCTTACGGCCTCGTTGTCGAGATAGAGCATGATTACGGCATCGTAACAAGGTATTCAAGGCTTGCGGACGCAAACGTGAGCATCGGCGATGAAGTTATGCAGGGAGATGTTATAGGCCGCTCGTTCGGCAGCGACTCCAAGCCGCATCTTCATTTTGAGTTAAGAATACGCGGGACGGCATATAATCCATTGAAAATACTGTCGGAAAGCGTCATTCGCGGTTGACGAAGCCGAAGGAATATTGTAAAATATTATGAATGCCCCGGAAAAGGGGATGGGGAGGATGCCTCTTCGGAGGATTGATCATATGTCATATTACAGGATAAACGGCGGGAAACCGCTTGAAGGACAGGTAACTATCAGCGGCGCAAAGAATGCCGCGCTTGCGATCATACCTGCCGCTATACTTGCGGGTCAGCCCTGCATAATCGAAAATTTACCCATTATCGAAGACGTTCACGTGCTCACGGAGATATTAAGGCTCATGGGCGCTGAGGTCGAGCTTTATGAAAATGGCTGCATGCGCATCGATCCCACAAGGATCAACGGGTATGAGGTCACATTTGAAATGGTCAGCAAGCTCAGAGCCTCGTATTATCTGCTCGGCGCCATGCTCGGGCGCTATGGGCATGCCGCGCTTGCGCTGCCCGGCGGCTGCTCGATCGGCAACCGTCCCATTGACTTCCATATAAAGGGCATGAGGGCTCTGGGAGCCACCGTTGAGATACGAAACGGCATAGTATATGCTCATGCCGATAAGCTCACCGGAGCGGAGATCTATCTTGATATGGCAAGCGTCGGCGCTACCATCAATATCATGCTTGCCGCCTGCCGTGCCGAAGGCACCACCGTTATCGCCAACGCCGCCAAGGAGCCCCACGTGGTCGACGTGGCGAACTTCCTTAATATGATGGGCGCTTCCATCAAAGGCGCGGGGACCGACGTTATAAGGATCAGGGGCAGGCAGGAGCTGCACGGGTGCAGTTATGCGATAATTCCCGATCAGATCGAAGCGGGCACTTTCATGATCGCCGCTGTTGCCACCAAGGGCAACGTGGTCATCAACAACATCATTCCCACGCATCTTGAGGCGATATCCGCCAAGCTTATGGAATGCGGCGCGCGTATAACCGAGGGCGATGACGGGTCCGAATTCTTCATTCAGGTCCAGGGCGGCGAAAGGCTTCGCGCCGTCAATATAAAAACGCTGCCGTATCCCGGTTTTCCGACGGATCTCCAGCAGCCTATGATGGCGCTGCTCACCCAGTCCAAGGGCAACAGCTATATCGTTGAAAACATATTCGAGGATCGCTTCAATCACGTTCCCGAGCTCGTGCGCATGGGCGCTTCCATAAACGTAAACGGCAGGACGGCCACGATCGAGGGCGTTGAGAAGCTTTACGGAGCGAACGTCAGGGCGACGGATCTGCGTGCCGGCGCGGCGCTGATCGTTGCGGCGCTGAGCGCAGAGGGCACGAGCATAGTACGCAATATCCACTTCATTGACCGAGGCTATGAGCATTTTGAGCAAAAGCTTCGCGCTCTCGGTGCTGATATAGAGAGAATAGAGGAATAAACAGAATTATCTGTAAGATGTGATCGGGTTCGACCATTCATAGGGTTTGTCGTCCCGATCCTTTATTTTTTTCCAAAGCTCGGCGATAGAATCAGCCAAACAGGCTCTCAGCTTGTCCTCCTTAACGGTCAGCAGCTTTTTATCGCGCATTAGTATCCTGCCGCCCACCATTGTCATGGTGCAGTCGTGGCCGTTGGCTCCGAAGAACAGGTGACCGGCGTAATTGCTTTCATCAATAGGGGCATAGGGCTTGTGATCCAATATGATGATATCGGCCGGCGAGCCCTCGCGGAGCAAGCCGATGCCATTGTCGAAATAGCGCGAAGCAAGCAGACGATTGTTCTCAAACAGCAGCTTCGCCGCTTCATTCACACCGGAACCCGGAAGACTGTTTGCCGATCGCTGAGCGCAAATGAAGCTTTTAGCGCTTTCGAGCATATCGCTTGTGAAGCCATCCGTTCCCAAACAAACGGGTATGCCGCGTTTGAGCATCTCGAATACGGGAGAGCAGCCGACCGCGTTGCTCAGGTTCGATTGGGGATTGTTGACGACAAATGTCCCCGATTCGGCAAGTATGTCCATCTCACGCGGAGTGACATGAACGCAGTGCGCGGCGATCGTTTTATCACCGAGTATGTCGTTTGTCAGCAGTCTTTCAACTGACCGCTGACCGTAAGCGTGCATACAGATACAGGGATCGTCCGAGATCTCGGAAACGTGAATGTGAAAACCGGTCCTGCCGCCGTTCCTGTCAACGCAGTCCTTAAAGTCGAAATCGGTCAGCGTGTAGGGTGCGTGCAGACCGAACATCGCCTTGATCCGTTCATGGGGAGTCGATTCGCAGTAATTGATGAAATCCTCGTTTTCAACTATACCCTCACAGCATGCTTTATAACCGCAGCGCTGGCTGACCTCGTATGAAAGGCATGCGCGCAGGCCGCATTCATCAACAGCGCCGAGAATGGCCATAAGCGTGCCGGATCCGCAGCCGCTGGCGGCATGATGGTCGAAAACCGTTGTGACGCCGCACCGTATGCTTTCCAACGCTCCCGCATACGCGGCATAGAAGCAGTCATAAAAGCTCAAATTCCTGTCAAGCTTCCAGCTTCGGTCTCTGAGCGCTTCATATGGGGTCGTCGGAGCATAATCGGGAAAAGCAAAGCCCCTTCCGAGATAGCTGTAAAAATGAGTGTGCGCGTTGATAAGGCCGGGCATTATGATCCCGCCGCGAGCATCTATGAACTCGGAATCCGGAAACTCAGCAGAGAGATCTTCAAATGTGCCAACCTTTACAATGCTGCTTCCGTCGACCGATACGGCGCCGTTTTCGATATAGGGCCTGCTGCTGTCGTGAGTTATCAGACGACCTCCGCCGATCAAATACATAAACCCTCCATGGCATTTTTCATGCTGTAAATTCGATAAGCTAATACTAACATGAAAGATCGTTTGTTTCAAGAGCTTATTTATTGTCTTGTAAGTTCGAAAGGCGCGTGATATAATAATACGGTAATAAAAGAAAGGAGCATGCGGCGCGGAAAACACACCGCGATCCGTGATTTGCGATCATGAAAGCATACGAAAGACTGCTGAATTACGTTAAGGTCTTTACCACAAGCGACGACGATTCAGAATCCGTACCTTCCTCTGCAAGGCAGTTTGACCTTGCTGAAATGCTGGTGAAAGAAATGAAGTCCATAGGCATTGCCGACGCGCATGTCGACGATAAATGCTATGTCTACGGATCCATTCCCGCGACTCCGGGTTATGAGGACAAGCCCGCGATAGGCTTTATCGCACATATGGACACCGCGCCCGATTTCAACGGAAACGGCGTTAAGCCCCGCATCATTGCCGATTACGACGGCGGCGACGTCAAGCTCGGCGAGAGCGGAAGATACCTGCGCAGCGCCGATTTCCCGCATCTTGCCTCGCTCAAGGGCCGTACGCTGATAGTAACTGACGGGACCTCGCTTCTCGGAGCCGATGACAAGGCGGGCATTGCCGAGATCATGACGGCCGCGGAGCGCATTATAAACGAGAATATCCCCCATGGCAGGCTGCTTGTGGCCTTCACTCCCGATGAGGAAGTGGGCAGGGGAGCGGATCATTTTGACGTGGAGCATTTCGGCGCCGATTTTGCATACACCGTCGACGGCGGTCAGGAAAACATAATCGAGTATGAAAACTTCAACGCCGCCGGCGCGCACGTTGAAGTGAACGGCTTCAACGTTCATCCCGGTTCCGCCAAGAACATAATGATAAACGCCCTGCTCGTGGCAATGGAGTTCAACAATATGCTTCCTTCCGGAGATACCCCGCGGGATACCGAGAAGTATGAGGGCTTCTTCCATCTTTGCGATATGAGCGGCAATTGCGAAAAGGCCGTCATGGACTACATCATCCGCGATCACAGCGAAGGGATGATGCTTGCAAGAAAGGCGACAATGGAGCATATCGAGAAGCTTCTCAACGAAAAATACGGCGCAGGCACGGTAAAGCTTACTATAAAGGACCAGTACAGAAACATGATCGAAAAGATCAAGCCCTGCTTCCATCTGATCGAGAACGCCTGCGAAGCGGTGCGCGATCTGGGCCTTGAGCCCGAGATCGAGGCCATTAGGGGAGGTACCGACGGCGCTCGCTTAAGCTTCATGGGCCTGCCCTGTCCCAATCTCGGCACGGGCGGATATGCCTATCACGGTCCTTATGAGCATATCACGGTCGAGGGCATGGATATTGCCGCGGATATAATACTCGGAATAATAGCCAAGTATGCAAAATAAATAAGAGATACGGGAAACGGGAGACCGACAAGATCGATCTCCCGTTTTTTTATTCCCTGTCTTCGCTCATTATGCCGGCTCTGTTCCGCTTCCTGAAAAGCATCGTTATGCCCCAGATGCCCGCCAGTCCCACAAGCGTGTAGATTATGCGGGCAAACACACCGCTCATCCCTCCGAATACGGCGGCGACTAGATCGAATTGGAATATGCCTATCAATCCCCAATTCAAAGCGCCGATAACTATCAGGATCAATGTGATCGTATCCATAATACGTTCTCCTTTCATGTTGATGCCCGAAAAGGCATTCGCTGATAGTTTCCGCACGAAGGAGATTATTATTCGGCGCGGACGAAGGAAAAATACAGTAACCGTCTTAAATAGACGAAGAAGAGGAAACACGGGGACAGTTTTCCCAAAGGCGAAAGCGCCTTCGGAAACTTTTGCTGTAATTTGTTATCAGCGATATCACGTAATCGAAAACGCAGGTAAAAGAGTGTATATGAAAGAGTTTTCCACAGTTTCCACATAGTTATCCACTTTTAAAGGCATTTAACGCGATGTGAGCATTGAGAAAAAACTGTGGATAAATCCATGATCGGGAAACATGATATATGTGTGTGTAAATTTGTTACAATGATGTTTGTTATTTACACGAAAGGGGAGAAACGTGCAGTCTCACTTAAGAACGATCCTCCCCAAGCGTGTCGGTTAATGTCGGAAACATCCTTCAGGCGCAGCGCTCCGACGGGTATTCCCGAGCCGGCTTCACGTCCTCTCAAACGTATTTGGCCAGCGTTTCGTTCTGCGGCGCCGGCTTTAATGCCGCGCGTCCGTCCTCTATTATAAGCTTGTCCGCAACCAGCGCGATGAACTCGCCGTTTGTTGGTTTTTCGTTCTTTCCGTAAATGTTGAAGCCGAACAGCTTGTTCACGTTTTCGATCTTGCCCCTTGTCCAGCTGACCTCGATCGCGTGCCTGATGGCGCGCTCGACCTTGGAAGGAGAGGTGTTGAACCGCTTGGCGATGCCGGGATAGAGCTCCTTAGTTATATGGCTTATCAGCTCGGGCTTGTAGAACACCATGCGTATCGCCTCGCGAAGGTAGTGATAGCCCTTTATATGCGCGGGGATCCCAACGGACAGAAACACTGCGGTTATTTTCTCGTCCAGAGTTTTGGCGGAGGGCGAGAATGCGTTCTTTTCGGATTCAGCCCGGTTCCCTTCGCAAAGGTCGATCATACGCTTATACAGGTATTCGGGCTCGAGCGGCTTCAGCATCACGTAGCTCGCGCCCTTCATGAAAGCTCTTTGCAGCAGGCCGTCGTTTCGCATATAGGAAATGATGATCACAATATCCGGCTTTGAAGAGGGCTCGTCCATAAGAGCCTCGAGCAGATCCAGGCCGTCGAGCTTGGGCATAACAAGCTCTGAGATAAGCACGTCGAAATGCTCCTCGCGCAGATGCTCGAGCGCTTCCTGTCCGTCGGAAGCCTCGACAAAGCGTATCACATCCTTGTCAGTCCTGAAATATTCCCCCACGGCGCGCCTGAATGAAGAGTTGTTGTCCGCCAATAGTACACGATATTCGCTCATAAATGAATCCTCCGTATGCATGCTTTATCAAGTCGACGGCATACAACATTTTGTTGCCGTCCCATGCTAAAATTGTAATGCCGCAAGCTGTGCATTTCCATAGGAGAGTTTGTGACATTTTGTCTCTTTTTGTAACCGTTTGTAAATTATTTGTCGAAAACGTCACGTGACAAAGATATAATCGTGTTTTCGGCTGCAAATGCGCATTTTAATCTTGACGAAATCCATCGTCGGTCTTATAATATGCTCTCGATTGATTTTTAAGGAGCACGCAATGAAAGCTAATATATCCTTACGGCTCGTTGCGATCATCATAGCTGTGCTGTTTGCGTTTATTTCGGCAGTTTCCTGCGGCAAGCCCGAAAACGGCGATACGCCCGCGGTCACCGATCCCGCTGCGGACGCGACCGAGCACAGCGGCAGCGACCCGATAATTACCGAAGCGCCGTCGGATGAATCCGAAGCGCCGGTTCAAAGCGCCGCGCCCACCGAGGATGCGTCTTCGGGCACGGAGCCCGATGATTCCGAAACGCCTGCGACCTCGGACGCCCCGGCCGACACCTCTTCGGACGATACCACGCCAGCGCCGGATACTACCGAGACCGCGTATACCACGCCGGTCACAACGATAATGCCCGCTTCCGAGGAGCCGTCCGTTCCCAACACGCCATCTCCCATACCAACGGAAATCCCGGAGCCCGATCCGATAACCGAGCTGACCTATATAGCATCCGACAAGCTGTATTACTGCGATATGGATTTTGACGGAACAAGCGATAAGGTCGAGGTGCAGCTCAAGACGCGCGATGATAAAAAGCAATGCACCGTCAAGATCACGCTGGGCTCAAGCGAAGCAACGCTGATCGACACCTTTACGACCGAGAAGTACATAGGCGGTTTTCTCAACAATTTTAATACGGGCGACAGAAGAATGGAGCTTGTTATCTCGACCTGCATAGGCAATCGTGACGACACGGTGAGAAGCTACCGCTTGAACAGTGACTCCACGGGCCTTTTGATCTTCGAGACGGAGGGTTGGATCGATTCGGTCGAAGGCAACAGCGTGATCGTATCCAAGTACGTGGATCTGATGGGCACGTGGGTATGCTCCTGTCCGCACTATTTCGATCATAATGATTTCGGGCTGCTGCCTCTTGACGAGGATTGGACTGTAAATCATGAATCGGGCAGATGGTGCACTGCCTCGAAAGAACTGCTTGTGGGACTCTATATAAGCGGTCCCGATAACTATGCTGGCTTTATCGAAAAAGGGGACAAGCTTTATCCCACGGCAACCGATCTGAAAGAAAGGATCGATTTTATGACCGATACGAACGTATCGGGCTATATAAACGTCACGTTCGATCCTGAAGAAGGCGCGCTGTATGACGGCAGCGGAATGGACGCTTATTTCTCGGATCTGACTTATATTCGCTGATAAGTAAAACGGATGCGGCAAATGCCCGACCGTGATAAGGAAGAAATTTAACAGCAGTCACGATTAGACACAGCAAGGCAAAGATAACCTGAGATTAGCGACGATGCTTTTCTCAGGTTTCTTTTTTTGCAAAATCAAATTCGCACATTCGTCAAAA
>JAEEGL010743648.1_pt1 | contig 10792 bp, 11 predicted proteins | sample 9134231 | NCBI WGS metagenome assembly JAEEGL01 (sample SAMN16246548, study PRJNA631951) | gut metagenome | biome: gut microbiome; feature: rumen; material: fiber-attached | host: Bos | place: Iran: Karaj | collected 2018-10
CGGAGTATGCCGTCTATGCCGGGGCGTTGAAGAAGCGAAACCCGAAATGCCTCACCCTGGCGACGCACCACTGGGCCTGCGACTGGGCCTCGACAAAGTTCGGCCGTTTCGGGTATATGCCGGTTCTTTCGGAAATCAAGTACCTCTGGCTTCATCATCTGAATCTCCTGCTGGATGCGCATCTTTTTGTTTCCGAGGCAGGGAAGCGCGGCTTCGGGAAGTACCTGACTGGCGTAGAGGTGTGGAAAATGGCGGATATCCGCCAGCAGCTGCTTTTCCCGCGCCTTCTTCCGCCCATGCGGTACAAGGAGGCCAAAGTCGTTTACAATGGGGTTGACCGCCGCCTGTTCCATCCCGCGCCGATTCCCCACGAAGGGTATGTGATTGGCTGCGTCGGAAACTTCACGCCGGGAAAACGCCAGATCGACCTGCTTGAGGCTTTCCCCGATATCCTCAAGGGGATGCCGGATGCCCGGTTGCGTTTCGTGGGCAGTGGAACGGAGCTCGAGAGCTGCAAGCGTTTCGTTCGTGAAAATGGCCTCTCGGACAAGGTGGAGTTCCTTTCGGAAGTCCCTCACACTGAGATGCCAAAATTCTACAACTCACTTGACGTGTTCGTTCTGCCGTCCGTTAACGAGGCATTTTGCTGTGCGCTTATTGAGGCCCAGGCCTGCGGCCTTCCCATCATCTGTTGCAGGGGTATTTCCACGGAAGAGGTAATGACCGAGGAGTCAAAGAAGAACTTCCTCGAAGATCCCTATTCGCCAAAGGCAATTGCAGAGGCGGTGTTAAGTGTCAGGCACGAACAACAGTCCACCTGCTTCAAAGTCGATTTGGATATTGATGTTCTAACAAGGCATTTCCTTGATTGGATGGAAAGCATTTATTGGCAAGATAATCGGGTGGGGACGAGTTGATTATGGTACTGAAGTTTTCCATCATCATTCCCGTCTATAATGTTGCCCAGTATGTATCGGACTGCTTGGACTCCGTTCTGGCGCAAACCATTCCAGATTGGGAGTGCGTTTGCGTTGATGATGGATCAACCGACGATTCCGGCATGATTCTTGATGCCTATGCCCAAAGGGATTCGCGAGTTCGCGTCATTCATCAATCGAACGGTGGCGTTGCCAGGGCGCGCAACGCGGCGTTGGATGCCATTTCCGGGGAGTGGTTTTTGTTCCTGGACGCCGATGATGTTTGGTCCCCGCATTTGCTAGAGGTGTGTCAAGCGGGCATTGCGTTTGAGCCAGCTGCTACCATCATTCAGTTCGGGGACCGCCATTTTGCCGAGAACGAGCAGTGCCACTGGGATGATGCTCTTGAGAAGCCTCATTTTGAGCGCGTGGATCTTTCTCGCCATTATTCTCGGCGGTGGTTGAGTTATTTTGCCCCTGAGAAAGCATTTAAGCGCGCTTTATATTCTGATATTCGCCAACGGCCATACTGCGTAGGCGAGGATCTTTTGTACATGACCGAATGCGCTTTACGCTCCCACGTAATGCTAAAGACGCATCTGCGACTTTATGGCTATCGCGACAGGCGTAATTCCGTCACACGTACAGGTGTCTCAAAGCGAAAAATTATTGACCGTATTCGTTCTAATGTGGATATCGTAAATCTTTTTGAGGCAAGCGGCAGAGAAATCGGCAGGGAAACACGAAGGGAATTATGCAATGTCCTAACGGAAAGCATCGCGTCTGAATATATGCAGTTGCCCTTGGATGAGAGGGAGTATGTGCGCCAACAGTGGCTCTCCGCATTGCATGTTCTCAACGCGAGCGCTCTGCCGTATGGTTTTCAAAAGATACGAACGTGTTTGATGTCACGATTTAAAAATGACTGGGTCTGGTTTTTGCTGGCGCATTTGCCGCGACGTCTCAAGGAGCTTGGACTTCATCGGTGAGAGATTATGAATAAAAGGCTTTCCGTCATTATCCCAGGTTACAACACGCCTATCGCCATGTGGCGGCGGTGCGTGAAAAGCGTCCTGGCCGCACTTGGCCCAGATGACGAGGTGATTTGCGTTGACGATGGATCAACTGTTCCCCTTGAACGAATCCAACTTGATGATGGGGATGATCCGAGGCTGAAACTACTCGTGCTGGAGAAGAATTGTGGCCAGGCCGAAGCACGGAATCGCGGAATAAAGGTGATGCGAGGTGAATACGTGACATTTGTGGATAGCGATGATGTTGTTCGGAATGAAGTTTATAGGCTGGCGTTTCAGGAAATATCGAGATCCCATCCCGACATCTTAGTCTTCGGAATAGACACATTCTGGTGCAATGATGGCCTGTGGCGTCGATGTGTACCTCCGTCTTGCGTAATGGGAGCCCTTGACCCACGAAAAGCGCTAGAGTTGCAAAAAGTCCAACTTTTTGAGAATCCCGTCAATAAGGTATTCCGCACCGCATTTCTTCAGGAACACAACATCTGCTTCCCAACGGGTATTTGCCCAGGCGAAGATACAATGTTTGTGTTGTCATGCATTAAAGCAGGTGCAACATGGGCAAACATTCAGTATTCCGGGTATGTGTACAATCGAGTGGACGGAACAACTCTTTCCCGTTATAAGCCAAATCTTCATGAGACTCTGCGCTACTGGAACTTGGCTTGGGGAGACTACAAAAACCGCTTCATGGGTGCCCGCGAAGCATTCGGGAACTTTGGTGAGACTTCAAAAGAGGAGATGATCAGAGCCGAATGGGCAAACATTTGGAGAAGGGCGTCGCCATATTCATTGCGTCAAAGATTTATCTATTGTGTTCAAAATAAAGCAGTGCTTGGTTCTCCGGCGTGGGTTGTCTTCGCTTATAAAGCTGTCTATACTTTCCTTCGTTTGCATGTATATGCGCGTCCAATCCGGCGATGGCATGTGAAACGACTTTTCCCAGATGCAATAGAAACAAAACAACGTCCTTTCCCAGTGGAATAATGTGGTATAATAATCAACAAGGGTTTGACGTGAAGTAGTTTTCCATAGTTCTTAACATCCCGAGTCCATATCGTGTGCACCTCCTAGAGGAGATGGCGCGACAGTTGGAATGTTCCGGGATTGAGTTTCACGCCCACTTCATGTCCCACGGCGAAAAGGGAAGACCGGAAAGCTGGAGTAATCCCGTAATGCCTTTCAGTCACGCTTACTGGAGTAGCTGGGGTGGCAGGAGTTGTTTGTTCAACCCTGGCCTCATTCTTCATTTGATTCGACACCGGCCTTACATTCTATATGTCGGGAGTACCTACTATACACCTACGGGAATATTCATTTCGCTTTTGTGTGGTGCCAAAATAAAGTGTTGCGGCGCCGAAGGCAATACTAAGACGCCCGGAAGAATGCACGGCGTTATCGGATGGTTCAAGCGTTTTATTTTCTCACGTTACGAATACATAGCCGTGCCAGGCAAAGATGGAGTGGATTTTGTCGCGTTACATCAGGCCATGACTTCCCGTAAAATGCCCAAGCCCGCCTTGTTGCCCAACATCATTGACGAAAGGAAATTCAGACCTCGCAACGAGTGGCCGGAGTCAGAGATTGCAGCTATGCGCGAGAAGTGGACTGTATCTTCACAAGATAGAGTGTGCATCATTCCTGCGCGCTTGATAGAGGTCAAGGGGCTGGAGCCCTTTTTCTCAGTTCTACCGGTGGATCTGCTTGAAGGATGGCATATTGTTATTCTGGGGAGAGGCCCGCTTTACGGGAGGCTCATGGAGATTGCCGATTCACGGGGCTTTTCACAGCATCTGTCCATACTGGACTATGTCCCGTATGAAGACATGCCGAAATATTATGCCGCTGCGGACATTATGCTTTTGCCCTCCCTTTACGATCCGAATCCGTTGTCGGTTGTTGAAGCATTGCATAGCGCGCTCCCAATCGCCTTGACAAATCGGGCGGGAAATGTCGAGGAGGCGGTAACAGAAGGACGTAACGGGTGGGTTCTGCCCGTGCTTGATCAAGATGCGTTTGCACGTAAACTAAGAAGTGTCTTCTCTACGCCAATTGCCCAGTTGCGCAAGATGGGTGAACATTCCAAGGCGGAAAATGCGCTCTTTTGGAGTACGCAGTCGGCCGTTCGCAATTTCTTTGAGGCGATAGGAGTGTTGAACGCCAAGGAGAGTGATTGATGGGCATGAAGATGTCATACTACCTTCCGCCTGGTCAACTGGATAATCACGAATTGTCCAAGTTATATCAGGGATGGACGGAAGACAAGATTCTTTCCAAGACCGGCATCGCATCACGGCATATTGCGGGATTGAATGAGACGGCGCTTGATCTAGCAGAAAAGGCGGCTCAGGAATTGCTAGCGACGCATGGCATCAGTGCCGAACAGATAGACTTCATTCTGCTTTGTACGCAATCACCTGATTATAAGTTGCCTAGTTCCGCTTGTATTCTACAGGATCGGTTGGGCATCCCGACTTCGGCAGGAGCGCTTGGACTGGATTTGGGTTGTTCAGGGTTCATCTACGGGCTTGCACTTGCAAAGGGACTTGTTATAGGGGGGATGGCTCGCAACGTTCTTCTCGTAACCTCGGAAACATACTCTAAATACATTAACCCCATGGATAAAAGTGTTCGGACGATTTTTGGTGATGGTGCGGCGGCATGTTTTGTGGATGAAGCATTGGCGGTTCGCATCGGTCAGTTTGTTTTTGGCACGGATGGATCCGGGGCTGACAAACTTATCGTCAAGACTGGGGGGGCGCGAACGGCAACTGTGGCCAATGCCGCCACGGAAAACGATGCGTTCGGGAATATGCGCACAATCAATGATCTCTACATGAATGGCGCGGAAATCTTCAACTTCACTCTCGACATTGTTCCTCCAACGATGGACGAAGTATGCGCTAAAAACTGTGTGACGCGCAATGACGTCGACTTGTTTGTCTTCCATCAGGCGAATAAATTCATGCTTGACACTATTCGAAAGACGAACGGTATCCCCCGGGATAAGTTTTACGTCAACCTAACTGACACAGGGAATACGGTTTCGAGTACAATCCCGATAGCGCTTGTTCGCGCAGAGGCGGAGGGCCGTTTGAAACCAGGCATGAAGGTGATGGTGATGGGATTTGGCGTCGGCCTCAGTTGGGGGGCGACCATTCTTCAGTTTTAAGCGACAGGAGACAGCATGACACAAGAAGAGGAACTCGCAAAACTCGCGGAGCTATTTGACGTAGATGAGCTTACGCCAGAGACAACTCTGAATACGCTCCCGTGGGATTCAATGGCGATGCTCGGCGTAATCGCCTGGGCACGCTCTAATGGTGTGAAAATCACAGGCGATATGCTGAAACAGATGAGAACGGTGGAGGATGTGCTTTCGGCAGTAAAAGGGGGACGGTGAATGTGAATCCAATGGATTTGTCAGGAAAGACCATTCTTGTCACAGGCGCCTCTTCTGGCATTGGTCGAGCGTGTGCCATTCTCGCGGCGGATCTTGGAGCAACCCTCATTCTTACGGGGCGCCGAACGGCCATGCTTGAGGAGACGTGTACAGCCTTGAAGAATTCCTCCGATCATCTGTGCGTTCCCGCTGATTTGTCATCTTCTGGTTCTGTAGAGAAGATTGTCTCCGCCGCTACGGAACGCAGTCGGCTTGATGGGCTTGTCCATGCCGCAGGGCTGGAGTTGGCAGCCCCGATACAAATGACTGAGTCTGGTGATGCGCGAAAGCTATATGAAGTAAACAGCCTCGCTTTCCTTGAACTCGTCAAGGCATGTATAGGAAGACGAACCGCGAATGTGGGTTTTTCCGCAGTGGCAGTATCCAGTGTGGCAGCTCTTGCGGGATGGAGCGGATGTTCGGCATACGCGGCGAGCAAAGGTGCGCTGAGCGCATGTGTAAGGACGCTTGCCATTGAATTGGCGCCAAGGGGATACCGAGTGAACGCTGTTTGTCCCTCGAATATTAATACCCCGATGCTTACTCGGTTGACAGAGGGCATGGGCGAAGAATATGTGACCAAGGCGATTCTTCCCAAACAACCGCTAGGCATTGGCCAACCAGAGCAGGTTGCTTCTGCCGTGTGCTTTTTGCTAAGTTCTGCGGCAAGTTTCATCACAGGCGTCAATCTGCCTGTTGACGGTGGTTATTTGGCCCAGTGAGGATGTCGCATGACTCTTACCAATGCGCGAATTGAAGATGTCCCAGCCATCGTGGCGGCCATGAAGGACATTGGGTTGCCTATTGACGAGGCTGCCGTTTCGCGTTATTTCTTCACAAGCGAAGGGAGTGAAACCACGGAATGTCTGCTCGGCGGCCTTGTCGCGCGGGATGATGTCGGGCGCATTCTTGGATATTGCGGATTGACCCCCTGTGCCGTGTACGTCGATGGCGAGCGCCATGAAGCCTATCAGATGGGGATTCTTGGCGTTCGTCCAGGATGTGGGACGGTGATGTTTGATTTCATGGATCGCGTCATAGAACTGACGCGACGGGCACTTGTATTTGCCAATACCGCCAATGAAAAGTCGGCGCGGCTATGGACGCAATATGCGGGATTTTCTCCAGGCCCCTCTCTTTGTGCGTCTATTCAGTATGCAATTCTTCCTCTTGGGCTTTTTACTCGCCCGCGATTTACACGGCACTATGACTACATGTCATCTGATTTCATCCACTTCCTTGAGGACTATCAGGCTGGCCAGAAGGGAATCATGGCGGAACGAACGCAGAAACGGCTAAACCGGATTTTGGGCTCGGCAATCCATGATGGCCGAGTAGTGGTGATTACCGCAAAGGAGGCGAGGTCAATTGTCGGATATGCGGCGCTGCGTGTTCGGCCCGCAAATCATTTTGGCCTGTTTCGCTACGAAATCATCGATATACTAGCCTTGGGGGACAATGCGGAAATCATCAAACGTCTTGTTGTCCAATGTCGTCGGTTTGCTTCCTGCCACGGGGGAGTTGTGCTTGAGTATGTGGGGGGGGAGAAGTTGTTGCCCCATTGCCGTCCGGCATTGGCCAACACTTTCATTTGGGCCGGTGGCTCACGAGATGTGCAACAGGCAATCAAATTGGGAAAAGGTTGGTTCTTCGGGCCGTATGATGGTGACCGGAGCATGTCTTGACACGATTTATGAAAAAGACGCTAAAAAAATTGATATTCAGATTCCTTGCGACGGCATGTCGCAACGATGGCCCGAAAGTGGTCTATTACCATGATGTGGGTACTGAACATACAAGTATGGGAACTCCCGTCAAGTTGTTTCGTGCGCATTTTGAAGCGGCTCGCGAAAAAGGGTTCATGTTCAAGGAGACGATTGAAGAATTAACCGGAACTCGCCAGCTTCTTCTGTGTTTTGACGATGGATTTCGTGGGATTTGGGATGAGCGATCATGGTTCGTGTCGGCTGAATTGCACCCGACCATTTTCATTGCCGTCGATTTAGTTGGAAATCATGGGTATTTGACTTGGGATGAGATATTTCGTCTTCAGGCGCAAGGTTTCCATTTCCAGAGCCATACCTGGAGCCATCGACCTCTAACGGAAGTGCCTTCCGGCGAATGGAAACACGAACTAGAGGATTCCAGACGCGAGCTTTCCAATCGGTTGGGGCGGACAGTTGATTCGTTGTGTTTTCCATGCGGTTTATTCTCCTCCGCCATTGTCGATGCGGCAGTATCGGCGGGATATAGGCATTTGTTCGCGTCTTTTCCGGGATGCGTGGATCCACATGGAGTACTAGTTCCTCGGAATTTGACACAATTTGTAGATTCATCAAGTTTTCTGGACATTCTTCATGGAGCAATGATTCCGCTCAAAGGGTATTATCTACATAGGCATTGCACCAAGGACGGAGCGAGTATTGGTGAGTGTTGAACATTTGGGTGGAATGCTTCGTGGAGAAAAAAAGCGTTGTGTAGCCTATATATGGAGAAAAGCATGAACATTTTCCATGTTATTACTGGGTTGCGGAAGGCTGCAGGAACGAGTGAATTTGTCGGGGAGCTCGCCAACCAGCTTGTCACATTTGGAAACGATGTGACGATCGTTGTCGTGAATCCAAACGCGGCGGACTGCCATCCTCTCGACAAGCGTGTCAGGTTGATTCCCTTCGCAGACTTGGCTCATCAGTCCGCTTTGCCGGATTTAGTTCATCTGCATGGTCTTTGGGAGATGCCAATTCACTATGCATGTCGCTGGGCTAGACGGAATCGTCTGCCCATAATTTGGAGTCCGCATGGTGCTCTCTCTCCTTGGTCCATGCGTCACAAGAGGTGGAAGAAGTTTCTCCCATGGCATCTTTACCAGAAAAGAGATATTGCCTCCGCCCGAATCCTCCACGCGACAACTGACTTAGAGGGGGAATGGAATGCACGTTTCCATTTTCCGGGGAAAAATGTTGTCATCCCAATAGGGACGCACCTCCCCGACTTGCATAGGTCCGGCGCGAGACATGAAGGCGAACCATTGCTCGTTCTTTTCGTCGGACGAATATACCCTGTTAAGGGACTGGCAAATGTGGTTCGTGCTGCCGCGTTGATGAAGAACGTGCCGATTCGATTCCGCATCGTCGGGCCTGACCAGGCGGGGCATCTGGAAGAGTTGAAGGCGGAGGCGTTGCGCTTGGGCGTCTCCTCGATGTTTGACTGGGTGGGGCCAAAGTTCGGAGGGGAGTTGTCAGCCGAATACGGTTCGTGCGACGTGCTGGTGTTGCCAAGTTTTACTGAGAACTTCGGCGCGGTGGTAGTTCAGGCACTTGCCAACGCAAAACCAGTTCTGGCAAGTCGCTTTACGCCTTGGGGAATTCTTGAAGAACGGAAATGCGGCTGGTGGATTTCAAACGAGCCTGAAATGCTTGCAAAGACATTTAGGATCATTGAGGCGATGGCCCCAGACTCCCTGCAATCCATGGGCCTGAGTGGACGGAAACTGGTGGAAGAGAGGTATTCGTGGAAAAGCGTTGGAAAACAGATGGAGGCCGTCTATGAATGGCTACTGGGTCTAGGTAACAGGCCGGAATGGACGAGTGAGGAATAAATGAGTTCCACTATAGACATGACGGTTGTTATCTTGACCAAGAACGAGAGACTTCACATCGTACGGTGTCTGGAGAGGTTGGCGCCGCTTGAGCCCAAGCGGGTGTTGGTTGTCGATTGTCATTCTACCGACGGGACGCAGGAGATGGCGAAGTCTTTCGGTGCGGAGGTTGTCGATCATGATTGGCCGGGATTGTATGCCGTTCAATTCAATTGGGCACTGGAAAACACCAATATCACTACGGAGTGGGTGCTGAGGCTTGATGCGGACGAATATCTATCAAAGGGAGCAATAGCCGAATTGCGCGAGAAATTGCCATCTGCGACATCTGAAATTTCGGCCTTTTCTCTGCCTTTGGCTAGGACTTGGATGCAAAGTCCTGTCTCTCATGGTGTCGGGACCGTTGTGTTGACTAGAGTCTTTCGTTTTGGAAAAGCAAAGATCGAATCACGATTCATGGATGAGCATGTCGAGGTGTCGGAGGGAAAGGTTGTTCAACTGAGGTATCCTTTCGTCGATGACAATCTCAATGACTTGGAGTGGTGGACAAAGAAGCATCTGAACTATGCGCTGCGCGAGGCGTTGGATCTGTTACGCATGGAATATGCTCCGGCGGAACCGGGGGACGCCCGGCTGAATGTGAGCGCGTCAGCTAAACGCGCGAGGAAGTCGAAGTATGCGAAATTACCCCTCTTCTGGCGTAGCTTTGCCTATTTCCTTTACCGATACATTCTGCGCGGTGGGTTCCGCGATGGATGGGCGGGCTTCACCTGGAACTTCTTCCAGGGGTGGTGGTACCGCACGATGGTCGATGCTAGGATTGTGGAAATCAAGCGCGCGACGGGGGCGGATCAGGATCGAGAGCATGCGTGGGAGCGGATCTGCGCCTACGCACGGAAGAGGGGACTTAGGATCTGACGTGGTGCGGTGTGAGGCGCTACCGCGCCGATTTTGGGAAACCGGCGGGGGAATGCGCGATGCGCATCCTGCGCCGGCATGTCTCGTCGGGCCAAAACTGCGTTTCGCCCGCCGTCGCATGCCAGCGCAAGGCCTTCGGCCTCCCCGGCCGGATTGGGAAGGCTGCTCCGCAGCGTAGGAAAACTGGGAAAGGGAAGTCCCACGGAAAATTGCTTGAGGGAAGTCCTTCCGCTCCTGCGTCAAACATCCTTGGGTCTTTCCAAAATTTTCCATCCCGCCGGAACGGCGGGCTTCCAAATCTGCCGGGGACGGCCAAGGGCCGAGCGCCGGGGACGACGCCACATGAAGCTTGCTTCAATGTGGCGAGGGACACGGCGCAGCCGCGCGAAGCGCGCCCCGGCAGTTTCCCTGCTTCGGCGCGGTAGCGCCCTAGACCACACAGCTCATACGATTTTTGTTGTTTCCCTGCGCTGTATGGGGTACAATCTACCTACTAATGGAGAATGACATGTTCGATGACAAGGTGCTTTTGATTACTGGTGGGACGGGGAGCTTCGGCCACGCGGTTCTGAACCGGTTTGTGAACGATTTTCGGGAAATCCGCGTCTTCTCCCGCGACGAGAAGAAGCAGGATGACATGCGCCATGAACTTCAGAATCCGAAGATCAAGTTCTACATCGGCGACGTCCGCGACCGGGCAAGCGTCGATGGCGCGATGCGGGGGGTGGACTATGTCTTCGCCGCCGCCGCGCTGAAGCAGGTGCCGAGCTGCGAGTTCTTCCCTATTGAAGCCGTACGCACGAACGTGCTGGGCACGAACAACGTGATCGAAAGCGCTGTTGCGCACGGCGTCTCGCGCGTGGTGGTGCTCTCCACCGACAAG
>JAEEGL012176768.1_pt1 | contig 10792 bp, 7 predicted proteins | sample 9134231 | NCBI WGS metagenome assembly JAEEGL01 (sample SAMN16246548, study PRJNA631951) | gut metagenome | biome: gut microbiome; feature: rumen; material: fiber-attached | host: Bos | place: Iran: Karaj | collected 2018-10
GTCATTCCACAGGATGGCGGGCCGCAGTACGCGTCCCTCCCGATCAAGGGCGACAAGACCGTGCATCTGGCCGCCTGCGCCGATACCGGCCACCCGGGAGGCGTCCTCCCCCTCCAGCAGCTGCCGGATGCCCAGGAAGGTTTCCCGCTCCCAATCCGCCGGGTCCTGTTCGCTCCAGCCCGGCTTCGGCATGTGCAGCGGGTATTCCCGGCTGACCGTTTTCCTGATGGTCCCGTCCTCCTCCATGAGCAGCAGCTTCACCGCGCTGGTGCCCAGATCGATCCCGATAAACAGCATAAGCCCGCCTCCTTTTTTCTGTATTATACCAGACCCGCTCTCCCCTTTCCACCGTTCCCGACGATCTTTCGGGGATTTCTCTCCGCCGCCAGTTTTCCCACCCTGCCGGAGAGCGTCAGCAGCGCCGCCAGATTCGGCAGACACATGAGCCCGTTCAGGATCTCCGCCGCCGTCCATGCCAGGGCCGGCCGCAGGACTGCGCCGAAGAAGCAGGCCAGGACGTACGCCCAGAGGTACGGGCGGCGGAAGCGTCCGTCCAGGAGGTACTCCCAGCAGCGGATCCCGTACAGGGACCAGGAGAGGATGGTGCCGACGGCAAACAGTCCGGTGCACAGGGCAAGGCCCAGGCTTCCAATTCTCTGCCCGTAGACCTCTCCCAGCACCAGGGCGTTCAGCGCTGCCGTGCCGTGGGCGCCGTACGGGACGCCCACCGGGCTGACCAATATGCACAGGCCGGTGAGCGTGCACAGGACGACGGTATCCAGAAACACCTCGAACACTCCCCCCAGCGCCCGCCGCACAGGATCGTTCCGGGGACCGCAGGCATAGACGATGGGCGCGGAACCGAGTCCCGCCTCATTGGAGAACACGCCGCATCCCACGCCTGCGGAAGCCGCGCGCACAAGGCTGCCCACCGCGCCGCCGGTAACGCACTGCGGGCGGAACGCCCCGGCCAGTATGCTCCGCAGGGCTCCGGGTATCGCCTCCCGGTGAATGAACAGCACCCCCAGGCAGGCCAGGATATAGGCGGCGGACATGACGGGCACCAGCTTTTCCGTGACCCGCCCGAGGCGGGATGCGCCGCCCAGCAGGGTGAATCCCGCCGATACGGCGCATACGGTCCCCACCGCAGCGCCCACCGCCGTCCGCGCGGGCCTGAGTCCCCAGGCCGACAGAGCGGAGACTGCCGTCTCCGTGACCGTGCCCGCCTGTACGCTGCTGCCCATCCCCAGCGCCGCCAGAGCGCCGAAAAGGGCGAAGGCCATGCCCAGGTACCTGCCCCCCGGGCAGCGCTCCATATAATACATGGGACCGCCGCGCCAGACGCCGTCCTTCCCCGGCCTGCCGGAATCCAGGGCCAGAAGGATCTCACCGAACTTCGTTCCCATCCCCAGCAGGGCCGCCGCCCACATCCAGAACAACGCCCCCGGTCCCCCCAGGCAGAGGGCGGCGGATACGCCCGCGATATTCCCTGTGCCCACCGTTGCCGCAAGGGCCGCAGCGACGGCCTGGAAGGCGGACATCTCCCCTGCTCCCGCTCCGCGGCGCCGCCCAAGGCCGCCCAGGGCGTCCCCCAGGGCCGTGCCCAGACGCCGGAACTGTATCCCCCGGGTGCGCAGGGTGAGCACCAGGCCGCACAGCAGCATCAGGGATGCCGCCGGGGCTCCCCACAACGTTTCCCGCATTGCCGCCAGGATCCGAAACATCCTCGCTTCCCCCTTTCCCCATTCAAGCGTATGGGCGCCGGGGGAGAAAAATGCCCGGGCGGAGCCGGGATAAGCTCCGTCCGGGCAGACAAGGCGTTTTGGGGGTTCAGCTGAGGGCCGCCGTGATCAGTGCCATCTTGAAAACCTCCTCCGCGTTGCAGCCGCGGCTCAGGTCGTTGATGGGGGCGTTCAGGCCAAGAAGGATGGGGCCGTAGGCATTGAACCCGCCCAGGCGCTGGGCGATCTTATAGCCAATGTTGCCGGCGTTCACGTCCGGGAAGATGAAGGTGTTGGCGTAGCCCGCCACGGGGGAGCCGGGGAACTTGAGCTGGCCCACCTTGGGGCTCACGGCGGCGTCGAACTGCATTTCGCCGTCCACCGGGACGTCGGGCATAGCGGCCTTCGTCTTGGCGCAGGCGTTCTGCATCATGGTCACGGTGTCGTCCTTGGCGCTGCCCTTCGTGGAGAAGCTCAGGAAGGCCACCTTGGGGTCGATGCCGAAGGTGCGGGCGCACTTGACGGTCTCAGCGGCGATCTCCACCAGGTTATCCTCGGTGGGGTGGATATTGATGGCGCAGTCGCCCATGGCGATGCGCTCCTCTTCCTTTTCGCCCCGGGTCAGGATGAAGCAGGAGGAGACGATGGTGTTGCCGGGCTTCGTCTTGATGAGCTGCAGGGCGGGACGGACGGTATCGGCAGTGGAATAGGTGGCGCCGCCCAGAAGGCAGTCCGCCTTGCCCATCTTCACCAGCATGGTGCCGAAATAGTTGGACTTCTTCAGGGCTGCGCGGCAGTCGTCGGCGCTCATCTTGCCCTTGCGGAGCTCCACCATCTTTTCCACCATGGCGTCCATCTCGGGATAATCGGCGGGATCCACCAGTCTGGCCCCGGCGATATCGAAGCCGCCCTTTTCCGCGGCAGCCCGGATGGCGGGAGCGCTGCCCACCAGGAGCACGTCCAGCAGATCCTCCTTCAGCAGGCGAGTGGCGGCGTCCAGGATGCGGGCGTCCTCACCCTCGGTGAACACGATGGTGCGGCGATTTTTCTTCAGGGTTGCGGCAAGCTGTTCAAACATAGCAGTAAACCTCCGTTTTTCTTGGGCGCGGAGCGTCCTTATCGTTAAATCGCCTTATCATATACCCCTTTTCCGCTTTGCACAAGTCCAAAATCAAAGGAATCCTGCATTCCGCCCCATCCCCCATGCTTGACAATTCCGCGGACCCGGCGTAATATCGCTAGGCTCTGTCCCTGCGGGCAAAATTCATCGATCGTTGACGAGGCTGACTGTGAAGCGTTCCCATGAAATCGATTTCAGCGCCGGCAGGCTCCTGCCCAAGCTGATCGCCTTTTCCATACCCGTGATGATCTCCGGCGTCCTGCAGCTTGCCTTCAACGCTGCGGACCTCATCGTTGTGGGCCGTTTTGACGGGGATACGGCCCTGGCCGCCGTGGGCTCCACCACCGCGCTGGTGGAGCTGCTCATCAATCTGCTCATGGGTCTCGGCACCGGGGCCAGCGTTCTGGCTGCCCGGTACTTCGGCGCCAGGGACGACCGGCGCATGGGCGAGACCGTGGAGACCGCCGCCCTTGCCGGGGCGTTCGGCGGGATCCTGTTTGCCCTGCTGGGCATCGCCATCGCCGCCCCCATGCTGCGCATGATGCGGACCCCTGGGGAGGTCCTCCCCCAGGCCATCGTGTACCTGCGCATCTATTTCCTCGGCATCCCCTTTCTTGCGGTATACAACTTTCTCAGCGCCGTGCTCCGCAGCGTGGGGGATACGGAGCGGCCCCTGCTGTACATGACCGTTGCGGGCGTGGTGAACGTGGCGCTGAACCTGCTCCTGGTGGCGGTGTTCCGCCTGGGCGTGGCGGGCGTTGCCGCCGCCACCCTGGCAAGCGAAGCCCTCTCCTGCTGGCTCACGGTGCGCTGTCTCATGCGCTGCGAGGGGAGCTACCGTCTGCCCCGGGGCCGGCTGCGCTTTTCCCGGACCCAGTTCCTGCATATGCTGCGCATCGGCATACCCGCCGGGGTGCAGGGCGTGCTGTTCAGCATTTCCAACGTCATCATCCAGACCTCCTACAACAGCTTCGGCGCTGCGGTGGTCGCAGGAAACGCGGCCGCCTGCAGTCTTGAAGGCTTCCCCAACCGCGCCCAGGACGCGGTTGGCCAGGCGTCCCTTGCCGCCGTGGGGCAGAACATGGGCGCAAGGCAGTATGACCGGGTCAGAACCTCGGCGGTCACCTGCTGCATCCTTGCGGCCGCCGTCAGCTTTGGGGTCTACGGCGCCATGATCCTTTTCCGCTATCCCCTGCTGGGGATCTACACCCGGGACGCGGGGGCCGTTGAGGCGGCGGTGAGCCGTTTCCTGGTCCTGGGCAGCACCTACTTCACCTTCGGGATCATGTGCGTCATGACCTGCGTCGTCCGCGGCCTCGGCTACAGCATCCTCCCCACGGCGATCTCCCTGGCGGGCATCTGCGGCTTCCGTCTGGTGTGGATCTTCACCGTGTTTGCCAGGTTCCACAAGCTGTATATCCTGTATATGTGCTACCCCATCTCCTGGACCCTCACCGGCATCGGCTTGTATGCCGCCTTCGTCCTGCTCCGAGGCAGAGCCTTCCGGGAAAACGAAAGCCGGTATGCATCCGGTCCGCCGGCGGAGTGATCCCGCAGCCCGGCAAGGCGGACGCGCTCCGTTTTGCCGCACGGCCTCCGGTTTTTTCCCGGCTTTTCCCCTCCGCGGCGCTTGACTTTCGTCCGGGTCCGGAGTACTATCGCAGAGTTTCCGATAAATCGCAAGATATGTGTGAGGTCCCGCCGTGAAACGTATCCATGAGATCGATCTGAGCGAAGGGCGGCTGCTGCCCAAGCTCATTGCTTTTGCCCTGCCGGTGATGCTCTCCGGCATTCTGCAGCTTGCCTTCAATGCCGCGGACCTGATCGTCGTCGGCCGCTTCACCGGCGAGGTGGCCCTGGCCGCCGTCGGCTCCAACGGCGCCCTCGTCTCCCTGGTGGTGAACGTGCTGATCGGCCTCGGCACCGGCGCCAGCGTCCTCACCGCCCGGTATTTCGGGGCGAAGGACGCCCAGCGCATGTCGGAGACCGTGCAGACCGCCGCCATCGTGGGCGTAGCCGGCGGCGCGCTGTTTGCCCTGATCGGCTTTGTTCTGTCGGAGCCCCTGCTGCGCATCATGGGCACGCCCCAGGAAGTGCTGGAGCTTGCCTCCGTCTACTTGCGCATCTATTTCCTGGGTCTCCCCTTCCTTGCCGTGTACAACTTCCTCAGCGCGGTCCTCCGGAGCGTGGGCGATACCCGCCGCCCGCTCCTGTATATGGCGATAGCCGGAGTGGTGAACGTGCTGCTGAATCTGTGCCTGGTGGTGTTTTTCCGCCTGGGCGTGGTGGGCGTGGCACTGGCCACGGTGATCAGCGAGGTGCTTTCCTGCGTGCTCACCGTGCGCTGCCTCATGCGCTGCGAGGGGAGCTACCGTCTGCCCCGGGGCCGGCTCCGCTTTTCCGGCAGGGTATTCCTGCAGATGCTGCATATCGGCCTGCCTGCGGGGATACAGGGGAGCCTGTTCAGCATTTCCAACGTGATCATCCAATCCTCCATCAACTCCTTCGGCGCCGCCGCCATTGCGGGGAATGCCGCCGCGGGCAGTCTGGAGTCCTTCGCCTTCTGCTCCCAGGACGCGGTGAGTCAGGCCGCCGTGGCCTCCGTCAGCCAGTGCATGGGCGCGCGGCGCTATGAACGGGTGAAGAGCGCGGTCCTGGCCTGCAGTCTGCTGGAGGTGCTGGTGAGCGTGGTCATCTATGGGCTGATGATCCTGTTCCGCTATCCCCTGCTGCGCATCTATACGGACGACCAGGCAGCCATCGACGCCGCCGTGATCCGCATCTTCATCCTCGGGGTCCTGTATTTCACCAACGGCATCATGAACGCCATGACCAGCGTGATCCGGGGACACGGCTACAGCGTGCTTCCCACGGTCCTGACCCTGGTGGGCGTCTGCGGCTTCCGGCTCATCTGGATCTTCACGGTCTTTGCCGGTCATCACGACCTGCGGATCCTGTACAGCTGCTACCCGATCTCCTGGATCATCACCTGCACGGCCCAGTACATCACCTATTTCAGCATCCGGAACAAGGCGATCGTGAAAAACGAAGAACAGTACCGCAGGGAGCATCCCCAGCCCCAGGCCGACTGAACAGCGCGCCGGCGAGGCAAACGGAAAGGCAGAGCCGAGATATTCTCTCAGCTCTGCCCGTTTTATTTCCGTCCGGCGGTCTATTTACCGCCCTGGCCGTAATAGGCGTTCTTCCCGTGCTTGCGGAGATAGTGCTTGTCCAGCAGCTCCTGCTGCATCCGTCCCGCTCCGGGCTCCAGCAGCATGGCGTGCCAGGCCATGAACGCCACCTCCTCCAGCACCACGGCGTTGTGCACCGCCTCCTCCGGGTCTTTGCCCCAGGTGAAGGGGCCGTGGCTGCAGACCAGCACCGCCGGGACCGCCATCGGGTCCCTGTTCCGGAAGGTCTCCGCGATCACCTTTCCGGTCTCCAGCTCATACTCGCCCCGGATCTCCTCCGGGGTCATCCGGCGGGTGCAGGGGATATCCCCGTAGAAATAGTCCCCGTGGGTCGTGCCCATGGCCGGAACGTCCCGGCCCGCCTGGGCAAAGGTGGTGGCCCAGCGGCTGTGGGTATGGACGATGCCGCCGCAGTCCGGAAAGGCGCGGTACAGCTCCAGATGGGTGGGGGTATCGCTGGAGGGCTTCCATTTGCCCTCCGCCACCTTCCCGTCCAGGGTGACCACCACCATGTCCTCCGCCTGCATCCCCTCATAGGGAACGCCGGAGGGCTTGATGACCACAAGGCCGGTCTCTCTGTCTATGCCGGATACGTTGCCCCAGGTGAATACCACCAGCCCGGCCCGGGGCAGCCGGAGGTTTGCCTCCAGCACCTGCCGCTTCAGTTCTTCCAGCATGGCTCTGCCTCAGCGCAGCTTCCAGGCGACGTCCGCCAGGAACAGATCCCGCTCCAGCTGCTCCACGGTGGTATCCCTGCCGATATGGACGAATTCGATATCCATCATGGCGGCCCAGTCGTGCATCTGCTCCGCGGTCACGTCATAGCTCAGCACCGTGTGATGGGCACCGCCGGCGGTGATCCAGCATTCCACGCCGGTGGTAAGATCCGGCAGGGCCTTCCACATCACCCGGGCCACCGGGAGATTGGGCATGGGCAGGATGGGCTTCACGCACTCGATATCCTGGCAGATGAGCCGGAGGCGTCCGCCCATATCGATGAGGCTCACCACGATGGCGCTGCCCGCCTTGCCCTCGAACACCAGCCGGGCGGGGTCCTTTTCGTTCATGCCGATGCCCAGATGGTGGGTCTCGATCCGGGGCCTGCCCGCAGCCAGGCTGGGGCATACCTCCAGCATATGGGCGCCCAGGCTGTAGGACCCGTCCTCCCCGAAATGATAGGTATAATCCTCCATGAAGCCGGAGGAGCCGTTGCCCCCTTCGCCCATGGCCTTCAGGATGGCGGTCATGGCGGAGACCTTCCAGTCCCCCTCTCCCCCGTAGCCGTAGCCCAGGGCCATGAGGTGCTGGCTGGCCAGGCCGGGAAGCTGCTCCATGCCGTACAGATCCTGGAAGGTGTTCGTGAAGGCCCTGCAGCCCTCCGCGTCCATCATCTTCCGGATGGCGATCTCCTCCCGGGCCTGATAGCGGATGGCCGCGGTATCCTCCGTGGCGATATCATAGGCTGCGGCGTACTCCCCGGTCAGGGCGTCCACCTCCTCCTCGGTGACGGCCTGCATCTCCTTCACCAGGTCCCCCACGGCCCAGGTGTTCACCTGCCAGCCCAGCTTGATCTGGGCTTCCACCTTATCCCCCTCCGTGACGGCGACCTCCCGCATATTGTCCCCGAAGCGCATGACCTTCATGCTCCGGGATACGGCGGCGCCCACAGCGGTGCGCATCCAGCGGCCCAGCCGCTCCCGCACGGCGGCGTCCTTCCAGTACCCGGCAATGATCTTCCGGCTGAGGCGCATGCGGGCGCCGATGAAACCGTGCTCCCGGTCGCCGTGGGCGGCCTGGTTGAGGTTCATGAAATCCATGTCGATCTCGTCATTGGGGATCTGCCGGTTATACTGGGTCGCCAGATGGCACCAGGGCTTCTGCAGGGCGGCAAAGCCGTTGATCCACATCTTGGAGGGAGAGAAGGTGTGGCACCAGGTGACGATGCCGGCGCAGCTCTCGTCAAAATTTGCCTCCCGCACCACGTCGGTGATCTCCTTGTTCGTCTTGGCCGTCACCTTATATTCCAGGGGATAGGGCAGAGCCTTCGTCAGCTCCGCGGCCATCTCCGCGGCCCGCTCCGCCACCGTCTCCAGCACCTCGTTCCCGTACAGGAACTGGCTGCCTACGACGAACCAGAATGTATACTGCTTCATGATGATGTTCCTCCTTATCCCTTACATCGTCTCCACCGCTGAGCGCTCCAGGCCCAGGGCAAGACGGAAATCACGCATGTACCGGTCAAAGCCCTCCACATCCTCCGGCAGAGGATCCAGGGCGGTCTTTTTTGCCGAGGCAAAGACCCGCTGATCCAGGAAGTCCCGCAGGGTCTCCCCTTCCTTCCGCATCAGCATATACGCCGCCAGAAGGGCCATGCCGTAGGGACCGCCCTCCCCGGCGCTCTCCATGCAGGTGACGCCGGTGCGGCAGGCGGCGGCCAGGTACCGCTGGCCCACCACGGGAGTCTTGAACAGGCCGCCGTGGCCCATGAGCACGTCGATGCCCACCTGCTCCTCCGCCAGCAGATCCATGCCGATGCGCAGCGTGGCCATGGTGGAATAGAGCTGGGCGCGCAGGAGATTCGCCAGGGTGAAGCGTCCGTCCGGCCGGCGCACGACAAGAGGTCTGCCCTCGTCCAGATGGGTGACGCCCTCGCCAGCCAGGTAATTCACCACCGTGACGCCGCCGCAGTCCGCGTCCCCCTCCAGGCTCTTTTCATACAGGCGGGTGAACAGGGTCCCGGTATCCGGCGAGGTGCCGAAGAGGGCCGCCGTCTCCCCCAGGAGCCCGGCCCAGGCGTTCATATCCCCGGTGCAGTTGTTGCAGTGGACCATGGCCACGGGGCTGCCCGCCGGGGTGGTGACCATGTCGATCTCCGAATATACCTTTTTCAGGGGCTTCTCCAGCACCACCATGGAGAAGATGGAGGTGCCCGCAGAGACGTTGCCGGTCCTGGGCGCCACGGCGTTGGTGGCGGCCATGCCCGTGCCCGCGTCCCCCTCCGGCGGGCAGAAGGGGATCCCCGCAGGCAGGAGCCCGTCCAGCAGGGCGCTGCCCGCTTCCGTCAGGCAGCCGGCCTGCTCCCCGGCGACCAGCACCTTCGGCAGCAGCTCCCGGACGCAGGTCCGGACGCCGGCTTCGGCAGCCAGCCGGTCAAAGGTCTCCAGCATGCCGGGATCGTAGTCCAGAGCGGCGCTGTCGATGGGGAACATGCCGGAGGCCTCCCCGATGCCCACAGCGTTCACCCCGGTGAGGCAAAAATGCATGTATCCGGCCAGGGTGGTGAGATGGGCGACCCGGGGCACGTGCTCCTCCCCCTTCAGGATCGCCTGATAATAATGGGCGATGCTCCAGCGCTGGGGGACGTTGAAGCCGAATTCCCGGGTGAGCCGGTCCGCAGCCTCCCCGGTCATGGTGTTCTGCCAGGTGCGGAAGGGCACCAGCAGCTTCCAGTCCCGATCGAAGGCCAGGTAACCGTGCATCATGGCGGAAACGCCCATGGCGCCGATCTCCGCGGCGGGGGCAGCCCCCAGGAGCTCCTTCAGGGCGTCCCGGAAGCCGGTCCAGGCCTCCTCCAGGGAATAGGTCCAGACGCCGTTTTCCAGGCTGCTCTGCCAGGTATAGCCGCCGGACGCGACCGGGCGGAAGGCCTCATCCACCAGTGTCGCCTTGATCCGGGTCGAGCCCAGCTCGATCCCCAAAACCGTTTTTTCTGCTTTCATGCCGCGCCTCCGTTCATCCGCCTGCAGGCGGGAGTCTCAGTACAGATATTTTACCCAAGCCGGCCCCGGCAGGCAAGCCCTAATTCACATTTCCGGCAAATCTGCCGTTTCCTCCGCCGTTTTTCCTTCCGAACGCCCACAAACGCCCCGGACCCTCTTGCAAACCGGCGCGGATGGGTGTATGATTTGCACATCAGTGTAGCATTGACACGATTGTGCATATTATTTAAAGGAGGATCCCCAAAGATGGCAGTTCCGATGTTTGACCCCAGAGAGATCACCGAAGCGAAAAAGATCACCGGCCCCGGCGGCCGTGTGACGACTGTTTTCAATTATCCCTGCTCCCAGCGCGAGGGCATCCTGGCCACCTACAACCGTGAGCCCTATTGGACGATCGGCAGCTTCACCAGCATGTTCTCCCCCAAGGTGAACCCGGATAACATCGCCCGCGGCTTCGTGTACGAGGCCGGCAGCCGCGAGCTGAGCGTCAAGGACTACGGCGGCCCCGACATGTTCGGCATCGAGTGGGAGTATATCGAGTCCGTCGGCGGCTCCATGGTCCGTCCCGGCAAGCCCTATATCGAGGACGCCAACGAGATCAAGGACAAGATCGTATTCCCCGATCCCACCACCTGGGACTGGGCCGGCTCCGCCGAAGCCAACAAGAATTACCTGAACCCCAACAACTGCAACTGCATGTGGTTCCTGAACGGCTGGTACGAGCGCCTCATCTCCTTCATGGACTTTGAGGGCGCCATCATGGCCCTCATCGACGAGGATCAGCAGGATGCCGTGCATGAGTTCTTCGGCCGTCTGAGCGAGCTGTACATCAAGATCCTGGATCTGGCCATCAAGGCCTATCCCCAGATCGACATGTTCTGCATCCATGATGACTGGGGCTCCCAGAAGGAGACCTTCTTCGCCCCCGCCGTTGCCGAGGAGATGATCGTTCCCTACATGAAGATGGTCACCGACTTCCTGCACAGCAAGGGCAAGTACGCGGACCTGCACTCCTGCGGCCACATCGAGAAGCGGATCGAA
>JAEEGL012783459.1_pt1 | contig 10792 bp, 4 predicted proteins | sample 9134231 | NCBI WGS metagenome assembly JAEEGL01 (sample SAMN16246548, study PRJNA631951) | gut metagenome | biome: gut microbiome; feature: rumen; material: fiber-attached | host: Bos | place: Iran: Karaj | collected 2018-10
CTTTGAACTCTATGAGCACCTGATTCATATTTCAAGAATGAATAAACCATTTCTCCTGAAACCATAAATTCAATTTGAGAGAATCCTCCCATTTCAGATGGCATTGAATCTAATACTTGAATCTTCCATCCCTTTGATTCAGCATATTTAGAATACATTCTAAACAAATCACCAGCGAAGATATTTGCTTCATCTCCACCAACAGCACCTCTAATTTCAACAACAACGTTCTTTTCATCATTAGGGTCCTTTGGTAATAATAAAACCTTTATTTCTTCTTGAATTTCATCAAGTCTAGTCACTGCCTCATCATATTCAAGCTCAGCCTTTTCAGCTAGCTCCTTGTCATCTGACTTTTTCATTTCCTTAAGGTCAGCTAATGAATCCTCAAGCTTAACCTGCTCATGATAAAGCTGAACAACCTTTTCTAATGATCTTTGTTCCTTAGATAATTCAGTTAATCTCTTAACATCACTTAATACCTCAGGTTGTGTTAAAAGCTCATTTATCTCGTTGTATCTAGCTTCCATAAGCTTTAATCTATCTAACATAATTACTCTTCCTCATTTACTTTCTCTTTAAATCTCTGATGCTCACCAGTAAATAGCATAGGGATATCTCCATTAGCACCTGAACGGTTCTTAGCTACAATTAGCTTAGTATCAGGCGATCTTAAATCCTTCCTGTGGATAAACATTACTATATCGGCATCCTGCTCAATTGAACCAGAATCACGTAAGTCTGATAATACTGGTTCTCTAGCTTGCTTAGTAGTGTCCTGTGCCTTACTAGCAGCATTTTGTTTTTCAATATCACGTGATAACTGTGATAAGGCTATAACTGGAACATCTAGTTCTCTGGCCATAAGCTTTAATCCACGAGTTATCTTTGTAACTCTTTCTACTGTGTTTTTTGCCTGTGGGTCTGTTATTAATTGTAAATAATCTACAATAACTAAGCCAAGCTTAGAACCCTTCTCGGCCTTTTTACTTCTACATTTTGCTCTAATTAATGAAATAGTTGTATCAGGAGTATCATCAAAATATAATCCTACATTTGATAATTTAGAAATACTTGTATTGAATCTAACCCATGCAGGTTTATCTAGATTACCATTTTTAATATTACCTAGTGCAATTGATGAATCTGATGCAATTAGTCTTTCTACCAATTGATCACTTGGCATTTCAAGTGCAAATATAGCAACATCAACATTATTCTTTGTTGCAATATTAAAAGCAAGGTTTAATGACATAGCACTTTTACCTGCTCCTGGTCTTGCTGCTAAAATTATTAGCTGACCTGGTTGAAAGCCTTGTGTAAGCTTATTTAATTTATCAAAGCCTGTATTTAAACCAATAATTTCACTTTTTCTTTTAGATTGTTCCTCAGTATGCTTAAATACTCTTTCACCAACACTTCTTATACTTTCAAAACCTGAAACTGTTCTTTTTCTAGACATTTCAAGTAGTCTTGTTTCTACTGTATCCAAATATGCATCTGAAGATAATTTAGTATCAAAACCTTGTTCTACTAAATTTTGTAATTCAAAAATTGATTTTCTTCTTAATGATGCTTGTGTAACAAGTTCAATATAAGTGTCAATGTGGCTTGATGTATATTCATATAATGCTAGTGATGCAATATATTCTGTACCACCAGCAATCTCTAAATCACCATTTGAAGTCAAGCGAGCAATGACTGTAGTTGGATCAATTGGTCTTCCTTCGCTATGTAATGATGCCATAGCATTAAATATTAACTTGTTTCTTTGATCAAAGAAATCATCACTTTCTAGTAAATCGATAGCTTCATCAATTTTACTAGGGTTAATGAATATACTACCTAGTATGGCAATTTCTGCCTCTACTTGCTGAGGTAGCATTACTTGATTACCTAATTCAGCCATTGTATAACTCTACCTACTTTTCTTCTACTTTAATCTCAAATTGTGCAACAATATCAGTATCTAGCTTAACTGTACCTGTGAAAATACCAATTGAGTTAATTTCAGCAGGAAGTTCAACCTTTCTCTTATCTAGGTGAATACCAGTTTGTGCTTCAAACTCATCACAAACAAGCTTTGTAGTAATCTTACCAAAGCTCTTACCATCTTGGCCAATCTTCATCTTAATGTTGATAGATTTACCTTGAATATCTTCCTTGAACTTTAATAATAGGTTTTTACTATTTTGCGCTTCGATACGCTCTTGCTCTCTTTCACGATCGTAGTTAGCAAGGTTTTCTTCTGTTGCAGGTAATGCTTGTTTATTGCCAATTAAGAAGTTAGCATATCCGTTAGCAACCTCAATGATACTACCCTTCTTGCCTTTACCCTTAACATCAGCAACTAAAATAACCTTCATAACGCCGTTTCCTCCTTCAACATATTCTAATCTAAGGATTTCGATTAATTCATTCTTTAAATCCTCAATTGTAACATTCTTACGCTGTGTAGCGGCACTGTTGAAGTGACCACCACCACCCATTTGCTCCATAATGATTTGGACGTTGATAGAATCTCCTAAGCTTCTTGCAGAAATACCAACAGCAGTTTGATCAATTCTACCAATTGTAAATGATGCTTCTACGCCATCAATTGTAAGCTGTTTATCAGAAATTTTAGCAAGTGTTGTTCTATCAGGAATCTTTTGATCCTCTTCAAGACATACAATACTAAATCTATCTCCATAAATCCAAGCCTTACCTAAAGCCTGTGCAAATAGCTTTTCACTATCAATTGGCTCTTGTAATAGCTTTCTTACAAATATCATATCAGCACCCATTGATTTTAATGTGGCAGCTGCTTCAAATGTACGTGTACCTGAACGTTGTGTAAAATTATTAGTATCAACTATGATACCTGATAACATAATTGAAGCCTCAAGTGGTAACACAGAAATGTTTGAGCTATAGAACATGAACATTTCAGTGCATAATTCTACAGCACTTGATGCACTTGAGTCTAGGTAATATGTTAAGAAACCTTCATAGCCAATTTCACCTGGTCTATGGTGGTCAATGATTGAGACTCTAGAAATCTTCTTTAATAATTCTGGGAACATTACAAGTGAAGGAGATTGTGTATCAGTTATTAATAACAATGTTTGAGGCTTAATATAATCATTGGCCTGCTCTAATGTGATAAAGTTGTTAGCAATTGAAGGCTCCTTCTTAATCTTTTCAAATATCTTCTTAACTGTAACATCTGCTAAGTTAGAATCAAACACCATCTTAGCATCCTTATTTGAGCTAATTACCATGTGGTAAGCTGCTATCATAGAACCGATGGCATCACAGTCAGCAAACTTATGACACATCAATAATACGTTTGGTGATGCTTCAACAGCTTCCTTTAAGCTCATTGATTGCATACGTGCTTCAACCAATGTATTCTTTTCTAGTGAATTTGTTCTTGCACCGAAGAATTTAATTTGCTCATGCTCAAGGTTTACTACTACCTGGTCACCACCACGCTTTTCAGCAAGCTCGATTGCGTTTTGAGCAATATTACCAAGTTCTGTATATGGTAAATCCCAACAAGCAATACCCATTGAAATAGATGCTTTTAATCTACTCTTTTGAGCGATATCTCTAATTGAGTCAAGAATTGAGAACTTATCCTCAATCATTAAAAGTGTTGCTTCTTTGTCCATAACTACTGTCATTCTATCTCCAACAAGAGATTGTAAGTAGCAGCGATACTTACTGCAGTAATCAGAAATTTCACCTAAGATTTGACCTCTAATGTTCGCTTTTTCTTGCATATCGAATTTCTTTAATGATTCTTCAAGGTTATCAAGCTCAATAATACCAATTGATGTAATTCTATTGTTATATTGAACCTTTATCTTTTCTCTTTCTGTACTATCGAAGAAATAAAGAATTTCATTTTGAACATTGTGAATAACATCATATGACTTATCTTCAAATTTCAAAGCCATTGAATCCTTACCATCAATGATATCTTCAAGTAATTCCTTTGAAATACCATCGATTGGTGTATCTATTAGATTACTATGGAAAATATTCTTTGCAAATTGGTTAGCCCAAGTAATTTGGTTTTCAGCATCATATAATACGATACCAACTGGTAGCTTATTAAATGCTTCATCACCAGCTTGAGTAGCATGGTATGAAATATTTGTCCATTTCTTTAATCTTAATTCCAAGTCTTTAATTTTTAATCTTGAATCACTATTAATGAATATGAATATGAATGAAATTGCAATTATTAATGAAACAACAGTTAAAATCAAGAATACTATTGATAAAACAAGCTTATATTCCGATTCAACAATCATCATATAATAATAAGCAAAATAACCAAAAACACCAGTCAAAATTATGAAAATTATAGAGAACAATATGTTTTTAGTCTTTTGTAAAAATTTGTTCATGCTTTTCACCTCGCATAATCTCTATTATTATACCAAAATAATTGATATTAATCAATTATAACAACAAGATATAAAAATATAAAAATACGAGCGACTAAAATCGCCCGTATTTCAATACTATTTTACTGTAAAATCTACACTAATTTTACCAATATTTGTGTTGATATTGAGTACTCCTTTTCCCTTTTTACTAGTACTCTTAACATACACACCACTATATCCACCCTTAAATGATAATACAGTAGGTCCTATTATCTCTATCACACCTTCTGATGAAACAGTAAATCCATCATTATAATATTCAAGAATATTATCATTTTGATCAAGTGCTCTAATTCTAACCAATGATACATCATAGCTATTGTCCTCTATAAGCTCATTATTTGACACATTTATATCTAAATGCTTATCAGTAACCTTGCTTAAATTAACAGTTTTAAATAGCTTATCATCCTTGATTGCATCAAATGTATATACTATTTCCTTTGAGCCCCAATTACCAATATATTTGCCATATAATTCATATCCTTTTTGGTAATTAACATGGTTAAATAACATAAGCTTTAAATACATCCATTTATACTTAAATGGCATCTTATTTCCATATTTTAATGTGGCATATAAGACACTTTTCATCATATCTGATGCCTTCTTAGAATAGCCTTCCTTTACCTCTAATAAATTACCAACAAAATCATCAATTAGAATTGGGCTATTAGGTATATTCTTATACACTCTATTACTGTTATCATATACCTTTATTAATTCACCATTACGATATAGCTTTACTATATCTGCGTTAGTAAATGCATATATTTTATCTATAGTACTTGCGTCATAATCACCAATATTAAGATGTGATGATAAATTAAAATATGGCTTACTATCCTGTGATGAATAAATATAGCTTGCTATCTTAGGGTTTCTAAACATATCAAGGACACCATGGTAACATATTCTATCACCACTACCAAAATCCTTGTGTGTATTATAATCAGCCATACACCAAACAAAGAATCCTGTTATTTCATCATCACCATAAAATTCATTCATACCCTTACATATTCTTAATGCTTGATTAACTCTTAATACTTCCTTATCAAACATCTTTGTAGGATACATATGACCATTAAATTCAGATACTAAATATGGTATTCCCTTACTACATATATTCTTCTTTAATGACAATCCTCTTTCCATATTAGGATCACAGAAATCATTATATGTATAAACATCCTCTAATTCTTCTCCATTGGCATAACATCTTACACCACCAGTAGGTCTTGTGTCATCCAAAAGATGGGCCAAATCATTACATTTTTTATATAAATCATGGCAATCTACACTTTCATTTATTCTGACACCCCACATAATAATAGATGGGTGATTTCTATATTCAATTATCATGTTTTTAACATTATCTAAGTGGATGTTTTTCCAAGAATCATCACCTAAATACTGCCAACCAGGTGCCTCAGTAAATACTAATAATCCTAATTTATCACACATGGATATAAAATGATGACTTTGCATATAATGTGAAGTTCTTACTGCATTAACATGTAGCTCATTTTTTAATATTTTAGCATCAAGCTCCTGCATGCTTCTAGGCATTGCATATCCGACATAAGGATATGCTTGATGCCTATTCAATCCTAATATTTTTACTTTTTTATTATTTAAATAAAAGCCATCTTTTTTAAATTCTACTTTTCTTAATCCAAATTCATATTCACTTATATCCTCACCAATTATAATTCTTATCTTGTAAAGATAAGGATTATCTATATCCCATAATTTAGGATTATCAAACGAAATATTAATTATTTCATGTATATTATTAGGAGTTATTTCTTTATTAATAATTACATTATTAGAATCTAATATTTCAATTTTATAATTAGATAATTTATTTAATTTAATATCTAAATCTATACTCCATTTTGAATCTTTATAAATAGGTTTAATAAATAAATTATCTACATACACATCATCAAATATATCTAAATATACATCTCTATATATACCACCATATGTTAAATAATCTATAACATTCCCAAATGGAGGTATATTTAAATCCTCTTTAGAATTAACTATAACTTTTATATTGTTGTTTTCATTATAATTAACATAATCCTTAATATTTACCTTAAAGGTGTTATAACCACAATTATTTGTTATAACAAGCTTATTATTAATATAAACCTCACTCTTATGGGCAACACCCTCAAATGTTAAAAATAAATTTTTACCCAAATAATTATTATCAATGAATATATCTTTCTTATACTCTGATATCATCTGATAATCATTTTCATTAACATAGTTATATGGTATTTCACATACAGTATGTGGAATATTAACTAATTCTCCATTAAAATCCCAATCAAAATTAAAATATACTCTTTCTAGCATAATATAACCCTCAAATCGTAAAAATCTATAAAGATTATAGCATATTAAAACTGCAAGTCAAAACTTGCAGCTTAATATTTAAATAAAAAGTAATAACATAGCTATAGTGAACTGTGCACCATAATAAAATACATAATTTAATACAAAATCTATTATTCTTTCCTTATTCTCTCCAAAGAATGTACCTGATAATACTAAATCAGATAATGTAAATGAAATAGAACCTATTAAAAACATAGTTAATGCTGTAACTTGAAATCCATTTTGAATTGATAAAGATAAACTAAATGTTACAGTACCAAATAGCAAAAATGCGTAAAATAAAGATATTATTTTATATTTACCATATTTTAATTTTAATGGCTTCTCAAGTAATATAGTTACAATAGATAATACTATAGAAGCTATTATAGGTAATATTATGTATAATACACCTCCTGCTTGATAATAGTTAATTATCAACGCAGTAACAAATAAAATATGACCTATACCAAATGAAATAAAACCACCATATGTATATCCTGTTGTTCTTTCTATATCAACATATTTTAAATCTAACAAGATATCTCCTATTAATCCAAGTAATAGTCCAGATATTACCAATACATTAAAAATTGTAAACTTAGAGGATTCTAATGTAGCTATTAAAGCTACTATTACAAACAAAAAAGATATAGAAGTTTTAATTAACAATTCTTTTAAATCATACTTCTGATACTTAGAAATTATATACCAACATATTAATATTATTGCTAAACCTATAATAATAAAACAACCAACCATATTAACCTCCACTGAACACTATATATAAAATGATAACATAATTATATAATCTAGTCTAGTTAGCTTAAATTATACAATTTACAAAATTGAATTAATATTATATAATTAAATTGTCGAAAGACAAATGAGCTGAATAAAATGAAAAGGGGATGCGGTAACATCCCCTTTTCGCATTCTTAGATACAAACGAGCTGAATAGCAATATACATTCTAGACTATATATTACCTCAAAGAGGTTCGGGCCCGATTTAGTCATTACTAGTTCTGCTTATTAAGCATAATTACCATAAATAATATGATAACTAGAATAACTAAATATTCCATGACTAACCTCCACTTACACAGCCGTCATACCTAACTTCTGTGAAAGTCTCATTTGATCCTCCTATGCAGCACTTCAAGTGCCGTAATAAGTATATAATATATTATTTTTACATGTCAAATCGACCACTTTTAACATCCAATATTTTTTTATAAAACTGATTTATTTTGATAATAACTAACCATTAAATCTTCCACATTAAAACTAGTGTTTTATAAAAATAACACTAAAAATCATAGGAAAACATTTTCACAAAAAAAATGTAAAAACCTCATCATTTCTGACAAGGTCTTTCTATTTTCATATTTTATGTTAAATCATTGTGAGTGATTAAGATACTTAAATAAGTTCTTCACATTTTTCACAATAATTATTTTTATTTTATATTACTTATTGGGAAAGGGTAAATAATATCCACATCGCACTAGTTGAGCCTTTTAAATGCGGTGCTCCCATTGAAGGGTAATAATTTGGACAACCTGTTGTATCATAATCAAGGTTCATATTACCAACATAAGCAAAATCTGATATTACATTTGCCTCGGGATTTGTCTTCATTGCTAAAAGACCAGTATATGTCTTTTCATTAGCAAAAGAAAATGCGCCACCTGCTAATACAAAATTTCTCCAATAATTACTTGAAAAATCACTTGTTCCATATGTCTTGTCAGCTGTATGATAATTAACCATATTATCTTTATTATAAGTATAACTAGCAAGGTTATCTTTAATGCCTTCTATCTTATAAATTACACCATCAAGCTTAGTAAGCTCTTCTTCTGTAATTAATCCAATATGAGCTAAATATTCACCAAATGAATAATTAGTTCCATTTAGTTTATTATATAGTTTAACCTTTAACGCCATTGTTTGAATTGCATTAGGAGAAATACTTGACAAACTAGTAAATGTATTCTCAAACATCTTATTTGTAGAATTTACTGTTATATTAGTAAACTCACTACCATTACCAATTGTCCAAAAATGGAAAATAGCATATGTATTTAAATGGAATTTAACATAGCTTTTTATACCATATAAATATACTTCATTAGTATATAAAGAGCCTTCAACAATACCCTTATTTGGATGGAAAAATCTAGTAGATGATAATTCATTTTTAACAGTTTCAAATAATTTTTTATAACCACTAAATGCAACTTCTCCTGGATTTACATAGTTAGCAATTTCTAGAATTTTTGATGCTGATAAATATAATGATGATAATTTTATTAGCATTAAGTTTATATCAGCTTCTGTTTCAAATCCAAAATTATATACAGTTGATAACATAATTACAAATGCGTCAAGTGGTTTAGTGTTAGTAGAAATAGTCGCACCTGTTTGTGTTCCTGTTAATACTTTAGAGAAATTAGTAAATGCGTTAATAAATGAAATAAGTCTATCTTCATTAGTAAAATAATAAGTCATTGCCCTAAATCTTAATACCTTTAAGATATCAAGTATTGTATTATCATCTAAATTTGAAACATTTTTCAAATCCATCATAATTTCATTTTCAATATTAGGATATGCATGTCCTGTATTATTTTGAATGCCTGCAATAGTTGATGTTAATTCATAAATAGATATTTCTTTTGTTTTAGAAAAATCTATTTGTTCCCCAAATATACCAAATGATTCATTAGCGTTTGGTATTATTAGTTTACCATTTGCATCATAAAATAATTTTATTTTAATATCTGTAGAATTAATTTTATTAAATGTCTTTATCGCATAGTCATAATAATATTGATAATAGAAAATATTATATGCATAAACTTGATAAGCAAAACTCAAATAATAAATATTAATAAAATCATTCCATGAATTATAAGCACTTAAATAATTATTTAATAATGCTTCTTCTTCAAGTGATACAAGTTGTTGTTTTAAGCCTTCTAATTCTTCTCTTACTATAGTTATTTGGCTTTCAATATTAGATAATTTATCCTGAATATCCTTTAATCTTTCTAATATTTCATATGAAGGATCTAATCCAAAAAGACTCATTATTGTATTCTTTGTATTGAAAAAGTCTCCATTATAAACACCAACACCTATAGAAACAATTTGAACAATCTTATTTAATGTACCAAATAAAACATTATCTTCTTCTTTCTTAAAGGTATAATCAGTAATTGAACTTCTTAAATCTTCATATTTTTGATTTGATGTTTGACTCTTTATTAATTTTCCGGCTTCTATCTTTTTTGTCTGTATTAAATGATTTATATCCCAATCTGGCCTAATCTCTTTGCTAAGGACTAAACTAATAGTACTATTTGAGTCACCCTCTTTAGCAAATATCTTATATTCTTTACCATCTTTATCTTTAATCACATCATTAAATGTGATTTTTATATTATTCATCTTTATTTCTTTTAAGATGCATAACATATATTTGCCTTTTATTTCATTATCAGTTATAGATGTTATTTCTACATTGTAAACTGAAGGTGTATCTTCATCAATTTTAAAAAGTTCAAGCAGCTTATTTTCAACTGATAATATAGATGCTATATTAGTTTGGAACTCTTTTGAAAAACTACAACCTTTTAATTTGATTTCAAAAGAACCTCCATAATAAAGCTTATCTTGAGTTGTTGTTTCATCTTTAATATAATTTATTGTTGCATCAAAGTTTGTGTTAATAACCTCCTTTTCGTTTTTACTTCCCTCTGGGGTTATTTTACATACTATTATAGAATTCTTTGATGTGGCATCCTTAGATAACGTAATAATACCATCACCATATTCTCCTACAGTACCACTAGTAGCTATAGTTAGTTTATGGGCTTCATTTTTAATGCTTGTAATAGTTAATCCTGAAAATGAACCATATAAATTAATATTAGCAGCGCTTATATCA
>JAEEGL013743117.1_pt1 | contig 10792 bp, 11 predicted proteins | sample 9134231 | NCBI WGS metagenome assembly JAEEGL01 (sample SAMN16246548, study PRJNA631951) | gut metagenome | biome: gut microbiome; feature: rumen; material: fiber-attached | host: Bos | place: Iran: Karaj | collected 2018-10
GCCCGCACCCTCGGCTTCAAGCATCCTGCAACAGGCGAGGAAATGGACTTCAGCTCGCCTCTGGCAGAAGACTTCGAGGCGCTTTTGAAACGATGGAGGACTTATCGAGATGGACTGAAAACGAATAATAACGAATAATAAACTGCAAAAGATATGAAGAAAAGAACTGTGGCAATCGTTGCCGGGGGATATTCCTCTGAGCACGATGTTTCGCTGCGTAGCGCGGCAGGCCTGCTATCGTTCATGGACAAGGAGAAATACGACTGCTACATAGTAGATCTTGAGCGTGACGGTTGGACGGCGCTTTACGGCGACGAACGCTGCGATGTTGATAAGAACGACTTTTCGTTCGTGGCTTCCGACGGGCGTCACGCGTTCGACTTTGCCTATATCACAATCCATGGAACCCCTGGTGAGGACGGTGTCCTACAGGGCTATTTCGACATGATTGGCATGCCCTATAGCACCAGCGGTGTGCTCGTAGAGGCTCTGACGTTCAATAAGTTTGCGCTTAACAATTTCCTTCGTGCGCAAGCCGACTTCCATGTTTCGCCGTCTTTCCTTTTCCGCAAGGGGGAGGCCTTGCCCGCAGCCGAGGACATCGTCGCAGCATTGGGACTGCCCTGTTTCGTGAAGCCCAACGCCGGTGGCAGCAGCTTCGGCGTGACGAAGGTGAAGGATGTCGCTGGTGTGTATCCTGCAATTGAGAAGGCGTGGATGGAGAGCGACGAGGTAATGGTCGAGAAGCTGATGACAGGAACGGAAGTCACCTGCGGCGCATACCTCAAGGGCGGCGAAATTGTCACGTTCCCGATTACGGAAGTCGTGACGACGCAGGAGTTCTTCGACTACGACGCTAAGTATAACGGCAAGGTCGATGAGATTACTCCCGCCCGCATTGCTCCCGAGACTGCGCAGCGCGTGAGCGAAACGACGAAGAAGATTTACCGCCTTCTTGGCTGCTACGGAATAATCCGCGTCGACTACATCCTTGATGGCAAGCCCGGCGAGGAGGCCATCGACCTGCTTGAGGTAAACACCACGCCCGGCATGACGGCGACGAGCTTCATCCCGCAGCAGGTGCGTGCCGCAGGTCTCGACATCGCCGACGTCCTTAGCGACATCATCGAAGGACGCTTAGCTCCCTGAGCATATCAAAACGAAATCCGACATGAACGAATTTGAAAACATACGCTGCTACGACACCGAGGACATGCGCCCCGTCTTCGAAGAGCTACTTGCTGACGAAGAGTTCCTCGGCGTGGTGAAAAGCCTCTATGGCGATATGCCGCGCGAGGTCTTGGCGCAGAAGCTGTTCTCCTGTACTGATATCCTCGACTTCCAAAAGAAATTCATCTACTCGCTCGTGGGCGACGTGATGGCAAAAGCCAGCGACGGCCTCGATACCGACACCGGCGGCGTGCGCCCCGAAGATATGCCGTGTACGTTCATATCGAATCATCGCGACATCGTGCTCGACTCCGCCCTGCTCAGCGAACAGCTTGTTGAGCTCGGATTCCCGACGACGGTGGAGATAGCCATCGGCGACAATCTTCTTATACGTCCGTGGATTAAGCATGTCGTGCGCCTCAACAAGGCATTCATCGTACAGCGTTCGCTTGGACTTCGCGAGACTTTGATTGCAAGCCAGCAGATGAGCCGCTATATGCACTACGTCATCCGCGAGAAGAAGAACCCCATCTGGATTGCGCAGCGCGAAGGGCGTGCAAAGGACAGCAATGACCGAACTCAGGAGTCCGTGCTGAAGATGCTGGCGATGGGCGCTGCCGACAAAGGCGTGCTGGAGAGCATTCGCGAAATGAACATCGTGCCGCTCACCATCTCCTACGAGTACGACCCCTGCGACTTCCTCAAGGCCAAAGAGTTCCAACTCAAGCGCGACAACCCCGAGTTCAAGAAGTCGCGGCAAGACGACCTCGACAATATGCGCACGGGCATCATGGGCTACAAGGGTAGGGTGCACTACTGCATGTGTCGCCCCGTGAACGAGTGGCTCGACGAGCTTGCAGGCATGCCGAAGGGCGACTTCTTTGCTGAGCTCGCACGGCGCATTGACGTCGAGATACATCGCGGCTACCGCCTTTATCCATCCAACTACATCGCCCGCGACCTCCTCGGCGGCGGCGTAAAGCCCGGCGCGGACTATTCCGAGGCCGACGTCAGGACTTTTGAGGCCTACCTTGCGAAGCAGATGAGCCGCATCGACCTTCCTGCGCCCGACGCTGAGTTTCTTCGCGAACGCATGCTTACGATGTATGCTAATCCCCTGAAAAACTATGAGGAAGCTATGGCTCTTTAGTATCGTCGCGCTTATTGCCGTCGCCTTCGCTTCGTGTTCGGAGGACGACGACTATGCCGCCGCATATTGCATGGACTTTGTCGAGGCCGCGTGCAATGCCGACGGTTTCGTGACGCAGATTTACCTTGACGATGGTCAGAGTTACATGGTCAAGGGATACTATCGCGTGGACTCCAAGAACGAGATTATCCGCGCTTTGTGCGTCTATGTTGTCGAGAAGGAAGGTATCGCGCGTCTGGTACAGGTGTCGAAGATACTCACAGCGCCTGTCGTCAACCGCACGAGGGAGGAGGCGAAGCGCGATCCTCTGTACGTCGAAAGTGTATGGGTTGGTGGTAAATACCTGAACTTCAGGCTTCGCCTGCCTACGGGGCCTTCGGGGAAACAACATGTCCTCGGCGTTGCGCTTGTGGGTATTGACGAAAAGGACGGCGAAGGTCGTACGGCAGAGTTGTACCTGCTTCACGAGCAGGGCGGCGACGATGCCTATTACTATCGCGACGCTTATCTTTCGTGCGACATCTCCACCTTCGTGTCGCAGCAAAACATCGACTCCCTGCGCCTGAGTGCCGTAACAGACTTCGGCGAAAAGACCTACGGCTTTAAGATGCGCCGCTGATTTCCTCTACTCTTATAAGGCCGTGCGTGACGGCATAGACGGTTAGCGCGCTTACGCTGCGCATGCCGAGTTTTCTTGTAAGGTTCTTGCGGTGGGAGATGACGGTTGTCATCTCGATGCCCATCTTCTGGGCAATTTCCTTGTTTAGGCATCCTTGTACCACGAGGCGGAGCACTTCCGTCTCGCGGCGTGTCAGCGGCGACTTCTCGTCGCGCGCCTTCGCATGCGCCGTGTGCCCATGCTGTGCCAGGGCAGCGAGGTCTTGCAGTAGCTTCATCTCGCTTTGTTCCACGTTCAGCGTGGGCAGGTCGTTTATGGGCAGCTTCTCGTTGCCGTGGGTGAGGATGATGACTCTGCGCACGCTGAGGAAGAAGGCGGCGTCCTCCATTAGCGTCCGCGAAGATATGAAGTAGTGCACGAACTCGTGCACGTCGGTTTTCTTACGCAGTTCTTCGAGCGAACAGAACGTGTCCACCTGTCCCATGGGCATGATTTTCTGCAGCAGCGCAGCCAGTCCCATGCCTTCGAGCGTGCTTTGTGTGATGACGGCCATGCGCGGTCCAGTCTGCGCGTGGTGGTGTTCGTGTGTCATGGTTGTGTTTCTCCTTCGATGAAGTGTTCCAGGAAGAGCGTTTCGCCGTCGAAAACGGCATAGGTGTAGCGGTCTATCCAGTCGCCGAGTATCAGCGCGCGTGCCGAGCGGCTGAGCATGAGGTCCAGCTCGATGTGGCGGTGTCCGAAGATGAAGAAGTTCGTCTCGGGGTGCGTTTTCAGGTAGTCTTTTGAGAAGAGAATGAGTTCCTCCTTGTCCTCGCCGGCATACGGCGGCTCGCCTCCCTCGCGCTCGTGCTTCAGGCGGCTGTGTTTCGCCCATGTCAAGCCGAACTGCAGGCCCCATCGCGGATGTATGGAGGCGAAGAGGCGGCGGCAGAGGGGATTGTGGAACATCTTCCTGAGCCATAGGTATTTCCTGTCGGAGGTTCCGAGGCCGTCGCCGTGCGCGAGGTAGAACACCTTGCCGTAGATTTCCGTGGTCAGGCTTATCTCGCGGTGCATTATCATTCCGCACTCTTTCTCAAAGTAATCGTGCACCCAAAGGTCGTGGTTGCCGGTGAAGAAGTGCACCTCCACGCCGTTGTCCGTGAGTTCGGAGATTTTTCCCAGCAGCCTGGTGTAGCCTTTGGGGACGACGTTGCGATATTCGTGCCAGAAGTCGAAGATGTCTCCGAGCAGGTATATGGCGGCGGCCTTGTCCTTGATGCTGTCGAGGAAGTTCACAAGTCGGCGCTCCTGCGTGCGCCCATGCGGTATGGCAAGGCTCCCGAGGTGTGCGTCGGAGATGAAGTATATAGGTTTCATTTTTTATTATGTAGCAATAGGCTGCAGGCTGCGTCTCGGCATAAAAATGTATGTTTTGTGCTCGCGTCTTGCGCCTCGGTTCATAATTTCCCGGATTCTTGGTAGCTGTAGTATTCGTTGTCGCCCACGACGATGTGGTCGATGAGTTTTATGTCCATCGTGTCGGCCGCCGCATGTATCCTCTCCGTCAGTGCGTCGTCGATGCGGCTCGGCTTGGGATTGCCGCTGGGGTGGTTGTGGAGCACGGCAATGTTCGGCGCCTTGCGCAAGAGTGCTTCGCGGAGTATCAGCCTCACGTCGGCGACGGTGGATGTTATTCCGCCTTTGCTGATGCGCACCGTGTCGAGCAGGCGCAGGTTTTGGTTCATGAGCACCACCCAGAACTCCTCCGTCGGCTTGCCTTCCAGCAGGCTGCGCGTATGTTTGTATATCTCCTGTGCGCTGTTCATGCGTGGCCGTCCAGCTGCGCTCTCGTTGGCACGCCGGCGTCCCAGCTCGCAAGAGGCAAGGATGGTTATGGCTTTCGCTGGCCCTATGCCCTTGTACTCGCAGAGTTCCTGCACACTCATTTCGCCCAGACGCTGCAGGCTTCCGTTGCAGTCTGCTAATATGCGGCGCATCAGACTCACCGCACTCTCCTCTGTGGAGCCTGAGCCGATGAGAATCGCCAGCAGTTCTGCCGACGAGAGTGCTTCAGCTCCCAGCGAGGCCATTTTCTCGCGCGGTCTGTCAGCTTCGTCCCATTGCTTTACCGTCAGTTTTTCGTCCATCGCTGTGTGTTTCTGGCTGCGAAGATAATGCAAAATGCCCGCAGTACAATCATTCTCCCACGACTTTTTCGCTAATTCCTCCTCGCGCACTTGTTCCCGTATGCAAAAGTACGAAGACGCATTCAAATATATTGGTGTCCGCTAAAAGTTGAAAACCTCCAAATTAAGTGTGTCCAGTTCCGATAAATAGGTCTTTCTGATTCCATTTCCGAAAAGTAAGCCCTTCTGTCGCCTACATATCATTCATTTTTAGCGGACAGTAATAAAACTATATATAACGTAAGGTGGGTAAAAACATATAGCACTTTCCGCAATTTTACCATTTTATAGGATAAGCGTGGCAGCGTATTTCCAGATTCCTTGTTCTACTCTGTAAGCACTTTGTACCAGCTCACTCCCTATTCCTGACTTCTTCATCGGTGGAGGGATACACTTTCTTTATTCTCTGTGCGAGCTCGTTCCTCGGTTTGTCTTGCTTTGTGTCGTTTGTTTCATCGGGCTTTGGAGTATCCGCGAGCATTTGCTCTTCGCGAATCTTCTCCCTTCTCTCCTTTTCCAATTGCTTTCTGTTTTCTCTGAAAAAGAAGCGGCATAAGAGTATTAACAGAATGCATAGTAGGACGCCCACCCCAAAAATACCGATGGCATCAGCTAGAAGTGCTATTGCGTACAACAAGGCGAAAAACATGACGACAAGCAACACTTGCGGCAGATACTTGTAGAGGACATAGCCCACAAGTATTATGAAAAGAACAAACAGAAGGACTCCGCCATCAATAGGATAGAAGTACATAGGCGACTTGTTTTGCTCCAAAGGTAGTATAGTGTCGCTCGATTACTTATAGAAATTCTTCTTGAAAGCTTCGAACTCGCCGCGGCCGAGAACGCAGCGCTGCCACCATGCGCGCAGGAAGCCCGTGCCGTAGCCTATGAGCTGCACGAAGGCGGCAGGCACGGAGAGCATACCGACGCGGAGGCTGCGGTTCTTGAGCGTGGAGTCCGCGAGGATTATCAGCGCGTAGAGCAGCAGGGGCAGCAGGGAGAGCACCATGAGTGCGAAGCCGAAACTCTTGTTCATGTGGTCTGGTCCTAAGACGAACATCGCAAGTCCGCACAGAAGCGCCATGACAAGGACGGCGCAGCCCACGGTGAACACGGCAGGCAGCATGTGCACGAGTTTCAGCGTTCCGGGGTGGCGCTTCGTGAGATTTATGCGGGCGATACCGCTATTGTGAACCTGTTTGAAGAACTTCCTGAGGTCCGTGCGGCGCTTGTGCCACACCCACGCCTCGGGGAACAGGCGGCACTTGTAGCCGCCCTTGAAGATGCGCGTGCTGAAGTCGATGTCCTCGCCAAAGCGCATCGCCGAGAAGCCCTGCAATTCGTTATATACGCTGCGGCGCACGCCCATGTTGAAGCTTCGCGGATAGAACTTGTCCATCTTTTTCTTGCCGCCGCGTATGCCGCCCGTCGTGAAGAACGACGTCATGCCGTAGTTGATGGCTTTCTGCATCGGCGTGAAGCTCTCGTGGGCACGGTCGGGGCCGCCGAAGGCGTCGCACTCCTCGCGTTCGAGCTCGCGCTCCACCTCCTCGAGGTATGTCGGCGGCACTACGACGTCGCTGTCGAGGATAAGGACGTAATCACCCTCTGCCCTCTCCACACCGTAGTTGCGCGTCTGTCCCGGGCCGCTGTTTGCTTTCGTGAAATAGCGCACGCGGAGCCTGTCCTCGAAGCCTCGGCACACACTTTCGCAGGGTACGCTCGAACCGTCCTCCACGATGACGACCTCGAAGTCCTTGAGCGTCTGCTCGCAGAGGCTTTCCAGCAACTCCTGCACCTCGTCGGGACGATTATACACAGGTACGATAAACGAATATCTCATGTTTTCTTTCTTTATAAAAAAACTTGTTTGTTTTTTCAACGGCAAAGATATAAAGTTTATTGTAGATAGCGCGCTTATTTCCCGCATATTACGCATATTTTCTCGCCGCAGCCTGCGTTTTTCCTCCTTCTCGCGCAACTTTTTGTGCATGTAGTGCACCTCTGTAACGCACGAAATGCACCTCCCCAATCCGCGAAACATACCTCGCGGAGCCTCCATGTTCATATCCCACGTCTGTGGGATGAATAAACCACAAGCGTGGGATATGGAAACCACAGACGTGGGATATTCGTCCCACAAGCGTGGTTTATGAACGCGAAGCCTTGTGGAGGCGTGTTTTAGGTGCGATGCACGCGTCCTGATGCCTACGAATTTACAAACATTCTGATATCGTGCAAACGAAAAGCGAGGAGGCATCTCTGCTTCCTCGCTTCTGTTTCTTGTAGTCGCCCTACAAGTCTTCGTTTAGCGCTTTCCGTGTACTTCGTCGGAAACTGTGAGCTTTTTGCGACCGTGGCGGCGACGGTTTGCAAGCACGCGGCGACCGTTCGCGGTCTCCATGCGATGGCGGAAACCATGCTTGTTGTTGCGCTTGCGGTTGTGGGGTTGGAATGTTCTCTTCATGATTGTATCTTGTTTTTATTTGTTCTACCTTAGGGATTCGGCGTGCAAAAGTACGACAAGTTTTTGAGATAGCAAAACTTTCCGGCGCTTTTTATTTCGCGGCAAAGCGTTTCGACTGCTCTGCGATTAGTTCTGCGTCGTCGAAGTAGTTTATCTTCATGGCGCGTCGCACGTCGTCGAGAGTGGCGGCGGCAACGGCGCGCGCCTTCTCGCAGCCCTTGCGCAGCATGTCATAGACGGCGGGAATGTCCTTCTCGAATTCCTTGCGGCGCGTGCGTATGGGTTCGAGCTCCTGCTGCAGTATCTGCCCGAGGAATTTCTTCACCTTGCCGTCGCCGAGGCCGCCGCGCTGGTAGTGTTCCTTCAGGGCGTCGAGGCTCTCGTATTCGGGCCAGAACTCTGCGAAATGCTCGGGGCGGCAGAAGGCGTCGAGGTACGTGAATACCGTGTTGCCCTCCAAGTGGCCGGGATCCTCGACGCGCAGGTGCAGCGGATCCGTGAACATGCTTTTCACAGCCTTGTCCACCGTCTTCGCGTCGTCGCTTAGGTATATGCAGTTGCCGAGGCTCTTGCTCATCTTTGCCTTGCCGTCGGTACCAGGCAGGCGCAGGCATGCCGCGTTGTCGGGCAGGAGTATCTGTGGCTCCACGAGCGTGGGACCGTAGATGTAGTTGAAGCGGCGCACGATTTCGTTCGTCTGCTCCAGCATCGGCTTCTGGTCCTCTCCCACGGGCACCGTCGTCGCCTTGAACGCCGTGATGTCGGCAGCCTGCGAGATGGGGTAGGTGAAGAAGCCTACGGGAATGCTCTCGCCCTCGAAGCCGCGCATCTGTATCTCTGTCTTTACGGTCGGGTTGCGCTGCAGGCGGCTCACGCTCACGAGGTCCATGTAGTAGAACGAGAGCTCCGTGAGTTCTGGTATCTGGCTCTGGATGAATATCGTCACCTTCTCTGGGTCCAGCCCAACGGCGAGGTAGTCGAGTGCCACCTCGATGACGTTCTGGCGCACCTTCTCAGGATTGTCCATGTTGTCCGTAAGTGCCTGCGCGTCGGCGATGAATACGAACATGTCCTTGTAGCCGCCTGCGTTCTGCAGTTCCACGCGGCGGCGCAGCGAACCCACATAGTGCCCGATGTGCAGGCGGCCCGTGGGGCGGTCGCCCGTCAATATTATCTTCTCTGACATACTTCCAGTGCTGTGTTTTGAGTTTTGCGGCGCGAAGTTACTACTTTTGACGTAGAAAGACGCATTTTTCTCGCAGAAATCCACTTATTTCGTTCAGAACGCGCACGCCCACAGGGCTCTTGCGCCTTCATGCTCGCTGTTCGTGGCTGCTTACGAAGGCATGCTTGGTGCAAGGTTGTTGCATGTCGTTTCCACAAACACTACCACAACTACCACAAGACTACCACACGTAACCGCCTAGGTTTCAGTAGCGTGTGGTAGTGTGGTAGTTGTGGTAGTATTTTTGAAAACTTTTAGTGCGCGCGCGTACGTACGTGAGAGAACGCAGCTCCTAATCTAAATCTATGACGGTCGTCCAGCCGTACTTGTCGGGTTCGATGCCGTATTGTATGTTGCGGTATGCCTTGTAGAGGCGCTCGCTCCAGGGGCCGGGCTTGCCGTCCTTTGAAATCTGGAAACTCAAGCCGGCTTCGGGGTCGTCGATGCGGTTGATGGGGCTGATGACAGCTGCAGTTCCGCATCCGCCAGCTTCCTCGAACGTGGCAAGTTCCTCCTCGGGAACGTGGCGTACCTCAACCTTCATGCCGATGTCCTTGGCGATTGTCCGCAGGGAGTCGTTGGTGATGGAGGGGAGGATAGACGTGGACATGGGCGTGATGTAGGTGTCGTTCTTGATGCCGAAGAAGTTGCATGCTCCGCACTCGTCGATGTACTTCTTCTCGCCTGGGTCGAGATAGAATTCTCCTGCATATCCCGACTCGTGTGCCTCGTGGTTTGCGCAGAGGCTGGCGGCATAGTTGCCACCCACCTTGTAGCGTCCCGTTCCCTGGGGAGCTGCGCGGTCGTAGTTGCGCATGATGACATAGTTGTTCGTGGCAAAGCCGCCTTTGAAGTACGGACCTGCGGGCGCTACGAACATGACGCATAGATAATCCTCGGAGGGCTGTACGCCGACGCGTGGGGAAATGCCGATGACGAGGGGACGTATATAAAGAGATGCGCCGCTCTCGTATGGCGGGATGAAGCGGCTGTTGAGGCGTACTACGCGCTTCACCATCTCGCAGAACTTCTCTGTCGGAAGTGGGGGCATCATGATACCGCGGCACGACTGCTGCATGCGCTCGGCATTGGCCTCCATGCGGAATATGCGCACCTTCCCATCGGGGCAGCGGAAGGCTTTCAGTCCCTCGAAGCATTCCTGGCCATAGTGGAGGCATGAGGCTGCCATGTGGATGGGGATGTTCACGTCGCTCGTCTGTTCAATCTCGCCCCATTGCCCGTTGCGGTAGTAGCAGCGTACGTTATAGTCGGTGGGGTAGTAGCTGAATTTTAGGTTACTCCAGTCTAAATTTGTTTCCATGTCTTTTCAGTAGTATTATGTGTTAGGTCTGTCCTTTTGTTATAGTTCTAAATTTTCAGTGCGAAGGTAGGCAAAACTTAGTTAAGAACAAAGTTTGTTTCTGAAAAACTTTCGTTCGAGTCGCCTACACATTATTATATATATAAGGTGTCTGCCCAAAAATGAGGGCAAAATATAAAAAAGTTGCGCATAAATTTGTTCAGTCCGAGTAGAAATCCATATCTTTGCTGCGATATGTGTGCAAAATGTGCCCAAAAGAAACATTTCTGCCAATAAAACATCCTTAAACTAAATATCTTAAATTATTAAACAAAACTTAACAAACAATGGCAACAACAAATGCTACCGCGCCTAAGAGCGCACCCAAGGCTAAGAAACAGTCTCAAGGTTTCACGGGCATTAAGTCCGGTCTGGCCGTAATTGCTTGCTGTGCAGTCGTCGCAGTATGTGTTTATCTCTTCCTCTTTGGTGAAGCTTCTCACTTCTCCAACGCAGACGCTACGTTCTCCGTATTCAGCGACACCGACTGGGAGCCCGTTGTAGGTGACCTGATGGGTACTGTTTACAAAGGTGGATTCATCGTGCCTATCATCTGGACGCTGCTCTTCACCGTTCTGGCACTCTCCATCGAGCGCTTCTTCGCCATCAAGACGGCTTATGGTAAGTCCA
>JAEEGL014309207.1_pt1 | contig 10792 bp, 9 predicted proteins | sample 9134231 | NCBI WGS metagenome assembly JAEEGL01 (sample SAMN16246548, study PRJNA631951) | gut metagenome | biome: gut microbiome; feature: rumen; material: fiber-attached | host: Bos | place: Iran: Karaj | collected 2018-10
CAGGTTGACCAGGCCTTCCTTATCCGGAGGCACCGGTTTCCCCCGGACAGCTTCGAGGATCAGGAACAGCAGCCTTCCGCCGTCCAGCGCCGGGATCGGAAGCAGGTTCATGATCCCGAGGTTTACCGTCAGGAGGGTCGCCAGATCCAGGAAAGACAACAGCGTTACCCCGATCCCGTACGGTTTCGCCGCGTCGTATGTATCGTCGACCGCTTTTACGATGCCGACCGGCCCTGACAGATCGTCTTTCGAAAACTGCCCGGTAAAGATCGTGCCGATGGATCTGTAGGTCGCCCGGACCCAGTATTCCGTTTCATAAAGGGCATACTGGAAGACCTGCATCGCATTGCACCGGATAAACTCCCCGGATCCCCGGAGACCGATCAGGTACCGGCCGTCTTCTTCATAGTATTTCGGCATCACGGTCGCTTTCATCCGTTCACCGCCGCGGTCAAATACGATCTCCAGGGACTCTCCCCTGCTGAAGGAAGAGATCAGGCTGACCTGCCGGTATAAATGGATCCGTTCCCCGTTGATCTTCCGGATCACGTCGCCGGCCTGCATTCCGGCCTCTTCCGCAGCGCTGTTTTCGATGACCTGCTGCACCACAGGAAGATCCGTTCCCGAAAAAGCCACGATGATCATGGACAGAACGTATCCGAGAATAAAATTCGCGACGGGACCCGCGACGACCGTCGCGATCCGGGCGGAGACCGGCGCGTTCGGGAAAGCCTTCTCGTCGGAGACCGTATTCCCCCGCTCCGCCTCCTCCATTTCCAGGCCGTTCATTCCGTCAAAGATACATGCGCCCCCGAAGGGCAGGAGCCTGATACAGAACGTGGTATCCCCTCTGTCCCGGCTGTACAGCACGGGCCCCAGCCCCACCGTAAATTCGCGGACCCGGATCCCGTTTCTTACCGCAACAGAATAATGGCCGAACTCATGTCCGACCACTATCACGCTGATCATAATGAGAAATACAAGAATGCTTACAATCATAGATCCGTTATCTCCAAACCGCAGGTTTTCCGAAAGTATCGCAGGATCATCCAACGACGCGGTCAGATGATCGGCAAAAGCGCCACTGCCAGATAATAGATCACGGGCGCGATGAAAATGACGCTGTCAAACCGGTCCATAATGCCGCCGTGCCCCGGGATCAGGCTTCCGTAATCCTTGATGCCGTGATCACGTTTAATGGCCGATGCAGCCAGATCTCCGATCATGCTGACGATGCTTCCCAGGAATCCGATCAGGGCAAAAGGCAGGATCAGTTTTTCTTCCTCATACCGGATCGCGATGATCAGTCCGGTCAGTATGCACAGGACAACGCTGCCGAGCACGCCGCCGACCGCCCCCTCCACGGTTTTCTTCGGGCTTAAGGAAGACGCCAGCGGGATCCGGCCGAAGCGCCGGCCGGCAAAATAAGCGCAGGTGTCGCAGACCCAGGAGCACAGGAAGATCAGGATATAAACGTAGACTCCGTACTTCAGTTCCCGGGCCAGATAAATGAACAGCATCATCACCGGCGCATAAAAGAAAGAGAAAAAGGAAGCGATCACCTGTCCGGCGGAATAGCGGGGAAACGTCAGGACGTACAGGCTCATTTCCGCCATGAACAGCAGGATGATGATCGCGAGGATGAACCGGGAGACCAGTTCGTCCGGCCGGTCCTCCATCCCGTTGGTCTTGATGATCATTGCCGACAGATACAAGGCCAGGATGCCGAGCAGTCCCACGATCACGGGACCTTTGTAGTGCTCTCCCATTTCCCGGACGCCCATCGCTTCTACGAGTTCAATATACCCGCAGACCGCGCACAGCAGAAGCACCAGGGAAAGAAGGATCCCCCCGGTCAGTCCGCATATCAGCGTAATGGCTCCGATCACTGTTCCGCTGATCACCCTCGTTTTCACGGCCCTGTCTCCTTTTATCCGTTCTCCGGCAAAGCTCCCGTCTCCGGCAGAAGCCCGCCGTACCGCCGTTCCCTGTGTCCGTAAGCGTCAATGGCTTTTACCAGTTCTTCCTTCGAAAAATCCGGCCAGGCCACCGGGGTAAAGTAAAATTCCGAATAGGCGCACTGCCACATCAGGAAATTGGATACCCGCTGCTCTCCGCAGGTCCGGATCACCAGGTCGGGATCCGGGATGCCGGCGGTATCCAGATGCGCGTTCAGCGCCTCCGCCGTAATATCTTCTTCGTTTAAGGCTCCGCCGGCCTCCCGCGCCATGCGCCGGACGGCCCGGACGATCTCGTCCCGTCCGCCGTAGTTGATCGCGATCTGGAAATGCATGCCGGTATTCTCTCTCGTCGCTTCCTCCAGGTCCGCGATCGCGGCCTGCAGATCCGCGTCAAGCGCCCGCCTGTCGCCGATCACCCGGACACAGACGTTGTTCTTCGCGCATTTTTCCTTACTGCTGATCATGTAGGCCCGGAGCAGGTTCATGAGCGTCTTCACTTCGAAGGCAGGCCGCTGCCAGTTTTCGGTGGAGAACGCATATACCGTCAGATACCGTACGCCAAGCGCGTCCGCGTCTTCCAGGATCTGTTCCACCACTTCCGCGCCCCGTTTATGTCCTGCCGTCCTGGGCAGCCCCCGCCGCTTCGCCCAGCGGCCGTTGCCGTCCATGATAATGGCAATGTGCGCAGGGATTTTCCGTTCTTCTCCCATCAGACTGTCATGATCTCCTTGGTCTTTTCGGCAACGATCTCATCGACCTGCTTGATATACTTGTCGGTCAGTTTCTGGAGCTCATCCTGGAAATCCTTTTCGTCGTCTTCGGAGATCTCGCTCGCTTTGCGTTGCTTTTTAAAATCCTCATTACCGTCGCGCCGCGCGCCGCGGATCGTCACTTTGACGGATTCTCCCTTTTTCTGGACTTCTTTGGACAGATCTTTTCTGCGCTCCTCCGTCAGTTCGGGGAAGATCAGGCGGATGGTGGATCCGTCGTTGCTGGGCGTAATGCCGACGTCCGATGCCAGGATCGCCTTCTCGATATCCTTCAGGGACTTTTTATCCCACGGGGAGATCACGATCATACGGGCTTCCGGCACTGAAAGGTTGGCCAGCTGCTGGATCGGTGTCGGCGTTCCGTAATAATTGGCCTTTACCTTGTCCAGCACGTGCGGGTTCGCCCTTCCCGCGCGGATCGACTGAAGCTCTGTCTTCAGATACTCGATTGCCTTCTGCATTTTTTCTTCATAAACCACAACCTGCTCGCTTGCCATTTTATGCTCCTTTCCGCCGGCTGACGCTCAGCCGCTTTTCATCCGTATTCCTGTAAGGGCTTCAGACCGTGATCGTCGTTCCGTTGAACTCACCGGAAGCCGCCCTGATAATGCTGTTTTCTTCCTGTAAGGCGAATACACGCATGGGGATCCTGTTCTCCATGGCCAGGACCGACGCCGTCAGGTCGACGGCCTTGAGACCCTGTCTGACCACTTCTTCGATCGGCAGCGTATCGTAACGGACAGCCGAAGGATTCAGGGCCGGATCGCTGTCATAGATCCCGTCCACGTTTTTGGCTAAGAGGATCACGTCCGCTTCCGTTTCGACCGCGCGCAGTACGACGCCCGTATCCGTCGAAAAATAAGGATGGCCGGTGCCGCCGGCAAAGAACACGGCTTTACCGCCTTTCATGCTCTTTAAGACTTCATCACGGTCATACAGCTTCGTAAAAGCGCCGACCGCAAACGGTGTGAATATCTCGGTCTCCATTCCTTCATTCCGGAAGATCTCCGAAACGTAAATGCAGTTCATCACGGTGGCCAGCATACCGATCTGGTCGGACTTCGGCCTCGTGATCTCATTGCCCGTCCGTCCGCGCCAGAAATTGCCGCCGCCGATCACAATGCCGACTTCATGATCCCGGAGGATCTCCCTGACCTGCCCGGCCACCTTCCGGCACATCGCTTCGCTGAAGCCTTTACCGTCTTCTCCCGCAAGCGCTTCGCCGCTTAATTTCAGAATTACTCTTGCCATTTTCCGCTCCTGCCTTTTCTCATTTAAGAAAATTTACTCCGTAATATTTTACCATAGCCCTTAAGAATGGTAAAATCTGTACGTTATGGAAAACGGAGGCGGACTCGGAAAAGAGAATGCAGGAATAGACGCATTACAGGAGATTGAAAAAGAATGAGCAGCACACGCGAAGACGTAAGAAACGTAGCCATCATCGCCCACGTAGACCACGGCAAGACCACGCTGGTCGACGGGCTTTTAAAACAGAGCGGCGTATTCAGGGAAAACCAGGAGGTGGCCGAACGGGTCATGGACTCCAACGCGATCGAACGCGAGCGCGGGATCACCATCCTGAGCAAGAATACGGCCGTCAATTATAAAGGCGTCAAGATCAATATCGTAGACACGCCCGGCCACGCCGACTTCGGCGGGGAAGTGGAACGTGTCCTGAAAATGGTCGACGGCGTCATCCTCGTGGTAGACGCGTTTGAAGGGCCGATGCCCCAGACCCGTTTTGTCACCCGCAAAGCGATGGAGCTGGGCCTTCCTTTCATCATCTGCATCAACAAGATCGACCGGCCCGGCGCGCGCCCGACACAGGTGATCGACGAAGTGCTGGAACTGCTGATGGACCTGGGCGCCAATGACGAACAGATCGACTGCCCGTTCGTCTTCGCTTCCGCGAAGGCCGGCATCTCGACGCTGGATCTGGGAAGTCCCGGCGTTTCCATGAAACCGCTGTTCGAAACCATCTTAAAATCCATCCCCGCGCCGAAGGGCGATCCCGAGGCGCCGCTGCAGATGCTGATCAGCACGATCGACTACAACGAGTACGTCGGCCGGATCGGCGTCGGCAAGATCGAGAACGGGAAACTGCGCGTCAACCAGGAAGTCGTCATCGTGAACCACCACGACCCGGACAAATCCAAGCGCGTCAAGGTCAGTAAACTGTACGAATTTGAAGGCCTGAAAAAAGTCGAAGTGACCGAGGCGTCCGCCGGCTCCATCGTCGCCGTCAGCGGGATCGACGACCTCCACATCGGCGATACGCTCTGCGCACCGGAAAAACCCGCCGCGATCCCGTTCCAGAAGATCTCCGAACCGACGATCTCCATGACTTTCTGCGTCAACGATTCCCCGCTGGCCGGAAAAGACGGCAAGTGGGTCACCAGCCGTCACCTCCGCGACAGACTTTACCGGGAGCTGAACACGGACGTGTCCCTCCGGGTCGAAGACACCGACACGACCGAAGCCTTCAAGGTCTCCGGCCGCGGCGAGCTGCACCTGTCGGTCCTGATCGAGACCATGCGCAGGGAAGGTTATGAATTCGCCGTCACGAAAGCGGAGGTCATTTATCGTCAGGATGAAAAGGGCAAACGGCTCGAGCCGGTCGAAGACTGTTTCATCGACGTCCCGGAGGAATTCGCCGGAAACGTCATCCAGAAACTGGGCGAACGCAAGGGCGAGCTGGTCAGCATGTCCACCATCAACGGCGGCTACACCAGACTGGAGTTCCACATTCCGTCCCGCGGCCTGATCGGCTACCGCGGCGACTTCATGACCGATACCAAAGGCAACGGGATCATGAATACCATTTTCCTGGATTACGAGCCTTACAAGGGAGACATCGTCTACCGCAAGCAGGGCTCCCTGATCGCCTTTGAGGCCGGCACGGCCGTCGCCTACGGGCTGTTTAACGCCCAGGACCGCGGCGCGCTCTTTATTTCCCCGGGCGAAGAGGTCTATGCCGGCATGATCGTCGGCATCAGCGGAAAGAGCGAGGACATCGAAGTCAACGTCTGCCGCACCAAACACCTGACCAATACCCGCTCCTCTTCCGCGGACGAAGCGCTGCGGCTGACCCCGCCCAGGATCTTCTCCCTGGAGCAGGCCATCGAATTCGTCGATACGGACGAACTGCTTGAAGTTACGCCGCACAATCTCCGGATCCGGAAAAAGATCCTGGATCCCCGCCTGCGCAAACGCGCGGAGTTTTCGGCAAAGGCTAAAAGCGAGGCCTGAAACGGCCCCGGACGATCCATCACATATCGAAAAGAAAAAGAGCTGCCGGACAGTTATTCCGGCAGCTCTTTTCAATTAGCGGGCAAAGCATTCAGATCACGATATTCAGCATGTGCGTCGCCAGCGCGAAATAAATGGAGAGCGACACGGCGTCTACGATCGTCGTGATCAGCGGCGACGCCATCACGGCCGGGTCAAAACCGATCTTGTCCGCCAGAAGCGGCAGCGTACAGCCGATCAGTTTCGCGATCAGGACGACCATGACCAGCGTCAGGCAGATGATCAGCGCGATCTGCGCGGGGATCCTGTCCAGGATCATCATCTTTACGAAGTTCGCGCAGGCCAGGGTCAGGCCGCACATGAAAGCGACCCTGATCTCCTTCCAGATCGCTTTTCCCACTTCCGAAAAATCGATCTCGCCCAGGGAAAGGCTTCGGATGATGGAGACCGACGCCTGGGATCCCGCATTGCCTCCGGTATCCATCAGCATGGGGATATAGGCGGTCAGGACCAGGTAGCCGGCCAGCGCGTTGGTGTAACGCGTAATGATCGCGCCGGTAAACGTGGCTGAGATCATCAGGAACAGCAGCCACGGCATTCTTTTTTTATACGTCTCGAAAACGCCCGTCTTGAAATAAGGCTTGTCGGAAGGCAGGATAGCCGCCATCTTTTCCATATCCTCCGTGGCCTCTTCTTCCAGGATATCGACCACGTCGTCGATGGTGATGATGCCGACCAGCCTGTTTTCGTTATCCACGACCGGCATGGCGGTAAAGTCGTATTTCTGAAGCATCCTGGCGGCTTCTTCCTGGTCGGTCAGGGTACCGATGGAGATCACGTTCGTATTCATGATCTCGCCGATGATCTCATCCCGGTCACGGATCAGGAGGTACCTGAGCGCGACCGTGCCCTTCAGCACCCGTCCGGCGTCCAGGACGTAGCAGATATTGACCGTCTCGGAATCCAGGCCGCGGTCCCTGATCCGCGCCAGCGCGTCTTCCACCGTCATGCTTTCCCGAAGGTCGATATACTCGACCGTCATGATGCTGCCGGCCGAATCTTCAGGATAACGGAGAAGGTGGTTGATATCCGCGCGGGTCTCCGGGCTGGCGTTGCTCAAAAGCTTTTTGACGACGTTGGAAGGCATCTCTTCCAGCAGGTCCGCCGCATCGTCGGCCATCAGATTGTCGATAATGTTCGCCGCGTCACGTTCGGACAGCGACTGGATGATGAACTGCTGTTCTTCCAGTTCCAGATAGGCAAACACGTCCGCCGCGCTGTTCTTGGGCAGGATACGGAATACTTTCAGGAGGTCTTCTTCCTCCAGCTCTTCCATAAACGCCGCAATATCCGCTTCGTTCATGTCGGCCATCTTCTCCCGGAGCGCGGAATACTGTTTTGACTCCAGAAGCGTTTTCAGTTCATCCATTAGTTCTTTGTTTTCATCCATACCGGTCATCCTTCACGCGGCAGAAAGCCTGAAACAGGTGAATTTTCCTAAAGTTTATGCCCAAATTCAGGACAGTGTCAACACAGGGAAAAGACATTTTTTCAGCACAAAAACTGCCGGCCGCGCAAAGCCCGGGGCCGGCAGTTTCCGCCGCTTATTTTTTGGAGTCAGCCGGAATATGATAAAACTCAGCCGGCGGATACTTTCGAAGCACGCATTTTTTTCAGGAGCATCTTGAATACCGGGATCATCATCCAGAGCACAGCCAGTATGATAAACGTCAGCGAGATCGGCCGCTGGAAGAAGATCATGTAATTCCTGCGCGAAATGGCGATCGACTGACGGAAAGACTCTTCCATCGTATCGAAAAGCACCAGCGCCAGAAGCATCGGCGGGACCGGATAACCGTGTTTTTTGAAGAAATATCCGAGCACGCAGCAGATGAAAACGACGTAGAACGCGAAGGTACCGTAAGTGATCGCGTAAACACCGATCAGGACCGTCGGAATGATGATCGCTTTCAGATATTTCTGGCCGACGTCGATGGCCTTGACAAACAGCGGGATCATGGCCGTATTGATGAACAGCCGGAAGATATTGGCCACATACAGCGCGACGATGCTGGCCCAGACAATGTGCCCGGATTTCTCGAATACACGGGGACCTGTCTGCAGGCCGAACATGGTCATGGCGCCGAGGATGATCGCCGTCGTGGCGCTGCCGGGAATGCCCAGGGCGAACATCGGGATCAGCGCTCCGCCTACGGAAGCGTTATTGGCGGCCTCCGGAGCAGCTACACCTTCCACACAGCCTTTCCCGAAATCTTCGGGATGCTTGGAAAGCGATTTTTCCATAGAGTATGTAACAAAGGTCGCGATCGTTCCGCCGGCGCCGGGAAGGAATCCGATAAATCCGCCCAGCAGCGTGGAACGAAGCACCGAGATGACCGTCTGTTTGCGCTCGCCTTTCGCAGGCAGCATATCGCGCAGGTGGAAGCTCAATTTGGTTTTTGTCAGCCCCTCGTAACGTCTGTTCTCCTCGGCGGTCCGGATCGTTTCGCACATACCGAACAGCCCCAGCGCGCAGACGGAGAAGCTCAGGCCCTCGAACATCTGGGGAACAAAAACATAGCGCATCGCGCCGCTGACGGTATCGATCCCGACGCAGCCGAGAAGGATGCCTGTCATCAAAGTAATGACCGAACGCAGGATCTTGTCGTCCGCCATACCGATCACAGCCGCAAAGCCGAAAAGCATGACGGAAAAGAATTCCGGAGGGCCGAACAGAAGTCCGAGTCTGGCCAGGGCTGGCGCTGCAATAGTCAGCGCGCCGAAGGACACCAGTCCTCCGAAGAAAGAGGACATGGCGGATACCCCCAGGGCTACTGCCCCTCTTCCGTTCTGCATCAGCGGATATCCGTCAAAAGTCGTTGCAACTGCCGCGGCATCTCCGGGGACGTTGATCAGGATCGCCGTAATACGGCCTCCGAACATACATCCGAGATAGATACTGCACAGAAGCGCCAGTCCCTGCCGCGGATCCGGCATGGTGACGGCGATCGGCAGGAGAAGCGAACAGCCGCTGGAAGGGCCCAGGCCCGGAAGTGCGCCGATCAGCGTACCCAGCAGGCACCCCAACGCGATCATTACGACGACCATCGGGTCGGAAAGAGAATTCAGGCCCAGTAACAGGCCTTCACCGATATTGATTCCCATAAACTGAGGTTCCTTTCAACCGATCAATAAAAAATCTTCGCCGGAAAATTCATATGCAGTACACGGTGGAACACCAGATAGATGAACAGCAGCGTCCCGCAGGTGACCAGGATCGAGTTTTTCCAGGGCATTTTGTCAAAAAACCTGTAAACGCAGATCATGAACACGAAAGTGCAGCAGTACATCCCGATATGCATGACCCCCGCCATATACACGACGACCATCAGGGTAAAGATCAGGATGTTTTTCGCGTTCTGCCTGCTTTTGAAGAAGGGGCCTTCCGCGGCATAACCTTTTTTAAACAGCAGAAGGATAATATTCAGCAGGTTGGCGGCTGCCAGAATACCGCTGGCCCAGACAGGGATAAAGCCGGGACCGATCTGCCCGTTGTTTAAAAAGTATTTATACTTCTGCGCGATAATGAACGCGCCGACGCTGAATACAAACAGCACAGCATTAAAGCCGATTTCCGTTGTGCGTTTCATGATAATCTCCGTTATTCAAAAAGGATCTCAGGGCCTGTAAAACCGCGGGCCGCCGCAGCGGCCCGCAGCCGTTATTCTTTATTTCCCGTATTTTTCCTTGTATTCATCGAGGATCTCGATGCCGGCAGCCATATAAGAATCGGCCTGCCATGCTTCCATGTCTTCGAGATACTGCGTCAGTTCTTCCCCGACGAGCGGTTTCATTTCCAGCGTATTATCTTCATAATATTTCTGGAATTCCGGCGTATCCAGCAGCTTCAGGCACAGATCCGTATAGTATTCCATATAGGCAGGATCCATATCCGGAGGAGCAACGATACCGCGGATCGCGTAGCTGGCGATATCCAGGCCCTGCTCGATCAGGGTCGGGACTTCCGGCATATAAGAAGATCTTTCATAGTTGCAGACTGCCAGGATCTTCAGTTCTCCGGTTCCGCCGAGTTCTTCGATATACTCTCTCACAGAGCCGAGGTCCGTGAACGTCGCGTCGACGTGGCCGCCGAGAAGCTGTGTCAGGATCTCACCGTCGCCGTCGAAGGAAACGCCTACCAGGTCGGCATCCGGATACATCTGCTGCATGCGGATCGTGATGTAGTCGCCGCTGGTGCCCGCGCCGGTATTGGCAAACGTCAGGCTCTTGCCGCTCTTTAACAGTTCATCGACCGAATCGTAGCCCAGATCGGAACGGACGACCATGAAGGTGCACTGTTCGCCCCAGAGGATGAGCGGATTGAAATCATGCCAGTTAAATCCGAGATCGGTGGTCATCGGGGTCTTGATCAGCTGGGCCGTGGTGGACATCAGGCAGTCGTTACGTCCGCGCTGAGCCAGCGTATAGGTCATGCCTACCGCCTGCGCGCCGCCGCTCTGATAGTTGTAAGTGATCGTGCCGTCATAGATGCCGTTGGCGCGCCATGCGCTTTCCATCGCGCGAAGCATGGTGTCGTGTCCGCCGCCTGCGCCGTAGCAGCAGATGAATTCAAGGTTTTCAGGCGGGGTAACTTCCCCGGAACCGGCCGTCTGGCTTTCCTGGGCCGCCTGGCTTTCCTGGGCGGGAGCGGGCTGCGCTGCCGGCGCCGCCGCACAGGCAGAAAGAGACAGCAGCATCGTCGATGCGAGTAACAGTGCTATCAGCTTTTTCATTAGATTTCTCCTTTCA
>JAEEGL016719842.1_pt1 | contig 10792 bp, 10 predicted proteins | sample 9134231 | NCBI WGS metagenome assembly JAEEGL01 (sample SAMN16246548, study PRJNA631951) | gut metagenome | biome: gut microbiome; feature: rumen; material: fiber-attached | host: Bos | place: Iran: Karaj | collected 2018-10
ATGCCGGACGCGGGTTCCGCGGCCGCGCGCAGCTCCCAGAACGGGTAGCTCTGCGCGCGCAGCGAAGCGGCGGTGGCGTCCGTTCCGGCGCCGCCGGCGCACAGGACGGTGAACACGGGCATGCGGTCAAGGCGCGTTTCGGACTGCTCCTTCAGCGTGCGCGCGTCGGGCGTGCGCGCTTCATACGTGCGCATCGTCCATCACCTCCCGGTAATGCTTTTTCAGCCGCGTGAAGCAGATGCCGCCGATCCCGAACAGGCACAGCGTGAGCATGAAGAACCACAGCGTGTCGTTCCACGCGGGGCCTGTGCCGTAGAGCAGGCAGTTGCGCGTGCCTTCGATCATGTAGTAGAGCGGATTGAGGCGCGAGAACATGCGCATGAGGTCGGAGAGAAGCGCGCTCGGCCAGACGATGGGCGTCGTCCAGAACGTCAGGAACAGCATCCATTCGAGGCCGCGCCGGAAGTTGGGGTCGAACGGCGCGAAGGCCGCCGAAAGGTACCCCTGCGCCGCCGCGCTGAGGACGGAGCAGGCCATATAATACGGAAGGAACCACGCGCCGGACGTGAGGAGGCCGTACGCGGCCGCTACGCCCACGGCGGCGCCGCTCCACAGGAGATACGCGGGGAACGCCGACAGCACGCCCGCGAGGGGCAGTATCCCCGGCGGGCACGCGCCGCTCTTCCAGAGCGCCGCGCAGTCGTAGAGCGAGGAAGGGGCATACTCCATCGCCGCGCGGAAAAAGAACCACGGCGCGATGCCGCACAGCATCCACGCGAGGTACGGCATGCCGACCATATTTTCTACGCCCAACAGCGAAAACGCGATCGTGTACGCGGCGGTCTGCGCGAACTGCGGCACGAGCCGCCACATTAGGCCGGTTCTTCGCGCGCGCCGCAGCGCCCGCGCGATTGCCAGCGTGTGATGCCGGTGCATGGCAAAAGCCTTGAAAAACTGGCCGTATCTGATCTGCTCCATTCCGTTCGCCTCCGCTGGTTGCAGTATTCCCGAAAAGGGCGGGATTTATGTGCGCGCCGCGGCGCGGGACGGAATTTCCGGCGCTTATGCAAGAATATCTGTTGGAAGGATTGCTATTTCCAATGAAATCCTGTACACTGATTTCAGAGACGAGAACAGACGGCGCGGGCGTGATTCCCGTCGCCCGTTGAAAGCGTTTCGCTGCCGTTAATCTGTGTTAACGCTGAAAAATACAAATGGAGGTACACTACAATGAAAAAATTCCGTTGTCCCGTTTGCGGTTATATCCATGAAGGCGATACGCCCCCCGAGTTCTGCCCGCAGTGCAAGGTTCCCGGCTCAAAATTTGAAGAAATCAAAGATGCAGAGTTGACTTGGGCGGCCGAGCATGTCGTCGGCATCGCCAAGGGCGTAGATCAGGAAGTTCTCGACGGCCTGCGCGCCAACTTCTCGGGCGAATGCACGGAAGTGGGCATGTACCTGGCCATGGCGCGCGTCGCGTACCGCGAAGGCTATCCGGAGATCGGCGCGTACTGGGAGAAGGCCGCGTTTGAAGAGGCGGAGCACGCCGCGAAGTTCGCGGAGCTTCTGGGCGAGGTCATCACCGACTCGAGCAAGAAGAACCTCGAAATGCGCGTAGCCGCCGAAAACGGCGCCACCGAAGGCAAGTTCAAGCTCGCCAAGCGCGCGAAGGAGCTCGGCCTCGACGCCATCCACGACACCGTCCACGAAATGGCCCGCGACGAAGCCCGTCACGGCAAGGCGTTTGCCGGGCTGCTGAAGAGGTACTTCGGCTGAGCGGAAAATCGCTTGTTTTAAGCAATTTAGAAGGAGCAGGGGGAACCCCTGCTCCTTCTTCGTGCAGACTTTTTGTTATCGTTTTATTTATATTCATCCATCCTTTTCCATACTTTGTGCAGATTCTCAAAGTAATCCATATCGGCTCTTTCCAGTTTTGCGGCCAATATCGGTGCCAATCTTGATTTCAAACCCCAATTGCTGTCGAAATACCCGTGGGCAATCTGATAAAAGGTATTGAAATCATATATTTTGTTGTTTATCCCGATACAAAACCGCTCGATTTCCGCAAGATATACGCTTAGTTCCTTGTAAGCGGAAGACTGTTTATTCTCTGCGGCTTCCCTGATTTCAGAAGGCGCCCATTCATTGATCCTTGAAAAGGTGGTTGCCTGAAGTACACGGTAAGCTTCCAGAGTATCGATTTTGGCTTTTCTTCTGGAATCGCGCCAATAAGAACAAAAACCGAAACAAACGCCTGCGGCGGCAATCAGCGAAGCAATCAATTGAACGATTTCCATGTTTTAGCCTCCGCATTTCAAAAGCTGCGCTTTTTCTTTCTGTTGCTAACAGGAATAATCTCCTCTACAATCTCTTTTATCTTCCCCGCATCATCCGCACAGACAGCCGTGAACTGTTCATTCTAGATTGATCCACATAGCGGGGCGGACGGCAATTCTATCGTCTATGGCAGCAGTACCGGAAGGAAATACAGAGCCAAATTCGTTGACAACTGCAGCGTAAGAGGAATTACGACCGGGTGAACGCAGCCACCACACGCCATTGCTATTTGTGTTGCTTTTAAATGCTCCCTGCGCATAGCAGAAGGCAGTTCCCCGACATTTCCTCGCATCGTCCGAATTGAAATACTTACGGACTTCTGTCATACTCAAAATGAATACTTTATCAGTCGTATCGTTTTCTGCCGGCGACTGGCCGTAACTCGTATTACGATTATCCAACGCCTTAATCGTTGTGCTTAGGATACAATCCCGGTCGATGGTGTTCTTAAAAGCGCTGTAGAGCAAGGTCTCATTTAACCAACTGCGCAAGGAACAAGTCTCCCATGTGACATTCTCTCCGGCGAGGTTGTATTTTTCGCAGGAAAGCGCATATCGGCTTATCAAAAGCATTCTGCCACCGTCTTTTTCCAGCACCAGCCATTCGATATCTTCTTTTCCGTTTGAAGCGTTATTGTCCTGTTCGTAGGAACCGAATGTTACAAGTTCTCCGACCTGCGCAGAAGATAATCGGCTTTGTATGCTTTCTATAATACTTTTTAGCCTTTCCGCACTGTCCTTATAATTCAATCCTTTCAGCAGGTGATATGCGTTTTCATAATCACCGCTATCAATCAGTGCAATCGCTCTATCATATTTATTGGATAATATTGCTTCATTGTCCCCGATTTCTTCCAAATATGCGTATGCTAGGTTATACTTGTTGTCGTCCAGCAGTGTCATTGCTCTGGCATATTTGCCGGCTACAGTATCACTTTCGTCGATTTCCTCCAGCAATGCATACGCCGTTTCATAGTCGCCGGTATCGATCAATGCCATAGCTCTGCTTCGTTTCAGGTTTGGAATAATAACAGTTATCAGCACTATAACGAAAGCCGCACACACAACAGCAATTGCTATTGCGATAAAAACACGTGCAATTATTTTCTTTCGCTTTAACGCTCTCTCCTTTTTAGCGCGAAGCAAATTCTGTTTGAATTGCTCTTTATATTGTTTTGTTTCCTTGTAGTCATCTCCTAAGCTTTCTAAATCTTCTATTGCTTTCTCCAATGTATTAATATCTGAAGAAGAAACAAAACTAATTGCCTGCTGATACTTCTCTGCGCGGAGCTTTACCTCTTGCTCCCGCTGCATTTGCTCTTCTCGCTCGATTTGCTCCTGCGCTCTTCTTTTATCCTCCAGCAGTTTGGTATCAAATGCAGCATTAATTCCATCGATAAACCTGCGGAAGTCTTGGTCCGCAAAACGTACAATTGATTTATAGTACTTGCTTTGCCTTAGATCTATCCCGTTTGTTACCAAATCCTGCGGATTGGTCACGTGACTCTCTACAAGTGCAAGAAGATAATAAACCTGAGCATTCTCGGGGTCAGCATCCAGAATCTGATTGCAATATACTTCTGCTTTATCCCACTCTTCATCTTCAATAAACAATCGGGTCCGCTTAATTAATGCTTCAACCGATGCATTTGTGTTAATGTTAATAGCCGCACCTGCAACGCCGGTTGCAGCCTTCTGTGATTTCTGAAACTCCTCTTGAGTGACATGTCTAAGATCGTTTGAACCGCAATGGGGACACTTGGTATAATCCTTAACCTCCTCTTCATACATTTTTCCGACAATTCCACCAGCAAGATTCCCTGAGAGACCGCCCGCTATTTCTGCAAGGCCGGAAAAAAGATTACTAACAGAAGCACGCCTCTGCTGCTCCAAATCGGCATCTGTGTAAACAAACCCCTTACCGCAGGAATTGCATACGACATAGTATTCCATAATATCCATCCACCTAACAAATCGATTCACTACATGCGCGCAAAAACGACATAGCCATCAAACTTACTATGTATGTCTATTCCGTCTGATATGAAAACTGTTTGTACATCATGTAGAATAAACGCTTTGGACTTCTTCTTTGAGATCATAGATTTTGTCAGCCCCTAAAATGCATTATAAATAGATATGTTTAACGATGCTTAATTGTAATATATATGAATGCGTGTTGTCAACCTATAATCATTACAAACCTATGGAGGTAATGTCTTATGGGTAAAGAACCTTTAGTGATTAGAAAAAGAGGTGAAGACGGCACGAAAATCATTTCTGTGCGCATTCGTGAAGATATTCTTTCCGCGCTTGATAAGATTGTTTCCGAATGCAATATTTCCCGCAATGAAATCATCAATATCATGTTGAGATACGGCATCGAGAACGTTCAGATCAAATGAGAAAAGCGAGGCTGATGTCAGAAAAACAGGAGGAAAACCGGACGGGAAACGCAAAAATGGTCACGCAATGCGCTTCCTCCCGAGCTATTCCGAGGCAAGGGCGGCCCATCGTGCCGCTCCGTTTTTTTTGCGCATTTTTTAAAAATAACGTATATACAAATCATTCCCATTGTGCTATAATGTGCGCATCCGCAAAAAAACGGGAAGATCATTTTTTCAGAAAACAACAGCATTTATTAGAGACAACAGGATTTTTTACGACCGAAAAACAGGCAGACAAGCAACTAAGGAAACTCTTACGACCGACGACGATCACTCGAACGACTACACGAAACCTTTACGACCGAAAAAGAATTACGCGAACGAGCTGAGGAACTTTCACCGAATTTCAATCTTTGAGAATATGACGCACGATATGGCGTTTGTTTTGGGTAAACCATAAACACAAGGAGGAAACTTTCAATGAAGAAACTCTTGGCACTGTTGTTGGTAGCTGTGTTGGCAGCCGTAGCGTTCGGCTGTGCTGCACAACCGGCCGCCACGACCCCGACGCAGGCCCCCACGGCTACGGCAGCTCCGGCAAATACGGACAACACCGGCGACAATGGCGACAATGGCAACACCGAACCGACGGAAGAGCCCGAAGACGTTGTCGTTTGCTGGATGGGCCCCATCTCCGGCCCCTACGCTTCTTACGGCACCATGTCCATCACCGGATGCAAACTCTTTGAGTACTTCTGGGAGGAGAAGGGCGGCTTTGAAGTGCACACGAACCGCAACCTCGTCATGCGTTATGAAGATAACGAAGGCAACGCGGAAGTCGCCATGGCGCTGTTTGAGCGCATCGTGAATGAAATCGACGCGTTTGCGTTTGCAAATACCACTTTGCCGACGATCGCTTGCCAGCCGCTGCTGACCAAGTATGAGAAGCCCATGATGTTCCTCGGCGCAACGGCAGACCGCGCGCTCGAAGAGAACAACCCCTGGACGTTCCGTGCAACCGCGGGCGACAAGGATATCCAGGTCGCGCACGAGAAGATCATCGATTACCTCGCGCAGGTACAGGGACATAACTTCGAGACCTTCGCAGTCGTCCACAGCTCTGACGACGGCGGCGTGAACTCCGGTATCGTCTGGAGCGGCGTTCTCGAAAAGCACGGCGCGGAGAAGATTTTGGACGAAACGGTTCAGACCGCGCAGACGACGGACGTGAGCGGTATCATCAACCGTCTGAAGGCCCAGAAGCCCGACGTCGTCATCGCCTGCATGCCCACGCTGGAAGCCTCGCTCTTCCAGAAGGGACTGCGTGAATATCAGTGCGACATCCCCGTCGTCGCTGCCGGTAACGGCTACTCCGATCCGGAATTCTTCTCCTCGATCGGTAAGGGCGGCGCGGACGGCGTCGTATCCGTACAGACCTGGGTGACGGAGAGCCTGGACTATGCGGGTGATCCTCAGAAGGCGCACGAGCTGTACGACAAGTGCAAAGAGATCACCGGTGAAGAATTCACCGAGCACGGCGCGCTGGCATGGTGCGGCCTGGCGGCTCTGATCGAGGCGCTCGACCGTGCGGAATCCATGGACGGCTATGACATCGTTGCCGCTCTGAAGGCAACCGACCTGCCGCAGGATCACTGGGTGAACATGTTCACGCAGTATGCCGGCATCAAGTTCGAAGACGTGCGCGACCGCTACAACCAGAACACCTATGCTTCCTGCATCTATGCACAGCTGCAGGATGACACGTGGCATCTGGTCATGATGGGCGGCGAGCCGGTCGATCCGAACCCCGTGATCTGGCCGACCAAGGCGTATGCCGACTAAGACGCAGCATTCCCGCAGATAACTGCATGAAAAAAACGCCGGCCTTTTAGGCCGGCGTTTTTATGCGCAAAAAAGTCGATGCGAAAAATGATTTACAGTTCAAACCCGTAAAATCAAAATCCCCGTTTGGGAACGAGCGGACAGTCCCAATGGAAGAGCCGCCCGCCGAAGCGCGACGCGATATCGATGATGCGCGTGGTGAGCTCGTCGACCGCAGGCTTTTCCAGTGAGGAAATGACGTGCAGCGTAGAGCCGTAAGGCGTGTCGAGCTCCGCGGAAAACCACGGATTGCCGATCGCGAACCCCTCCAGCCGCGCCTGCTCCTCAAACAGGAGCCGGAAAGGCTCCTTGGGGAACCCGACGGACAAATTCAGCCGCCGATGGATTTTCAGGTTGTCGCCGCGGGAAGCGTAAGCGGCAATCGTTTCGCCGTTGACGATGGTCTGCGACTTGGCCGCGTCCGGATAAAGGAATTGCGCATAGGTGTTCCAATCCGGCTCCGCCGCGCGCCCGCACTCGGCCGAAAGATGCTTTTCCTTCATGCACAGAGCTTCGAGAACGTCGATCTGTCCCGCGTCCGCCGTGTAGAAATAATGCTGCTGCCACGTGTCCGCCGCGACGCAGCCGACGTATACCGCCTCTTTTAGCTGCTTGCGGCTTGCGCGCAGAAACGCCTGCGCGCGGCTGTTGTCGCGCGCGGAAAGCGGCGACTTTTTTGCGGACGCGCAGGAGAACCACAGCATCGTATTGTAACCGGCCAGCGGCGCGGCGTATTGCAGGTCTACCGTGAACACCGCAGGTACGCCCTCCGCCTTCCAGTCGTAGGTGATCCAGTCCTCGCTCATCTCGGGAGCAGAACCGCTTTGATGCGCCGGACGCCCGCGCTCGAAGCTTCTTCCTTTTTAATTTTGAACTGCCCCAGCTCGCCCGTGTGCGTCACGTGCGGGCCGCCGCAGATTTCCTTGCTGAAGTCGCCCATCGTGTAGACCTTGACCTTCGTGCCGTAGCGGCTTTCGAATACGCCGATCGCGCCCTGCGCCTTCGCTTCGTCCACCGTCATCTCTTCACAGCTCACGGGCATATCCGCTTCGATGACCTCGTTGACGAGCTTTTCCACCTCGTCCAGCTCCTCGCGCGTCACCTTGCGGTCGAAGGAGAAGTCGAAGCGCAGACGCTCCGCCGTGATGTTGGAACCCTTCTGCGAAATCCTGTCGTCCTTCAGAACGCGCCGGAGCGCCGCCTGCAGCAGATGCGTGGCGGTGTGCAGCGCGGTCGTCGCTTCCGTGTTGTCGGCAAGGCCGCCCTTGAAGCGCTGCTCCGCGCCGGCGTGCGACTTCTGCTGATGCGCTTCAAACGCCGCGTGGAAGCCGTCCACATCGACGGTCAGCCCCTGCTCCTTGGCGAGCTCCTGCGTAAACTCGATCGGGAACCCGTAGGTATCGTACAGGCGGAACGCGTCCGCGCCGGGGATCAGCCCGTCCGTGAACGACGGCGCGATCTTGTTGAATTCGCGGATGCCCTTGGTGAGCGTGCGCGCAAAGCGCTGCTCCTCGCGCGAAAGCTCGTTGAGGATTTTTTCGCGGTTCTCGGCAAGCTCGGTGTAGAATTCGCCGTACTGTGCGATGACGGCCTCCGCCACCGTGTTCAGACCGCCTTCGGGGATGCCCAGCTGCATCGCGAAGCGGATCGCGCGGCGGATGAGCCGGCGCAGAATGTAGCCCTGGTCGACGTTCGAGGGCGTCACGCCGCGCTGGTCGCCCAGTATGAACGTCGCGCAGCGGATGTGGTCGGCGATGATGCGGAACGCGCGCGTCACCTCCTCCGAATCGCGGTAGTTCTTGCCGCAGAGCTCGGAAATGGTCGCGAGGATGCCGGTGAAGGCGTCGGTGTCGTACACGCTCTCCACGCCCTGCAGCGTGGCGACGGTGCGGTCGAGGCCCATGCCCGTGTCGACGTTCTTCTGCGCGAGCGGCTCGAATACGCCGTCGGAGACTTTGTTGTATTCCATGAACACGTCGTTCCAGATTTCAAGGTACTTGCCGCACGAGCAGGCGGGGCTGCAGTCGGGGCCGCAGGCGGGTTTGCCCGTGTCGTAGAACATTTCGGTGTCGGGGCCGCAGGGGCCGGTCAGGCCGGCGGGGCCCCACCAGTTGTGCTTTTTGGGAAGATAGAAGATGTGCGAGGGGTCGACGCCCATTTCCACCCAGCGGTCGTGCGAGACCGTGTCGCGCGGCGCGTCCGCGTCGCCTTCAAAGCAAGTGAAATACAGACGATCCTTGGGGATCCCGAGCCATTTTTCATCGGTCAGGAACTCCCAGCTGAAGGCGATCGCGTCTTCCTTGAAATAGTCGCCCAGCGACCAGTTGCCGAGCATCTCAAAGAACGTGCAATGGGACGTGTCGCCCACTTCGTCGATATCGCCCGTGCGCACGCATTTCTGCACGTCCGTGAGGCGCGTGCCTTCGGGGTGCTTCTGCCCCATCAGGTACGGAACCAGCGGATGCATGCCGGCAGTGGTGAACAGCACGGTCGGGTCGTTTTCGGGAATGAGTGACGCGCTCGGTATCACCGTATGCCCCTTGCTTTTGAAGAAATCAAGATATAACTGCCTCAGCTCGCGGGATGTCAGATTTCGCATGGTAAAGCCCCTTATTTCAATAGATTTTTTCTGGGTGAAGTATACAATAACGCCCCCGCTTTGTCAATGCGCGCGGCGCGTATGGGCTTTTGTGAAAATATCTGATATAATGGAACGCAAACAGGGAGGGAATCGTTATGAATACGAAGCCTGAAGCGAACCGGAGGAGAATATGATGCCGGAACACAGTTTTGGGGCGATCTATGAAGCGTATTCCAAAATGGTGTACTGGAGCGCGTTCGGCATTGTGAAGGATCGCGAAACGGCGGCGGATGTGATGCAGACCGTCTTTTTGCGCGCGCTCAAGCACCAGCATAAGCTGGATACGCTCGCCGACCCGCAGCTGAAGGCCTGGCTGTACCGCACGTCGGTCAATCTCGCCATCGACCGGACGCGTAGGAATAAGCGCACCGTGGCGCTGGACGACGCATCCCTGAACGAACAGGCGGACCCTTCCGAAAAGCCGGAGGAAACGGCGATCTCGCGGGAAGAAGCGCGGCGGGTGCGCGACGCCGTCGCGGCCCTGCCGGAGCATTACCGCGAGCCGATCATGCTCTATTACTTTGCGCAGATGAGCTATCACGACATATCCGCGCTTCTCAACGTCAGCGAAGGGACATTGAAGTCCCGTATGTCCCGCGGCCGCGAGATGCTGGCCAAAACCTTGACCAAAGCAGGTGAATCTGAGTGGATGAACGCTTAAAACAGGCGGCCGAGATCGAGAACGCGCAGCTCGATTTCGAGTCCTGGAAAACGGAAATATTATTTAAGGAAAAACAGTCGAAAGCGAAACGCCGCAGAGTCGTGCGCTGGACGGCTTCCGTCGCCGCGTGCTTCGTGGTCGCCGCCGGCGCGGCCATATTCGCGGTTTCCGGCGCCGGAACGGCGAACATGGCGGCGCCCGCTGCGCCTGCGCGGGGGAGTATAGACTTCGCCTATGCGGACGGGGACGACCCCGCGGAAAACGCGGTCACGACCGAGGAAGCGTCCGTTCCCATGACGGCCGCTGTGCCGCAGGACGCCGCCGCGCCCGAGGAAGCCGCGCCCGCACCGGAGCCGCTGACGGACGAAGGCGCGGATGCGGGCGGCACGCAGGGCAGCATGCAGAGCGTTGCCGCGGGGATGTCGGACGACGCGAGGAACGGCGCCGCGGATGCGTTTCCGGACATGACGCAGATCGTAGAAAGCGTACTGCCCGGCGCGACGATCGTCGCGATCGACGAAATCCTGTACGACAACGCGCCCGCCTACTGCGTGGAGGTGCTGGACGATCACGAGGCGCGCCGCATTATCCTCGACAAGGACACGCTCACGGTCATCCGCGTGGAATGATTATCTATTGACTGCGGTTATGGCAGCGCTTAGGGCGCTGCCTTTTTGCTTGACAAGCCCGTATGGAGAAGTATAGAATCAGATACAAACATGAGAATTTGCAACCCATCTTTCCAACTTTGAGTAAAAAAAGAAAACGAGGTGTCTTTCACATGAGTCAGGATCTTCTGATAAGCAAAGAGAACAAGATCGCAACCGTTACGATCAACCGTCCCGAAATGGGCAATGCGCTGACTTCGGACTTTTACGGGAAGCTG
>JAEEGL017397115.1_pt1 | contig 10792 bp, 10 predicted proteins | sample 9134231 | NCBI WGS metagenome assembly JAEEGL01 (sample SAMN16246548, study PRJNA631951) | gut metagenome | biome: gut microbiome; feature: rumen; material: fiber-attached | host: Bos | place: Iran: Karaj | collected 2018-10
TATGCCAGATGCCAAGGCACGTGAAAGTCTGTTCAAACTGGAGCTTTCAAAACTGCCGTCTGCAGATGACATTGATTATGGACGGCTTGCAGACCTGACCAATGGCTATAATTGCAGCGACATCAGCTATATTGTAAAGACAGCCTCCCGAAAGATGTTCAATGCCAGCATCAAGGAGAAAGACAAACCTTACAAGGTAATCACACAATCGCTGCTTGAAGATTCCATTTCTCATAAGTCACCATCTGTCAGCAGCTGTGAACTGAGGGAGCTCGAGCGAGTGCGTAGCGAGTTCTCACCCAAGGACAAAGGCTGCAAACAGGCTACTATCGGATTCCATATGTAAAAATTAACAGATTAATAACGAACCAAATACAGACAGTTATGAAAGAAAAGATTTTAGAAGCATTCAAAGCTCTTGGCTTTGAGGTAGAAGACTTGGAAATAGGTTATGGATTTCAGTACGAAGGTAAGCATTATCTCTATATGCCCAATGATGAGGACGATGATTTCCTGAACATATCTCTTCCTGCCGTTCTTGACATCGACGACGAGAACAATGTGACCTTCTACCAGTTGATGGACAAGATTAATGGTACGTTGAAGTACGTCAAAGCCAACAAACTCAACGACAGCATGTGGCTTTTCTATGAACGCGAGCTGTTTGGTGATGAAGACCTGAAACAGGTTATCTCTCGAATGATTCTGCACTTGGAAGCAGGTTTCATGTTCCTGCACAGGGCAATGGCTGCTTCTGAGGAGAATGAGTCGGATTCGGAAGAGATAGTCGATGACTCCGATGGCAAGGAAGATGTCGAATAAATAAAGGAGGAACGGACATGAGCATAACGGATAGAATTAAGTCTCTTCTCGACAATGTTGGTGGAGAAAATACGAATGAGGATGAAAACCAACCAAAAGACGGAGGTAACAAGATGAGCAAGAAAGAATTGATACTGAAGACCCTTGAAAAGATGGGGTTTTCACCAGAAATGGATAGCGACGGCGACATCATGCTTTGCTACCAGATGAAGCATATCTATGTGATGATGGGTGACGAAGATGAACCATACGTCTCGGTGATGCTGCCTCAGTTCCACGAGATTGATGAGGGACAGGAAACATTAGTTCTGGCCGTCTGCAACAAAATGACCCGTGACCTGAAGCTGGCAAAGGTCTATATCGACCAGACCTTCAAGAACGTGACGGCTACCTGTGAGTTCTTCTATGCCAATGAAGAATCTTTGGAGCAAAACCTCCGCAATTCCCTCCAGATGCTTGGGGTCGTGCGTACCGTATTCAGGAACAACCTTGCTGAGTTGTCAGAAGATTAGTAAAGGAGAAGGAAAAGTGATAACAGAAAAAAACAAAAAAGTTGCGTATGAAAAAGATTCTATTCTTGTTAGTGACCATTGTAATGTCACTTGTCAGTTGTACTGACCAACAGTTTTTGGATGAAACATTGGCAAACAAGGCTTTGCTCCCTACGGAGAATGAGTTTAACGCCTTGATTGAACAAGCTCGTTGGGGCGATGGTCAAGCTTATCTAAAACTGGCCGACTGCTATCGTGACGGCAAAGGAGTAAAGAAGGACTTCATCAATATGCTGAGTATGATGGCATTGGCTAAACAATATGGTGGTATTAAGCGTATGGAAGACTATCTGATGGCGATGCCAAATGAGTCAGAGTTTAAGCTTATCTTAGAAGCCATTGACCTGTATGAACATAAGAAAATAGAAGAGTCCCAGGCTATGACTGAACTACTGATAGCCCAAGGCTCTCCAGATGGTTATTCTGTGAAAAGCATCATTGCCGTGGAAAGAGGTGATACGCTTGAAGGCAAGCGACTGATGGAACAGGCAGCTTTGCAGGGAAGCACCTATGCAGAATTGTTGCTATGTATCCCTGAGTGGCGAGGTGCCAATAATCCTAACGTGGAAAAGTTGAAATCTTTGGTCGACAGTGTTCCTTTGGCTTGCAAGTTGCTTGCCGACATATACACAGGTAACGATTACGCAAGCATAAAAAACGAAAGATTGGCAATCTACTATTACCTGAAAGCTGACGAACAAGCCTGTCTGGGAAGACGAGGAGCCAGTTGGCTGCTAAACTACCATCGTAATGGTGGTCAGTTGCAACTCACAGAACGTGACATTCAAAGATTACAGAAGCTGGCATGTGAAGAACCTGTAGAGGAAAAGACTCCACAGCCCTGCAATGACGAAATTTTGGAGACTGCTGTCAGTCAGATGTTGCAGGAGAAGATGACAGAAAGGGACTGCAAGACAGGAGCTGTCTATATTGTAGAGACACAGACGGGTAGTTTGAAAGCCAATGTCTCACTGATGCGTAAGGGTAATTCTTTTGTGCCATACGAAGACACTTATACAGAAGAGCAAAGCAACATGCTTTGTGGTCCTACCTATTTGGCCTTGTTGTCTTCAGGCAGATTCACGTCCGAATCTAAGATTGACACGGAATTCGGCATCTACAAGGATGTGAAAGACCATAACTGGCATCGTGGCGGTTATGGACAAATCTCATTGGAACAAGCCTTGGGCTACCGTTCCCAGGTCGCATTCACCAAAGCAAAGGAGGTGGCTTTCAGAAACGATCAGTCATCGTATAACCAGAAAATCAGTTCCTATCTTGGTACAGCTCCCAACCAAGCCTTGGGCATTCTCACCTTCTACAATGCCGTAGCTAATGGCGGTAGAATGGTGCAGGTGGTGACGGAGGGTGACGATGTGATTGTGCTGGATGACCAAATAGCAGCACCAGAGCATATTGCTATACTACAGCAAGGACTCCAGCGAGCAGTCTCACAAGGACGGTTCCGCAAGGTTGGACGGGACTACACCGATGTCGCTGCCTGTGGCCGTACCTTCTGGGCAGATAAGAAAACCCGTCGTATGGAACTATGCGGCTATTTCCCTGCCGACGATCCCATGTACACCATCATGGTCGTATTGGAGAAGAACGGACTCCCTGCCAGTGCCGGTGGCATGTGTGGCCCGATTATGGCAAGCACCATCGACGCATTGGTGGACTCATACGATTTGCAGCCAATGTTGGTTCGTGAGTACGAAGAACCAGAAGAAATCATAGAGGTGGTTGAGACTGTCGCTGCCAGATAAACAATCATTGTCAAATCATAAAATTCAGAAAAAGATGGAACAGAAAAACGAGACTAAACAGACGAAAACACAGGTGTTAAACGTCATTATCCTTGACAAGAGCGGATCGATGGAGTACATTCGTCAGGCAGCTATCAGCGGATTCAACGAGACGCTGAACGGCATCAAGAAGGCACAGGAGAAGTTTACCGATACACAGGAACACTTTGTGTCGCTGCTGACCTTCTGCGACTGTGAGAAGAAGTACGTCTTCGACAAAGTACCTGTCAGCGAGGCACGTCCCCTGACAATGGAAGACTATGAGCCATGCTGCTGCACACCCCTGTATGATGCGATGGGATTCACGCTGACCACCATGCGTAACCATGTTAAGAACATCGAGGATGCCGTGGTCGTTGTCACCATCATCACCGATGGTCTGGAGAATGCTTCCAAGGAATACACGGGTGTTGCCGTCAAGCAGTTGGTTGAGCAGCTGAAGGGCGAGGGCTGGACGTTCACCTACATGGGAGCCAATCAAGACTCTGTAGAGGTGGCCTTCAATCTCTCCATCCGCAATGCCCGTAACTTTGACTATTCAGCCCAGGGAACGATGGCAGGAATGGCGAAGGACACCAGCACACGTATGAATTTCTTCTCGCGCCTAGCACACTACAAAGATGGGCTTAGAGGATGTGCTCCGGTTTCCGCAGAAGAGCAACGTGCACGTTATAGCGAAATGGCAGACGAAGCATTCGATGAAGAGGAAAGCAAATCCTGATGGAGGTTGTTATGAAATCGAAGTTATTGTTCTTTGACTTGGCTATCTGCGCGTTGTGGATGCTAAGTATGTTTGGAGGGAGGGGCAGTTGGGCTTACATAGCCCTTCCCTTCATCATATTAGAGGTCTTGTACCGTTTGGTTATATCATTCTCTTTAGCTCACAAAGAGAAACGTTCATGGATACCACTGCTTATCTTTGTGCCGTTGATAGTCATGTCTGTGGTGGTCGGGGTCTATAACGGTGTAGGTGAAATCATCTACCGCATATTTGACCTGACCAAACTGGAGTATAACGTTGCACTGAAGTATGCTCTTGGCGGATTCCTTATGCTTTGGCTGCTCGTGCTTCCATACTTCTATTATCTGTTCCTATTTTTCCGAAAACAATTGGTTCGGACAGAACTGACATGGAAGGAACTATTGGGTGGTATCCTCTGGCATGGACGGTTGGAGAGAACCTGCTCAGCGATACTGATGATTATGCTGGTAGCTTTTCTGACTGGACTCTCCATGAATGCCCGTATGTGTCAGATTATGTGTCTGACGGCTGCACCACTTACATACTGGCTGCTCTGTCATTATAACAAGGTAAAAGCGGATAAGGTATGGGTACTGGTTGTAGGTATGTCTTTCTTCTGGTATGCACAGATTCTGGCTGGTGTATGGCGAGTGAGTATGTTGCTTGTCAGCTTTGGCTTAGTCATCTACGTTGGCACAAGGCTGTATCATAATATCAAGGACAACCTATTGGCGAATACGATGGTTCTGTATCTAGGCATCCTGCTACCGTCGTTCTCAATAGGTTATAACCAATATGCTTGTATTAACTATGCCAGGAGCGGTTTCTATTATTTGGAACCTTTCAATGGCATCATCTACCTGACAGACAACACACGAGAACTGTATGGCTTGCGTGATCGCTATAGTTTGCTGGTTGAACCTATCTATGAGCATATACGCGAGAGTGACAGGTTCCCCAATGGATGGCCATACGTCTATGAACTTGCGAAAGACGGATATTGTCGCTATTACGAGGTAGTCAATAATGCGTTTACTCGTGAGCCGGACATTCATCCTGATTTGCAGCATGAGATAAGGGGCATTCTTGAAAATCATTTCAAGCGGAATGGCAGTGAGTATGATGACAAGGGACAGATTAGCGTAACTGAACTTATAAACGGAAAGACCATTGCCGATGTCTGTATCTCCATGTATGGGAATCCAATTATCAAATACAATGCAAAAAACTTTATCTTGGACGATAGTATCACAGTTGTCTCTGGTCAGTTCATCAGGAATGACTCCATAAAGGTATTTCATGGCTACAAGCATTCTATGAGTTATGCCATCAATGTCCCCGAAGATACAGTTGCACAGTATCGTATATATGTCAGTTTGGCTACGGACAGCATTCCAGCAGATTCCACCTTGATAAAACTTGCCGGAAAAGTAGCTGCACTGAACGAATTGAAATTGTCACATTAGCCTTATTTTGGTTAAAACACAAATATTCTGCAAGAAAATCAGGAGGAAACAAGTAAAAATTCAATGATTTTTTGTTCCTTTGCAAGAAGAATGTGCTTAAAGTGACATAAACGAATATGGCGATGATTAAATGCCCCGAATGTGGGGAGAGTGTTTCAACGATGGCTCATACATGTCCACACTGCGGTGTGGGCATCAAGGGTCATTTGAGAGAGTGTCCGATGTGCGGCAAATGGTTGCTGGATGACCAGACTCGTTGTCCCGAATGCAATTCGGTGGTTGAGGTGAAACCACAATCCGACCAGGACAGTTCATCCGGCTACGACAAGGGCAATCAGGATAAACAGGATAACAAGGGAAAACAGGAAAATCAAGGAAAGAAAAAGAGTTCCAACACTATACTGTGGGTTCTTGTATTCATGGTTCCGCTGATTAGTATCGGTGCTTCATGGGCTATTACATCGTATTTAGATTATAAAGATGCCGCGGATCGCCGTCAGTTCGAGGAAGAACTGGAAGAGCGCAGGATGAAAGAGGAAAGACGCAACAAAGAGTATGCCGAGATCCAGCGCAAGGACAGTCTGGATTGGGTATATGCCCAGGAGGTAAATACCGTTGCATCAATGGACCGCTATCTGCAGTTGCACCCGCAGGGCAACTACATGGACGAGGCCATGATGAAGCGCGAAGCCCTGAAGCGTACCGAGGTTACCGAGGAGGACCGCTCACGCATACGTAATATACTGGAAAGCAGGCTCACCGAAGCAGCCACAAGCAAGCCTAAAGCCGGTGACATCATTGGTATACACTACCAGATAAGCGGTGACCTGTCAATCACGAAGGAACAGACCACAACAGGTTCCGTACAGTTCTACGCAAAGTGCAAGGTAAGCGAAACCATCTCCCGTACCGATCCTACAAAACCTACAGACTCTACATTCGTCCTGAGGGCCATTCTGGATATTGACAAGAATGTCCTGGAGATAAACCTGTAACTTATACACGTACATACATAATAAGGAACGGCGCCACATGAGCGCCGTTCCTTATTTATATACTGTCTGTATGTTCTTTTAGAAAGGTAAGTCCTCGTTGCTTTCTGTAGGTGTGAAGGGAACCTCGGCAGGTGCACTTGTCGGCATCGGTGCAGCATCAAAAGGTGCAACAGAAGGCGCTGTGGCAGGTGCAGGAGCAGCCTCCAGGTTACGGTCCACATTCCATGCACGTATTGAATTGAACCAACGGCCGTTGTACTCGTGGGCATCGATATCGAAGCTGACGCGTACCATCTCACCTGACTGTATTGCAAACTGTTGAATCTTATCTGATCCAAAGACCTCGAACACCATCTTGCGCGGGAAGCGGTCGCTTACTGTTTCCAATACATATGAAGCAACCTTCCACTCGCTTCCGTTACGGGCAGATACACCGCTGCGCTCTGGCAGAATACTAATGATTTTACCTATTAATTCCATATTCGTTACTTTAATTTGTTCACAAAGGTAGTTAAAAAGGGGCACACAGACAAATTTACATGTCTGTTTTTTTGAGTTATCGGAAAAAAAGAGTATTTTTGTGCGAGAATAAAGTCTAAATCTACAACATATGAATTTCAAAGTATCTAGCACGGCTCTGAACAGCCGTATCACAAGTGCCAGCAAGGTTCTGGCCAGTAAGAACTCCATGCCCATACTGGACTGTTTCCTCCTGGAGGTCATGGAAGGTCAGCTGCAGGTTACTGCAAGCGATTCGGAGAAATGCTATATAACCACCCTGCCTATTCTGGAGCAGGAAGGAACAGGACAGTTCTGCGTACCTGCCAAGACATTGATGGACAGCCTGCGCGAGATTCCCGAACAGCCCATATCGCTTGAGATCAACGACAACACACTGGAGCTGAAAGGACGTCACAGCAGCGGTCAGTTCACCATCATGGCCCAGGATGCAGCAGCCTACCCCGCCCCACGTCCCGTAACCGAGGGCAACGAGCTGAACATCCCTTCCGAGGTTCTGCTTAACGGCATCAACCGCTGCCTCTTTGCTACGGCAAACGACGAGGTCCGCATGGTTATGAACGGCATATTCTTCGACATGAAGCAGGATCATATCATATTTGCCGGCACAGACGGCCGCAAGCTGGTCAAGAACACTATCAGGAGCGTCGCTCCCGGCATCGAGGGCAGTTTCATCCTTCCCAAGAAGGTGGCCACTATCCTGAAGAACGTCCTGAGCCGTGATGAGCAGGACGTACACATCAAGTACACCGGCGACCGCGCAACCATAACCACCGAGGATATGACCATGCACTTCCGCCTGATAGACGGAAACTATCCCAACTACAATGCAGTCATACCTACAACTAACCCATACCGCGCAACCATCGACCGCCAGGCACTGAGCAGTGCACTGAAGCGTGTAAGCGTCTTCTGCAACCAGAGCAGCGGTCTGGTCAAGTTGGAACTGACACAGAACAGCATCCACCTTACCGGTCAGGACAACGAATACGCTACCAGCGCCGAGGAGTATCTGACCTGCGATTACAACAACAACGCCATCAGCATCGGTTTCTCATGCCAATTCCTGATCGAAATCTGCAACATCCTGGATGGTGAGAGCATTATCCTGGAACTGGCAGACCCCAGCCGTCCCGGTGTAGTCCGCCCTGCCGAGGAGAAGGAGGACGAGGAACTGCTGATGCTGCTGATGCCTATGCGCGTAGAGGACTAATCCTCAAAACGTAAGTCTGCTATGAAGTTGAATCTCGAAAAGCCCATAGTCTTCTTTGACCTGGAGACTACGGGTATCGATATTGCACGCGACCGCATTGTAGAGATATGTCTGATACGCGTGGAGCCTAACGGCAACCGCCAGTCGCTGACGATGCGCATCAACCCCGAGCGTCATATCCCCGAGGAGGCAAGCAAGGTACACGGCATATATGATTCCGATGTAAAGGACTGCCCTACCTTCCGCTCCAAGGCCCGGGAACTGGCAGACCTTTTCGAGGGTTGTGACCTGGGAGGATTCAACAGCAACCGTTTCGATATTCCACTGCTTGCCGAGGAGTTCATACGTGCAGGCATAAATATCGACCTGACACTTGCCCGCCGCGTGGATGTGCAGAACATCTACCACAAGCTGGAACGCCGCACGCTCGCTGCCGCATACCAGTTCTACTGCGGCAAGGATCTGGAGAATGCACATTCTGCCCTTGCAGATACCGAAGCCACGCTTGAAGTTCTGGAAGCTCAGCTGGACCATTATCCAGATACACTGGAGAACAACATAGACTTCCTTTCGGATTTCAGCTGCCGCGACAGGAACGTAGACTTTGCCGGACGCTTCGTATACAATGATGCAGGCGAGGTCGAGATTAACTTCGGCAAGCACAAGGGACGTCTTCTGCGCGATATACTGCGCATCGAGCCCAGTTACTACAACTGGATTATGCAGAGCGACTTCACAATGAACACCAAGCAGGTACTGACTAAGCTGAAATTCAAATACCAACAATAGCCACAAGATGTTGAAAGGTAAGAAGATAGTTCTTGGCATAACCGGATCAATAGCAGCCTACAAGGCATGCCTCCTGATTCGCTGTCTGATAAAGCGCGGAGCCGAGGTACAGGTCGTAATAACACCTGCCGGCAAGGAATTCATAACCCCCGTAACCCTCAGTGCCCTGACACAGAAGCCAGTCGTCAGTGAATTCTTCTCGCAGAAGGACGGTTCGTGGCACAGCCATGTTGACCTGGGACTATGGGCAGACGCAATGCTCATCGCACCCTGCACAGCATCCACGCTGGGCAAAATGGCACACGGTATTGCCGACAATATGCTAATCACCACATACCTGAGCATGAAAGCCCCCGTCTTCGTAGCACCCGCAATGGATCTGGACATGTATGCCCACGCATCCACACAGGACAACATCAAGCTGTTACAGTCACGCGGCGTGACCATTATCGAGCCCGGCACAGGTTTCCTGGCATCCACCCTCGAAGGCAAGGGACGCATGCAGGAACCCGAGCAGATTGCAAACGAGTTGGAAGACTGGTTTGCACAACGTGACGGCGACCTCAAGGACCAGCGCATCATGATTACCGCAGGCCCCACGTTCGAGAAGATAGACCCCGTCCGCTTCATCGGCAACTATTCCAGCGGCAAGATGGGACTCGCCCTTGCCCAGGCATGCATCAGACGCGGCGCCACAGTCGAGCTTATTCTTGGCCCCACATCACTGGATATAACCCCGTCCTCCCTGCTGCATGTAACCAATGTAGAGAGCGCACAGGAAATGTATGATGCCGCCACCAGACTGTTTCCCGACTCCACCGCAGCCATCATGTGCGCCGCAGTTGCAGATTTCACACCAGCAGATGTAGCAGACGAGAAAATCAGGCGCGAAGGAAACCAGATGGTCCTGCACCTCAATCCTACCCGGGATATCGCAGCCGCTGTCGGACAGATGAAACGCAACAGCCAGAAACTGTGCGGTTTTGCCCTGGAGACCCATAACGCTATGGAACACGCCAAGGAGAAGCTCACACACAAGAACCTGGACATGATTGTAATGAACTCGTTGCAGGACAAAGGCGCAGGTTTCCGTGTTGACACCAACAAGGTCACCCTGATAACAGCAGAAGGCTCTACCCCACTGCCCCTGATGTCCAAGCAAGAAGTCGCAGATAATATCATTGCCAAACTCTTTGCCTAACAGATAGAATTATGAAAAAGGCACTGCTTACGGTTATATCTGTCGTATGCACTCTGGCATTCGCCACCATTGCACAGGCCCAGGAGCTGAATGCAAAGGTCATCATCAACACATCCAAGCTGAACAACACCAAGCTGGAACCATGCGAGGCATTTCGCGACAAGTCACAGGAGTTCCTCAACAGCCACCAGTGGACCGACATCAAGTACCAGGAAAACGAGAAGATAGACTGCACCTTCAATGTAACCATCAACAAGTACAACGACCAGGACGGCCTGTTCGAATGCTCAATGCTCCTTAATGTCAGCCGTCCCGTATTCAACTCATCATACACTACCACGCTATACAGCGTAAGGGACGCATCCTTCAATTTCCGCTTCGACGCCGCCGACCAGCTGGAATGGAACCCCGACAACCTTGACAACCAGCTCATAGCACTGCTCGTATATTACGCACATTTCATTATCGGAATGGATTTGGACTCATTCTCTCCTATGGGCGGCACAGACGTACTGAAGGCAGCCGACAATATCGTACAGAAGGCCCAAAGCCTCGGCTTTGCCGGCTGGGCAGCATTCAGCCAGAACGACAACCGCTATGCCCTGCTCAACGACTACATAGACGGCTCGATGGAAAGCATGCGCGAGCTCACATACCAGTACCACCGCAACGGACTTGATCAGATGGCA
>JAEEGL010039594.1_pt1 | contig 10791 bp, 10 predicted proteins | sample 9134231 | NCBI WGS metagenome assembly JAEEGL01 (sample SAMN16246548, study PRJNA631951) | gut metagenome | biome: gut microbiome; feature: rumen; material: fiber-attached | host: Bos | place: Iran: Karaj | collected 2018-10
CCTGCCAAGCTACCTCTACGATGAAACGAACAGCCATGCGGGTGTCTTTGTTAGCACCGCAGAAAGCGTCCACTACGTACAGGTTCTTGTTGCAGAGCTCCTTGATGGCCATCTCCTTAACCTTAGCCCAAACGTCCTCGGACATCGGGTGGTTGTCGTTCTTGTACCCCTCGGTGGTCCACCAAACGGTGTTCTTGGAGTTCTCATCCATCACGATATATTTGTCCTTCGGCGAACGTCCGGTGTAGATACCGGTCATTACGTTAACGGCATTGAGTTCGGTGTTCTGACCTTTTGCATAGCCAGTCAACTCCGGTTTGGTCTCCTCTGCGAACAGATACTCGTAGGAAGGATTGTGAGCAATTACGGTAGCCCCCGTAATGCCATACTTGGTAAGATCTAACTCTTTCATAATAGTAATTTTTATAGTTTTTCTAGTCGTTCTAGTTTTTCTAGTCGTCCTAGTTTCCTAGGAGCCTAATGAATCGACTACAAAAGTACTACATTTTTTGCAAATACGCAAATATGAAACGTATTTTTTAAGAAAATTTCTTAAAATTGTCTAATTTGTTTGTCAAATTCGATATTTTGTAGTAATTTTGCAGGCCAATCCGATTATGCGATACGACAAAGAGGACATACAAGAGGCACTCCGTGTGCTGCGTGCAGGGGGAATCATCCTATATCCGACCGATACGGTTTGGGGTATCGGCTGCGACGCGACGAACGAAGAGGCCGTGAGGAAGATTTACGCCCTCAAGCAGCGTGAGGACAGCAAGTCGATGCTGGTTCTGTTAGACAGTGCCGCCAAGCTGGACTACTACGTAGAGGTACCGGAAAGCGCGGAGATGCTGCTGGAGACGGCCTCACCCCACCAATGTTCTACGGACGGCCACTGGCAGTCCGATCGAGCAAAGCTCTTCACCCCTGAAGGGAAGGGAAATGAGGACGATTCCACAAAGCCGATGACGATCATCTATCCGAAGGCACGAAATATGGCGAAGAACCTGATTGCCGAGGACGGGAGTATCGGAATCCGTATCACGAACGAGCCGTTCAGCCAAGCGCTGTGCGCGCAGTTGCGACACCCGATCGTGTCCACAAGCGCGAATATCAGCGGACACCCCACGGCGCATTTCTTCCACGAGATAGAAGACGCCATCGTGCAAGGCGTGGATTATGTCTGCCTGTTCCGCAGAGATGACGAGACACCCCACGAGCCCAGTTCGATCATCAAAGTGAACGCAGACGGAACATTTCGCATCATTCGGGAATGACAATGCACAATGCATAATTGAAATATGACATTACGACGGAAACAACAGTTATGGTATATCCTTGCGGACCTCATCAGCAGTGAGTTGGTTTGGTTGTGTTTCCTGCTGTTCCGTTGGATCGTCTATGAAGGCCGCGTGGAAGTACTGCGCGATGCTCTCATTCCCGCCTTCGATTTCTGGCCCCCATTGATCGTTTATCCGCTGGTCTGTCTGGGCGTTTACTATCTGTCGGGTTATTACCTGCGTCCGTTCCAGAAGCCGTTGTGGCGTGAGTTCCTGCGCACTTTTATCAGTGCTGTGGTGATTTCGCTGCTGTTCTTCTTCATCATTATCATCGATGATGAGGTGGAGACCTACAATCGCTATCTGGGCTCTCTCGCAGTGCTCTTCGGCCTACAGTTCGTGCTCAGTTATATCCCACGTCTGACGATTACCTTATTGTCCCGCCGGAGAGGTGTGATGCGGACCAAGGTGGTTCATTCGATCGCCGAGGCGGAGGTGCTGAAAGCCGGTGAGCAGGACGAAGTGATCATTGACCTGCCGGAAAATTATACGGATCGGCAACTATATGAACTCATAGCCTGTTTATATCCCTTAGCGTGCGAGATCAGTATGGTGCCGCGCGTGTATGACATGCTGACCGGCGCTGCGCGTATCGGCCAACTGGACCGTCCGTCGCTTATCCGTATCACAGAACATCATATGTCCGACGCGGAACTATGCATCAAGCGTGCGTTCGACCTGACGGCCTCTGGTATCGGCTTGTTGCTGCTCTCACCGCTGTTAGCGCTCGTCGCCTTGCAGGTCAAGCTCTCTTCCCGCGGTCCGGTCATCTATAGCCAGGAACGCATCGGCCAATACGGTTTGCCCTTCCGTATCTATAAGTTCCGTACGATGGTGGATAACGCCGAAGCGGAAAGCGGGCCCCAAGTGACGCATGACAACGACCCGCGCATCACCCGCGTAGGCCGCTGGCTGCGCAAGTACCGCTTAGACGAACTGCCGCAGTTATGGAACATCCTGCGCGGCGAGATGTCCATCGTCGGTCCTCGTCCCGAACGACCGTATTTCATCGAACAGATCATGAAAGAGGCGCCGTATTACTGCCTGCTGTACAAAGTGCGCCCGGGTTTGACCAGCTGGGGCCCGATCCGCGTCGGTTATACCGACACAATGGAGAAGATGATTGAGCGCTTGAACTGCGACGTAGTCTATGTAGAGAACATGAGCTTGCTGCTCGATCTAAAAATACTATTCTTCACCACCGGCGTCATTCTCCATGGAAAAGGGAAGTAGAAGGGGGTATCGGTTCCGGTTATGGGTTACGGGTTAGAAGTTAGAGGTTATGAATTACGATGAAACAATAAAACGCGCGGAGGAGATCATCGCGCAGTTAGAACAAGCCGACGCACTCGGCATGGACGACTACAAGCGGCAGGCTGCTGAAGCCACCGCGCTACTGAAACAATGCAAATTACTCCTCACTGAAATGCACGAGAACGTGACGGTAGGAGTTGAAAATCTTTGATTTGGAGACAAAGCCCAGGTAACGTCTGTCCTGGTCCACAACGGGCAAGTTCCATGCGCCCGTATCTTCGAAGGTCTCCATCACCTTATCCATCGGTAAGTCAAACCGCAAGATAGCGGCCGGCGAAGTCATGAGCTGATTGACCGTAAAGCGCTTGTACAAACGCGGCTGGAACATGATATTCCGTACCTCATCGAGCAAGAGGATTCCCTTCAGATGGCCCTCGTGGTCGATGACGGGGAAGATATTCCGCTTGCTCTCGCTGATCACCTTCACCAGTTCCCCCAGGGTCATCTCCGGGAAGATGGTGATGAAGTCCGTCTCGAGCACACTGTCCATCTTAAGCAGGGTGAGGACATTACGATCCTTGTTATGGGTGAGCAGTTCGCCCTTCTGCGCGAGACGCATGGCGTACAGGGAGTGCGGCTCAAAGAGCATAATCGTGAGGTACGAGATGACGCTGACGATCATCAGCGGCATAAAGAGGTGATACCCACCCGTCAACTCGGCAATAAGGAAGATACCCGTCAAAGGGGCGTGCATGACGCCGGACATCAGACCTGCCATGCCCACCAAGGCAAAGTTCGTCTCCGGCACAATCAGTCCGGCGAGGTTCATGATACGCGCCGTGACAAATCCCACGATGGCTCCCATGAAAAGTGAGGGGGCGAAGATACCTCCGACACCTCCGGCACCGTTCGTCGCAACACTCGCGACAATTTTCACCAAGACAATCGCGATGAAATAGACGAGGATGATGAGTTGCGTGTTGGTCGTGGATAAACCGGCATAGAACTCCGTAGGAATCAGATATTTCTGCAATGCGCTGTTGTTCAACGCACTGAGGCTGTCTCCGTTGATGAGCTGGCGGATAACATCATATCCCTCGCCGTACAAAGGCGGGAAGAGGAAAATAAGAATACTCAGCACCAATCCACCTACGAGGATCTTCAGCCCGATGGAGCGTACGTTATGCTTCATCCACTGCTCGAGCTTATTCATTCCTCTCGTGAAATAGAGGCTCGCGAGTCCGCACACGGCACCGAGGATCAGATACCAGGGGATACGCTGAACGAGGAAAGGCTCCGCTACATCCAAGGGGAACATCGGATCCGTGCCCGTGAGCATATAAGAGATCGCCGTCGCCGTGACAGAAGAGATGAGCAAAGGTGCAACAGACGTCATCGTCAGGTCCATCATCAGCACCTCGAGCGTGAAGACCAGACCGGCTATCGGGGCCTTGAAGATACCACCGATGGCACCGGCCGCTCCGCAGCCGATCATGAGCATCATCGTCTTCTGGTCCAAGCGGAACGCCTTCGCCAGATTCGAACCGATAGCAGCTCCCGTGAGTACGATAGGCGCCTCGGCACCGACCGAACCACCGAAACCGATGGTCAGACCGGATCCCACCACCGAAGACCACATGTTATGGGCCTTGATGATCGATTTGCGCTGAGAGATGGCATAGAGGATCTTGGTGATACCATGCGAGATGTCGTCCCGCACGACGTACTTGACGAAAAGCGCAGCCAAGGTAATACCAATCACCGGCGTGATGAGATACCACCACGTCCGTTCATCGGCAATCAGCTGCTCCTCTACGAATCGCTGAATAAGGTGAATAAAAGACTTCAAAAGGTCCGCAGCCGCAGCCGAGAACATGCCTACGAAGAAAGATAGAAGAAGCACCAGATGCTTCTCGCTGATGTGACGTTCCCGCCACTCAATCATCCTATCGTAGAAAGTATGCTGCATAGCTTATGCGGGGCCGAATCCTATTCGGTATCCCAACCGATACCCTTGTACTTGTCCAGATCCCACTCTTCCTCCACCTCGTTGAGATAGATGGTAGAAGCCTCTTCTCGGTCCTCCCCTGAAGGGAAGGAAGATTCATCTTCTTTTTCGATGACAGTTACATCTATCGGGGCATGGGATATCTCGATGATCTGATTCTGCTCTTTGTTCAATTCGGTCCAGAGCGCATCCTTCAGTTCGTCAATGCCTTGTCCGGCCACAGACGAAATAGGCAGCACCTCTATGCCGAGTTGCTTACGCAAGGCTTCCAGATCGACCGGCGGCAGTTCATTGCCTTCCTCGTCCACGCGGGGCAGGTCACACTTGGTAACCGCCAGTATACGGGCTTTGGTCAGCAGTTCAGGGTTGTATTGCTCGAGTTCGTGCAGGAGGATGTTATACTCCGCCAGAATGTCCTTGCTCGTCGCAGGCACCATAAAGAGCAGGACTGCATTGCGCTCAATATGCCGCAAGAAACGCAGACCAAGGCCTTTGCCTTCGCTGGCCCCCTCGATGATACCCGGAATATCCGCCATACAGAACGACCGTCCATCGCGATACGAGACGATGCCCAATTGGGGCGTGAGGGTAGTGAACGGATAATCGGCTATCTCCGGCTTGGCCGCCGAGACAACGCTGAGCAAGGTCGATTTGCCGGCATTTGGGAAGCCCACCAGACCGACGTCTGCGAGCACCTTAAGCTGCATAATGACCGTGCGTTCCTGCGCCGGTTCGCCGGGCTGGGCATAGCGCGGAGCCTGGTTGGTAGCCGTGCGGAAATGCCAGTTACCTAAACCGCCTCTACCGCCCTTGAGCAGCACGACGCGTTCACCGTGGGCCTTGACTTCACAGATGAACTCACCCGTCTCACCGTCATAGACGACCGTTCCGCAGGGGACCTCGATAATCTTGTCCTCGCCATCCTTGCCGAACGAACGACTCTGTCCGCCTTTGCCGCCATCCGTGGCCATGATATGCTTCTGATACTTCAGATGCAGCAAGGTCCACAAATTGCGGTTTCCGCACAAGATGATGGAACCTCCCTTACCTCCATCACCGCCATCCGGTCCGCCTTTCGGCAGATACTTGGCCCGATGCAGGTGCATACAACCCGCACCGCCCTTTCCGGAGCGGCAATATATCTTCACATAGTCGATGAAATTAGCGGCCATAAAGTGCTTATCGGTTGTTTATCGTTTGGATTCGCGATCAATGATACGCATGATCTGGAGGAACACGTCCGCCATACTATGATTGCCGTTCACGGCAAAATAATTGCCGTTATGCAGATAGTAATGCGCGATCGGTTCCGTCTGGTTGTGGTATACGGCGATGCGGTGACGAATCGTATTGAGGTTGTCATCGGCACGTCCGCTTACCTTACCGCGCTCGATCAGACGCTGTATGAGGAGCTGCTCGTCCACCATCAGATCAATCATGATGGCTTCCATACCATATTTCTTGAGCAGTTCGGTCAAAGCCTCTGCCTGCGCTACCGTACGGGGATAGCCGTCAAAAATAGTACCCTTGCAATCTTTCGGCAGGTTGGAGATATAATTCTCAATGACGCCGTACATCATATCGTCGGGAACCAGATTACCTTTCGATATGAGCGCGTCTATCTGCTTGCCCAACTCACTTCCTGTAGCAATCTCAGCACGGAGTACATCACCAGTGGAAAGATGCTGTACTCCGTATTTCTGCGCGATGAAACTGGATTGCGTACCCTTACCGCTACCCGGTGCACCGCATAAAATAATATTCAACATAATTCTACTAATACCTTTTATGAACAGACAAAACGAGTTGCCCGAAATGTGGGCAACTCGTTTATGAAGCTACATTGCCTAATTAGAGAGCAAATTTAGCACCCGGTTTGATCTTAACAACCTTGCGAGCCGGGATGTTGATAGCCTGCTTCGTAGCCGGGTTGATACCCTTGCGAGCTGCCTTCTCAACTACATTGATGGAAGCGTAGCCAACGAGCTGTACGCCCTCACCTTTCTTAACTGCCTCAACTGCTGCCTCGAGAGCTGCGTCGAGAACTTTTGCTGCCAATGCTGCAGATACCTCAGCCTTAGCTGCTGCAACCTTAATAAGCTCAGATTTGTTCATAACTTAATGTGTTTTTAGTTATTAATAAAGTGATTTATTAGTTCTTATTTCGCGTAAAACGCTCAAATGATTCCCTCCTATTTAGGAATAACGCTTGCAAAGTTACAACTTTTTCTTTATATACCAAATATTTTAGATAAAAAAATTGCATTTTTTTGAAAAAAAACTTAATTTTAGGCATTTTGGCCTGCTTTTTGTGCTCTTATTTCACAAAAAAGTAGTACTTTTGTGGCCAATATGAGAAATTTACCAACTGTTACCCGCTATCTGCTGATAGCCAATTTAATAGTCTTCCTGCTAGCAGGTATTCTGCAGCGGTACGGCATAGACCTGAATACATTAGGCGGACTCCATTATGTCTCCGCTTCATCTTTCCACTGGTGGCAACCGTTCACCTATATGTTCCTTCACGCGAACTTCAGCCACATATTTTTCAATATGTTTGCGGTATGGATGTTCGCTCCGGTGATAGAACAACAATGGGGTGCACGGCGTTTCTCGCTGTACTATCTCATCTGCGGTCTGGGAGCTGCGCTCATTCAGGAACTGGTCTGGATGGCGATGTTGTCCAACATGAGTGCCAGTTATGATCCTGAACGTATAGCCTATTATGCGCAATTCCTGAATACCATCGGCGCCTCGGGTGCGGTATTCGGTATATTGTTCGCGTTCGGCTGGCTGTATCCGGACGTACCGATGTACATCATCTTCATCCCTATTCCAATACGTGCGCGCACGTTCGTTATTATATACGCTCTCATTGAACTGTTTGCCGGCTTGGGTTCCGTCGCCGGTTTCACGGCAGACAACGTAGCCCATTTCGCTCACTTGGGCGGAATGCTGTTCGGATGGTTGCTGATTCTGTATTGGAAAAAGACAAACTGGCGTGAACCGGGCGAACTATGGGAGAACCTGCGCCACAAGATAGGCGGTTCGCGACGGTTAGACAGTACCAAAGATGACAAGTTCGACGGATATCACTATCAGAAAAGGGTGTGATTACCACTCCAGAGTGGCGACTACCGGCTTATGATCTGAGCCGGTAGTTTCTTTTACCTCACAAGAAACAGGCCTGAGAGGGTCAGAACAGAGGATGTAATCAATACGGACACCCATTCCCTTATACGAATAGGTTGACCCCATCTCCCAGAAATGGTGGGTTGCGGTCCATGCGTCATTCAATCCGCTACTGATATGCCAATAGGTATAACTCCAAGCCGGCGCATTGAAATCGCCTACTACGACGGTAGGGTACGGACTGGCTTCAATCTCTCTTCGCACCACCCTTGCCTGTGCGTTTCGTAAGGGCAGCGCCCGACGCCATTTCTCCTCGATCTTATTGACATCAGACAGGTCTTCGGACTGCAGTTTATAGGACTCCAGATGGTTATTGATCAGCCGCAGCGTGTCTCTACCGACCACTATATCGCAGCGGTTGGACAGGTTACCGCTCGTCTCGTAATGAATGCTCTGCTTGTTGATCAAGGGGTACTTGGCCCAGACCATCGTGCCGTACTGATGGCGTTTGTTATAGACCGAGAAATCGAGATAGGAGTAGGGATACTTGGTGCTCAGCGCCTTCCGGACATCGGGCAAGGTAAGGAACTCCGCATTCTTGTATACATCCACTTCCTGCAGACAGATCACATCCGCATCCTGAGACAGCAGATATTGCAAGACCTCGTTCTTCTCAGGCTTTGCAAATCCTCCCATACGACCGGTATTCCAGGTCAGAACAGAGATCTTTTCCCCGGCCCTTCCCTGAAAGGAAGGGAGTAGGAACAAAAGCAGGAGTATAATATAACGGACCGCTTTCATTTTTTGGGCACTAAAGTGACAAGCGGAATGATCATTTCCTCCAGCGATATACCGCCGTGCTGGAAGGTGTTACGATAATACTGGGCGTAGTAATTGAACTGGTTCGGATAGGCAAAGAAATCGCTCCCCGTGCAGAAGGCATAACTGCTGCTCACATTCGGGCAGGGCAGACCGACGCGCTTGGGTTGCTCCAGAGTGAACACGTTCTTCGACGAACAGTTAAGCGCCTTACCGACCTTATACCGGATATTGGTGTTCGTATTCTTGTCCGCAATGATCTGGACTGCGTTCTTGACACGCGTCGTACCGTGATCCGTGGTCAGCACCAAAGTGAAACCCAACTCCGCTGCGCGGCGTATCAGGGCATAGATCGGAGAGTGCCTGAACCAACTCAAGGTGAGGCTGCGGTAGGCCGCCTCATCATTGGCCAACTCGCGCATCATCTTACTCTCCGTACGCGAGTGAGACAGCATGTCAATGAAATTGAATACGACGATATTAAGCGGCGTCTGGACTCCCTTGAGCTGGTTGATGACCCGCTCACAGAAGTCGCTCTCATTCACCTTCCAATAATTGAAACTCTCGCGACGGCGGTAGCGGTCCAACAAGGTTTGTACCAATTCCTTCTCATACTGGTTCTTACTCTCTTCATCCCCTTCTTCCACCCACAGATTCGGAAACATCTGCTGTATCTGCAGCGGCATCAGACCGGCGAAAAGAGCATTACGGGCATACTGGGTAGCCGTAGGCAATATACTTGTATATTGCTCTTCCGAACGGACGGTGTATAACTCCCCGATGAGCGGTTGGATCGTCTTCCACTGGTCATAACGGAAATTGTCAATGACGCACATCAGCACCTTCTCGCCTTGGTCCAGCAGCGGGAACACCGTGTGTTTCATCACGTCCGGCGACATTACGGGGCGTTGCGCACCCTCCGCAAACCAACCCTCATAGTTCTTCGCCAGCCACTTGGCAAACGCGGCATTGGCTTGCGTGCGCTGGTCATCTATGAGCGAGCGCATCGCCGAGTTCTCCAGATCGAGATCCCATTTGCTGAGAGTCCGCTCTATCGCTTGCCATTCCTCAATCGTGGTAGCCGTATCAATCAGATACGATATATCGCCCCACTCCTGACGGTAGTTCTGCTGCACTTGTTCGGCAACGATGGCTTGCTGGTGAATATGCTTCTTGAGGCACAGCAGAATCTGGCTCGGGTTAACGGGCTTGATAAGATAATCGGCTATCTTCTCTCCGATAGCCTGCTCCATGATATGCTCTTCCTCGCTCTTGGTGATCATCACAACAGGCACTTCCGGGTGCAAGCGTTTGATTTCCTGTAAGGTCTCGAGCCCACTCATGCCCGGCATATTCTCGTCCAGGAAGATTATATCCGGCACTACATCACTCAATGCCGCCATGGCATCTTCTCCATTGCTTGCAGTCTCCACATCATAGTTTTTACCTTTTAGGTAAATAATATACGGTTGCAGCAAATCTATCTCGTCATCAACCCAAAGTATTCGGTTCATAAGCTCTCCATTTGTTAATCAGATTCGTCATATCTTCCGGCCACTCGCTATCAAAAAACATCCTTTCTCCCGTCCGCGGGTGGGTAAATCCTAATGTCCGTGCATGCAATACCTGTCGCGGGCACAGAGCAAAACAGTTCTCAATATACTGCCTGTATTTCTGAGTGCGAAGACCCTTGAGAATTTCGCAGCCACCATACTTCTCATCACAGAAAAGCGGGTGTCCAATATGCTTCATATGGACACGTATCTGATGCGTGCGCCCTGTCTCCAAACGACATTCGACCAGCGTCACATACGGGAAACGCTCCAAGACCCGCCAATGTGTGACTGCCTCCTTGGCCTGCGGACAGTCCTCCAAATCCCACACCTTATATATCGTACGGTCCCGGTTGTCACGCGCCAAGGCGCCTTCAATCGTTCCGCTCTCTTCCTTGAACGTTCCCCAGACAAGGGCGTTATAGGTTCGCTCGGTCGTATGGTCGAAGAACTGCTTGGCTAAATGCGCCTTTGCCTCCGGGGTCTTCGCGATGAGCAGCAAGCCGGAAGTGTCCTTGTCGATACGGTGCACCAGACCGATGGAAGGGTCGTTGATGTCAATCGGAGAATGGGGATTGCTCACAGGGGAGTGCTGGAAATGCCAGGCGAGCGCATGAAGCAGCGTGTGCTCGTAATTGCCATGGCCCGGATGAACGACCAAACCCGCTGGCTTATTGATCACCAG
>JAEEGL011568776.1_pt1 | contig 10791 bp, 8 predicted proteins | sample 9134231 | NCBI WGS metagenome assembly JAEEGL01 (sample SAMN16246548, study PRJNA631951) | gut metagenome | biome: gut microbiome; feature: rumen; material: fiber-attached | host: Bos | place: Iran: Karaj | collected 2018-10
ACAAGAATCCCTCTACATCCTCTGCGCCTTCTACTTCCACCTCCTCTTTGTCCCTGCGCAGGTAGAGTTTGCCGCCCTTGAGGTACGCCAGGCATCCGCTGTTGCCGAACCATGCCGGTTCACTTCCTACAAACTCATCCACTAAGAGAGGTTCTTTCTCCCCTCCTTTTCGGGAGGGGCCGGGGGTAGGCTCCTCATATGGATTGCAGATCCGGATCCATGTCGTACTCCGGTTTTCCTCTACGGAATAATAGCTCACGGTGTAAGCGAGCAGACCTGTCTCAATATCGCTCTTGACCGAACCTATACGACCCATCGCCCAAAGCCCTTCCGGCGTCAGACGGCCGCCTTCTATTGTGATCTGAGGCTTTGTGATCGGAGCTTTACCTTCACTCGCTTTCTCTGTGCATGACACACCAATAATTGCCATAACTGCCAATACAAATAATTTCCAATTTTTCATTGCTATTCACTTTTGCGACTGCAAAAGTACAAAAAAATTTGCACATATCAAAATTTTTTACTACTTTTGTGCCATAAATCGTTAAAACCATGAAAATACAGTTTTTAGGCGCAACGCGCGAAGTGACAGGCAGCAAGCACCTGATCACGACCGATTCGGGACACACGATTCTTCTCGACTGTGGAATGTATCAAGGCAAAGGAGCGGAGACAGACGCCGCCAACAGAGACCTGGGCTTTGACCCGGAGAAACTGGATTGTATCGTCCTCTCTCATGCTCATATCGACCATTCGGGGCTCATCCCCTATGTCTATAAAAAAGGCTTCCGGGGCGATATCTATTGTACCCACGCTACGCGTGACCTGTGCGCGCTGATGTTGGCTGACACAGCGTTTATCCAGGAACAGGATGTGCGCACCTATAATAAGAAAATTGACCGCCAGCACCCCCATAAAGAGAAGGGGAAGAACTATTTCCTGGAGCCGCTTTATACCCAGCAGGACGTCGATCAGGTGATGAAGCATTTCGTTTGCTATGACTACGACCGCCGGTTCCGTGTCTTTGACGATGTGCTGCTGACTTTCACCAATTCGGGCCACATGCTCGGCGGCGCGATCTGTTCGCTGGAGATCTATGAAAGCGATCAGCCGTCAGAAATCAGCCGTCAGAATGATGGTTCAAAACGTTGGAAACGCCTGTGCTATACAGGCGATATAGGGCGGGCGCACAGCCATATTCTGTCCTCTCCGATGCTCTTCCCGCAATGCGATTACCTTATCTGCGAATCGACTTACGGAGACCGTCTGCACGAGGATCAGATGGTCACGGAGCAGCAGCTGCTGGAGATTGTGAAAGACACTTGCGAGTACCGCAAAGGCAAACTCCTCATCCCTTCTTTCTCCGTCGGACGAACCCAGGAGATCGTCTATGTCTTGAATAAACTCTACAACGAGCAATACCTCTCCAACCGTATTCCGGTCTATGTCGATTCGCCGCTCTCGACCAACGCCACGCATATCTTCCGCATGTACCCGCAGTACCTCTCGGAAGAGGTGCGCGACACGCTGCGTTTTGACGACGACCCGTTCGGATTCAACACACTGCGTTACATCACCGACGTGAGCGAGTCGAAACGGCTGAATACCGACGACAAACCGGCTATCATCATCTCCGCATCAGGCATGTTGGAGGCGGGACGCATCAAACACCATGTGGCGAATCATATCTCCGACCCGCGATGCACAATCCTTATCGTCGGATACTGCGAGCCGACGACACTCGGAGCGCGTATTCAGGAACCCGGTCTCAAATGGATCTCTATCTTCGGACTTGACCGCAAGATCAAAGCGCAGATCACCAAACTGGAAGGCTTCTCCGGACACGGCGATTATAAAGAGATGATTGACTATCTGACGCGTTCTCTCCAGGTGGAAAACGTGCAGCGCGTCTTTGTCGTCCATGGAGGAGAAAAGGCGGCGGAAACGTACAAAGATCATCTCTATGAGGCGGGATTCAGGCATATTGAAGTACCCGAAAAAGGCGAGATAGTGACTTTGTAGCAAAAAAATGAAGAATTTATTTGCGTAATTCAAAAAAAAGCAGTACCTTTGCACTCGCTTTTGTGCGGGTAGTAGTTCAGCCCGGTTAGAATGCCTGCCTTGGGAGCAGGAGGTCGTGAGTTCGAATATCGCCTACCCGACAAAATGGAGTCACGCCACGTGACTCCATTTTGATTAATAATTAATAATTAATAATTTTTAATTTGTATAAGGCCATATTCGTTGACATAGACGATACGCTCCTCGACTACGTTCCTTGTTGTCGGGAGGCTTTTGATGCCGCGATGGATACTCTGTCAGCCGAAGGCGGTCTGTCAGCGGAGCGGTCTGTCTTCTGTCAGCGGAGCGGTCTCTTTAGCCTCTTCTTCGACATCGCAGGACGGCTTTTCTCCGAGGCGAAGCATGGCAAATACACGATTGCGGAAGTGATGGACCTCTATCCGAAGGAGTTCATCGCTGCTATCGGATATCCGGACTCGGCGGTTGAGCCTTTCAAACACGCTTTCCGCGCCGCATGGGGAAAGACGCACACCTTGGTTCCCGAGGCGGAAGAAATGCTTGAGACCTTGAAAAACAAAGGCTACCGCCTCTTTGCAGCCTCCAACAGTTTCGGACACCTGCAGCGTTCGAGGCTGGAGCAGGCGGGCATTCTCCATTATTTCGAGGACACTTTTATCTCTATGGACATCGGTTATGACAAACCCGACATCCGTTTCTATCAGGAGGCGCTGCGCCGGGCTGGACTCAAACCCGGAGAAGTGCTCATGATCGGAGACTCCATGACAACAGATATCGAGGGCGCAAAAAACGCCGGAATAGACGCTCTTTTCTTCGACCGGAGAAACAATGCCTCCCTCCTGGAACTAATAAAGGAACTATAATCCCTAATCCGTCATCCTGTAATTACGTCATCCCCTCATCCCGTAATCCCGAAAAATATGAATCGTTTCACGCTTGGTAAAATAATAAAATTCTTCTTGCACTGGCACTACGATGTGCGCATCACGGGCGAAGAATTGCTTCGCGACAACTCCGTTCATCTGGTCTTGCCGAACCATACTGCCTACATGGATCCGCTGATCCTTTTCAGCGAACTGTGGTGGCTGCCGATAAGCCCTATGGTGGACGAACTCTTCATGCGCCACTGGCTCTACGGCCGCGTGCTGCGACTCGGAGACGCTATCGAAGTGCCGGACCTCAGTAAAAGTGCCATGTCCCGCGAAGAAGGAGCGGCGGCTGCGTCGCAACTGAGCCGGATCGCCATAGACAGCCTCGCGCAAGGCAAACAGATATGTTTCTATCCTTCGGGACACGTCAAAACGATAGACAAGGAAGTCATCGGAAACAGGCGCATGGCATACGAGGTCTGCAAGGAACTGCCGCAAGGAGTGCGCGTCATCCTCTGCCGGATGAAAGGGCTCGAATCCAGCAGATGGTCCAGACTCAAGCCTAAGAAATGGAAATGGCGCCGTACGGTCACGCTCCATTTTGAGGATCACACGGACGAACTGCGCAACTGGGCGCAGACACTCGACAGACGGGCCTTCAACGAGAAATTGGAGAACTGGTACAACGAAGCATGATTAAATGAAAATGACAAACGAAGAGATCGAATCCCGTGCGCAGCGCGCCGTGGACCTGTTCAAACAAGGGTTTAACTGCTCCCAGGCGGTGTTCGCCTCGTGCGCGGATATATATGGTATTACGGACGAGAAACTCGCTCTGCGGCTCTCGGCTTCTTTCGGCGGAGGAATGGGACGGATGAGACTCGTCTGCGGAGCTGCGTCCGGCATGTTCATGCTTGCAGGACTACATAATGGTTCTGCTACGCCGCACGACAGCGAAGGCAAAATGGCAAACTATGCCTTTGTGCAGCAACTCGCAAACGAATATAAATCCCGTTACGGATCCCTTATCTGCGCGGAACTCTTAGGCCTTGCGCCGAAAGGTACGACGATGGAATATCTGCCTGCGGAGGCTCTCCGCCCCAAACCCGCTGAACGCACACCCGAGTATTACCAAAAACGCCCATGCCCGGAGATGATCGCCGAAGCCGTGCGTATCTATCTCCGCGCAATAAATGAATAAATATGAAAATGAATAAATGCAAAAATAGTCTTTTAGACTTAATTGGGCATACCCCGATGCTCGAAATACAGCCGCATCTGTTCCTCAAACTGGAGCGGTTCAACCCCGGCGGTTCTGTCAAGGACCGTACGGCGCTGGCGATGATTGAGGATGCGGAGAAAAGCGGCAAACTGCAACCGGGAGCAACGATCATCGAACCTACTTCCGGTAACACAGGAGTGGGCTTGGCGTGGATAGGACGACTCAAGGGATATCGTGTCATCCTCACCATGCCGGAGACCATGTCCGTAGAGCGAAGAAACCTGCTCAAAGCCTATGGAGCCGAACTCGTTCTTACGCCCGGAGCGGAAGGAATGAAAGGTGCTGTCGCTAAAGCGGAGCAACTGCGGAACGAGACCCCGGACGCCATCATATTAGGCCAATTCACGAACCCTGCCAACCCTGCTATCCATTATGCCACAACAGGACAGGAGATATGGGAAGACACGGACGGTCGGGTGGATGTTTTTATCGCCGGAGTCGGAACAGGCGGCACGGTGAGCGGAGTAGGGCACGCACTGAAGGAGAAGAACAGGCTGGTGGAGATCATTGCGGTTGAGCCGGCTGCCTCGCCTCTCCTCTCCGCCGGACATGCAGGACCGCATAAGATACAAGGAATAGGGGCGAACTTCATTCCTAAGACCTATCAGTCCGAATATATCGACCGAGTGATGCCTGTCACGGACGAGGATGCTCTTTCTGCGGCGCGGACACTGGCTAAAGATCATGGTCTGCTGGTTGGCATCTCTTCCGGTGCTGCTTATGCTGCGGCGTTGCAATTAACCGCTCTTCCGGACTATAAAAATAAGAATATCGTTGTGCTCCTTCCCGATACGGGAGAAAGATACCTGAGTGTGCTATGACCTATATTCCTACGATAGACCTGCTCAAACGCTTCATGGCGTTCATGCGCGGAGAAGTGTTCCCCGAGTTCTTCCCGTCGATGGAAGCACCTTCGGAACTGAATATCCCCGAAGCCTTCTGGGCGGAACTGCCGGATATCAAGCGTCTGGTCAATACCGATGTGGATGCAATGCTGCATAATGATCCGGCGGTAATCGACCGTGGAGAAGTGATACTCAGTTATCCGCTTACCCAAGTGATGATTCACTACCGCACGGCGCATGCACTCTATCTGCTTGGCGTGCCGCGCATTCCGCGTATGCTGACGGAACTGGCGCATAGCCGCACAGGAATAGATATTCACCCGGCCGCGCAGATAGGAGACCATTTCTGTATCGATCACGGTACAGGTGTCGTCATCGGAGAAACGGCAGTTATCGGCTCGCATGTCGTGCTCTACCAGGGCGTGACGCTGGGAGCGAAGAACTTCGAATACGATGAACAAGGCAAACCGATGGATGTACCGCGTCACCCTATCTTGGAAGACCATGTCACGGTCTATTCCAACACCTCTATCCTGGGTCGTGTCACCATCGGACATGACACGGTCATAGGAGGTAATATCTGGCTCACCCAAGACATCCCGGCTAACTCGATTGTCTTGCAATCCACTCCGGAGATAAGAATAAAAGACAAGGGGACAAGAAAAAAGAACAAGAAATAACAATTTAACGCTATAAAAATATGAGGTATTTTTTAGCCATAATAGGTGGCGGTCCTGCGGGTTATACCGCAGCAGAGAAGGCTTCCAAAGCCGGCAAAGACGTTATTCTCTTTGAGCAGAACGCGCTTGGCGGTACCTGCCTCAATGTCGGATGTATTCCTACCAAATCGCTCCTCTATGGCGCGAAGCAGTATTATAACGCCACGCACGCGCAGAAATACGGCGTCTCCGCGGAGAATGTCACCTTCGATTTTGCAGCCATGCAGAAACGCAAAACCATCGTCGTCCGCAAACTCGTTGCCGGTATCAAAGCCCGCCTCAATAACGACCATTGCACCGTCATCAACGGCTTTGCCAAAATCCTCGATAGTATCCGCCAAGTTTGGCGGATTGAATGCAACGGCGAGACCTACGAGGCTGAAAACCTTATGATCTGCACCGGCTCTACGAACTTCGTTCCGCCTATTCCGGGTATCAAAGACAATCCCGCTGTCTGGGATTCGACAGACGCACTGGCTGCTACCGAACTGCCGAAATCCGTTATTATCGTTGGCGGCGGCGTGATAGGAATGGAGTTTGCAACGCTTTACCACGAACTCGGTGTGCCTGTGACCGTCATTGAAGCCATGCCTTCTATCCTGCCGAACCTCGATCCCGAAGTGGTGCAAATCCTCCTCGATAAATACCGCAAAGCCGGTATCAATATCCTCACTTCCACGAAAGTGGAATCCATCGACGGCAACACCGTCAAACTTTCCACTTCAGAACTTCTTTCAACTTTATCCGCGGAGCGGATCCTCGTCTCCGTCGGCCGCCGGGCTAACCTGCAAGGTCTGGAAGCACTCAACGGACTCGAACTGGAACGCGGTGCAATCAAAGTGGATGGGTTCTGCCGGACCAACCTGCCGAATGTCTATGCCTGCGGCGATGTAACGGGTAAGATCATGCTTGCGCATGTCGCTTCCCACCAAGCCGAAGTGGCTGTGTCTAAAATGCTAAATGACCCAATGGTAAATGTCCCAATGGTAAATTATCTTGCTATTCCTTCGGTCGTTTATACCAACCCGGAGATAGCTTCTGTGGGTCTTACCGAAAATCAGGCAGCGGATATGGGGTTCACGACTGAGATTCGCAAACTGCCGATGACTTTCTCCGGACGCTTCATGGCGGAGAACGAAGGCGAGACAGGACTCTGCAAACTCATCTTGGACGCAGAAAAACAAACCGTACTCGGTGTGCATTGCATCGGAAACCCCTGCTCGGAATTTATCGCAGCAGCCTCTTTTGCCGTCCGCAAAGGTTATACAGTGGCAGAAATGCAGCAGGTCGTCTTCCCGCATCCTACGGTAAGCGAGATTTTGCACGAGGTACTAACTCTCTAACTCTTTAACGCTTAATAATATGAAAAAACACATTCTTTCTTTCCTTGCGCTCCTCTGTGCAGCGCAAATGACATGGGCAACAGTCGCTCCGACCGTTACCCTCACTACCTATTATGCTTCGGCGGATGGCAAGTCCGGCGAAACGCTCCGTACGGCTTTGAGCGCGAAAATACGCCCTCATACCACCGTCTCGTACGACGAATTGAAGTACCTTTTCAAATGGACGGACACCTACAACAATGCCGGCACGACGATTGATGACATCTATTCCTTCTGCGATCCGGCTTATACGGAGAGCTGGTGTTCCGGTACGTGCGGTTACAACCGCGAACACTCGGTACCTAAATCGTGGTTTGGCGAGGCTACGCCCCTTTATAGCGATGCGTTCCATCTCTATCCCACCAACTGCTATGTCAACAGTTATCGCGGAAACGAACCTTTCGGAGAGTGCGAGAACGGAACCAAATGTACGACAAACGGAGTGCAGGCTAAAGGCCGTAAGGGTGCCAGCACATTCCCCGGTTATACGGTCTCCGGAGTGGTGTACGAACCCGACGATGAGTTCAAAGGCGATCTCGCGCGTACCTATTTCTATATGGTCACCTGTTATATGTCTTCTAATTTCACACAGGCGGAAGGCGGACGTACGATGTTCACTTATGCGAATGGCACGGCGCAGCTGTCGGCTTATTCGATTGATCTGCTGCTCAAATGGCACCGCCAGGACCCTGTCTCGGAGCGTGAACTGGCGCGTAATGAAGTGATCTACGGAAACGAGACACTCAATAAATGTTCGTATAAACAGGGCAACCGTAACCCCTTCATCGACTATCCCGAAATGGCAGAATATATCTGGGGTAACAAGAAAGGACAGTCCCTTTCCCTTTCCTCTCTCGTCTCTCCCTATGATGGCGGCACGCCGGTTACTCCTCCGCAACCCGGTACTACCAAGCATGGTGTTACTTGGTCTGTCAACGGCGAGATCCTGCACACCGATTCCGTAATCGATGATGGTAAGATCATGGAACTGCCGGCTGAACCGTCTTCCTGCTCGGATGAGAGCCCTGTCTTCATGGGCTGGACCGATGCACCTATTGCCGGCACGCAGGACGATGCGCCGGCTGTGCTCTATAAGGCTTTGGCGGACTTCCCTGTAGTTACATCGGATGTGACCTATTATGCGGTCTTTGCGCAAGCGGCAATAAGCGGACCTTCGCTCCCGACGACTTATATCTTCGATGCGGATAACCAGGAAGGCTGGACCAATACCGCTACGTCGAAAGGCTCCTACTGGCTGCTTGAATCCGGCACGTCCATCGTCTCGCCGGAGATTGACCTCGCGCAACTCGATTCGATTATCGTGAAGATGCGTACCTATGGCGGTACGTCAAATAACGAATTGGATATCTATGAGGCGGATGGCAAACTGGCTACGATGACTGCTACTGCCGGTGCGACGATAACCGAATATAAATGGATGAACAACCTCTATATCGCCGGCTTCTCCGCGCTTACTTTCGCTTCCGACTACGGTCAGAACAAGGGTATCGGTATCCAATCCATTACGATCAAGGCCGGCAGCGTAAGCGATGTTTACATCCGCTTCATCACTTCGTGCTCTGACCATACGGCTATCGAAAATGAGCGGATTTCCGTTCCAACGCACAAAATTCTGCGGGATGGACGACTTCTCATCGTCATCGGAGACCAAATCTACAATGTGATGGGACAAAGAATCCAATAAACCCCTCTTAAACGGGAAAAAATATCCCGCAAATAGGTTAAAACGGCATTTTTGAATAAAATTTGCCGTTTTTTCTTGCATATATGCAAAACTTATTGTAACTTTGTGCGTTTTTTATGAAGAACACCTGAAAAACAAGATATTCATTATTAATTAATCATTATAAATTAACTATTAGCATGGCAGAAAACAAAGTAAACATGTTGGCGGATTTTGCGCCGGTCTCCACGCAAGTATGGAAGGACAAGATCATCGCTGACTTGAAAGGTGCCGACTTCGACAAGAAGCTGGTATGGCGCACGCCGGAAGGATTCAACGTGCAGCCGTTCTACCGCCGTGAGGACCTGAAAGGGCTCAAGACCACCGTCTCCGCCCCCGGTCAGTTCCCCTACGTCCGCGGTACGCGTACAAACAACGACTGGGCTATCCGTCAGAACATCTGCGCCTGCAAGAACGCACGCAAGGCGAACGAGAAAGCCCTCGAGGTGCTCAACAAGGGTATCAACTCCCTCGGTTTTTGTCTCGAGAAAGAGAAGTTGACCTACCATTTCATCAAAACGCTGCTCAACGGTATCGCCGCTGACTGCATCTCCATCAACTTCTCCATCTGCGCCTGCGCTGCGCCGAAGCTCGCGAACATCCTCGTGCGCTACTACGGTCGCATGGGTTATGATGTGAAGCACATGGTAGGTTCCATCAACGTGGACCCGATCAAGAACATGCTCGTCAAGGGCAAACCGCTGACCCGTGAGCAGGTATCGGCTAAGATCGCCGAGGTGGTGAAAGCCGCCAAAGCGCTGCCGGGTTACCGCGTAGTGGGTGTCAACTCTGTTGTCCTCAACAACTCCGGCGCATATGCTACGCAGGAGCTCGCTTACGCCCTCGCTTGGGGTGCCGAGTACATGACGATGCTCACCGAAGCCGGTGTGCCGAACTACCGCGCTGCCAACGCTATCCGTTTCAACATGGGTATCGGCGGCAACTACTTCATGGAGCTGGCTAAGTTCCGTGCGGCGCGTCTGCTCTGGGCGAAGATCGTAGAGGCATACAAAGCACCGATCTTCACCACCGCTCTCCGCAATGCGGCTAAGATGAATGTCTCCGCCGAGACCAGCCGTTTCAACATGACTATTTTTGATGCGTATGTGAACCTCCTCCGCACGCAGACCGAGACGATGTCTGCTGCTCTGGCAGGCGTGGATGAGATCACCGTTACGCCATTCGATATCACTTATGAGCGTCCGACCGACTTCTCCGAGCGTATCGCCCGTAACCAGCAGCTGCTTCTCAAAGAGGAGGCGCACTTCGACAAGATTGTGGACCCGGCTGCCGGTTCGTATTATCTGGAGAACCTCACGGCGTCCATCGCTGCTGAGGCTTGGAAGCAGTTCCTCGCTATCCAGGAGCAGGGTGGTATGTACCAGATGGTTTCCGAAGGCAAGGTACAGGAGCACATGGCTGCCAACCTCAAAGCGCGTCTCAACGACGTAGCCAAACGCAAAGAGGTGCTGCTCGGTTCCAACCAGTTCCCGAACTTCACCGAGAAAGCCGGCAAGAAGATCAAAGCCGACGCCGGTGCTTGCAGTTCGATCTGCACGTGCAAATCGAAGCCGTCAGCCATCAGCAATCAGCCTTCAGCTTGCGGTTGCGGTAGTTCCTGCGAGAACGCGCTTCCGACGCTGCCGATCGCAAGAGCGGCAGAGGAGTTTGAGTCGTTAAGACTCGAAACGGAAGCTGCTAAGAAACAACCCGTTGCTTTCATGCTCACCATCGGTAACCTCGCTATGCGTATCGCGCGTGCGCAGTTCAGTTGTAACTTCCTCGCCTGCGCAGGATACAAGGTCATCGACAACAACGGTTTTGCTACTATCGCTGAAGGTATCAAGGCGGCTCGTAAGGCGAAAGCGGACATCATCGTCCTCTGTTCGTCCGATGACGAGTACGCCACC
>JAEEGL011784648.1_pt1 | contig 10791 bp, 9 predicted proteins | sample 9134231 | NCBI WGS metagenome assembly JAEEGL01 (sample SAMN16246548, study PRJNA631951) | gut metagenome | biome: gut microbiome; feature: rumen; material: fiber-attached | host: Bos | place: Iran: Karaj | collected 2018-10
AGATTTTAAAACGCTGGATTCAAAAAATAACGCCGTATCTGAACAAAGAAAAGGGATATATCTCCCAGCTGATTGGATATGTAAATGACATTGAGGCAATCCGCAACGGAGGAGAGATGACCAGAGAATATATTTCCGCAACGATATATGTAAACGACGTTGTCGAGGGATTTTTCCTCCGCTATTTTGGATGGATGGATCTTGTTGCCGCAGCTCCTCTGGTTCAGACTCCACCAACTTTTGAGGGAAAGAAATTCAAGGATTATGAGCATCCTGTGCTGAACTACGAAAGCGAGATAATAAACTGGGGTTCCAGAACCATAGAATACTAGTGTTGTTTGAAAGTGATTTTAACCAGGGGGAAATAAAGCATGAAAAGAAATAAGAGAATATTTGGTTTTTTGGCGGCGGCTGTAATGGCTTTTGCATTTACTTCATGTGAAAGTTTTGAGGCCATGCTTGAAGCGATGGACACTTTTTTTGCCGAGGACACAGCGACTGCAAGTACAAATAGCGGCTCTTCATCATCATCTTCCGCAAACTCCAGCGCACAAAAATCCGGCTCTTCATCCACATCAAGTTCATCCTCATCAAGCTCGTCCACATCAAGCACTTCGAATGCGACAAATGCTTCGACCAGTGCCTATGCAAAAGCTTCGTCATCACTTGAGTTTAAGGGAACTCCATATACAGTGCTTCCTTCCGGTACCGACGGCTCTGTAGGTAAAAGCGGAACCTATGTTTTGTTCGGTGACTGGCCTCAGACAATCAAGGCAAGCTCTGTGACTGTTGATGAATCAAAATACGCGGTGATGGGAGCCTACACTTATTACAAAGGAAACGACGGATTCTGGTATGCAAAGTCCAAGGTAGTTCCAGGTTCAGGAAGTGAAGGCGGCAAGGGATACTGCTTTAGCGACGGCACACGTGTAAGGACTATAAAAACCGCATATTTCAAGGTCGAGCCGATTAAGTGGAGGGTTCTTACGACCAACTACAACGGAAGCGGAAAAAAACTTTTGCTTGCAGAAGCGGCTTTGATTTCAGGAAGGTATTATGACGTGAATGGTGATGCCACCGGTCTTGGAAAAAAAATGCCTCAGTCCGGGGATAAGCTTGTTCTTCATGTTGATGACAGTCTCAGAACCAAGTCAGATGGAACGCTTGTTCTTCACGGCAGTTACGAGTACAGCCGCATACGTGCGTATCTGAACGGACTTTCCTACACCACAAGGGATAAAAGAGGAGAGAATGAGCACGTGGTAAATGATTTTGTCTCGAAAGGATTTTTGCAGACGGCTTTTACTTCTGAATTGCAGTCAAAGATTGCGGTAACAAATGTTGACAACAGCTATAAAAGTACGTCCATAGAGAATCTTTTTGATTACTCCACGTATGAAAACTATGATTTGATACTGTATCAGGGCGGAAATCCTTTGAGCAACAAAAAATTCAAGTGGCCCGGAAGCATCTCAAACACAACAAAGGACAAAGTGTTTTTGCTTAGCGGAGCCGAGATTACAAACAAAAGCTATGGCTTTATAAGAATCCCTCCGAAGCTGACACAGGACCAGGCATTGCAGATGTCTTTAAGGGGACAGGAATGGAACTGGTTTGATGTGGAGCAGACATGCAAGGAGCTTGTCCGCACTTCCACTGATTTTGCAAAGGCAAACACCATCAATCACAATACAACGGAAGATTTGGTGACCGGTGCTGTGGAATGGCTTACCCGTACTCCCGGGGTTGTTCGTTACTTTGAAGGCAATTACTACAACGAGAAAACCCATAGAAGCGCCATTGTAAAAACAGTGGGTGCAATTGAGGAAGATACCGTGGATGCAGATGGTAAGGGCATTGTTCCGGCAATCTGCGTAAACTGAGCCAAGCAGCTAAATTTATTATCAGGCTAAATGTCGAACAGGATGGAATTTCGGTCCCGGCATTTAGCTTGTTTATTTTATAATATCGGTAACAATACCGTTTATATATAATTAAATCCTCCATCACACATAGAAAAACAAGAAAAACGTCAAAACACGATTTTTAAAGAAAAATGCGGGATTTTCCATTTTCAACTTGATTATGCTTCTGAAAGGGATTATACTTTAGACAAAAGGCGTTATAACCAAATTTCTAAAATTAAAGGATCGAAAAATGCTGATAGAAAGGGAAAAATACTTGAAAATCCTCGTAAATTCCATGAATAACGGCCTTATCAAGGTGATTACGGGAATCCGGAGATGCGGAAAGAGCTTTATCCTCTTCTATTTCTTCTATGACCACCTGATTGAGTCCGGCGTGGATGAAGAAAACATCATTGCTGTGCCATTGGACAACGAAAAATACCGCGAATACTGCGATCCCGAGAAATTATACGCCTATATCCGTGAAAAAATCCGCGACGAAAACCAAAAATACTATGTCCTGATTGATGAGGCCCCCGACGCAATATCAAAAAAGGAAATAAAAAACCCCGAGGCAAGTCCCGCGCTATATTCCGTCCTGAACCGACTGAACAAGATGCAGAATGTGGACATCTACCTGACCGGAAGCAATTCCCGCTATCTTTCTTCCAATATAATGAGCGATTTTCAGGGATGCGGAGAAGAAATCCATGTCGCTCCACTTTCGTTTTCGGAGTATCATGCGGCCTCAAAAAAAGAGCTGGAGCAGGCATGGAAGGAATATTTGACTTACGGCGGGCTTCCCCACATACTTTCTGAAAGCGACGGAAATGCAAAATCAGCCTATCTTGAGAAAATGATCAGGGACGTTTACCTCAAGGACCTCTGCGAGCGTTATGACATCCGAAACAAAAAGGGATTGCAATCGCTTTTGGAGCTTCTTGCCTCAAAGTGCGGGGAATCCGTCAATCCGCAGAAGATTTTGGAGACCTTTGAAAAAACCGGGACGGAAAGGGCCACCATGCCCACAATCGCAAATTTCCTGCTTTATTTGCAGGAGGCGTTTCTTGTGAAAAAATCAGGCTGCCATGAGATAAAGGGACGCAGGGAGATTTCAACCCAAGCGAAGTATTATTTCAGCGACCTGGGAATCCGAAATGCCTTTTTAAGCCTCAGGGGTGCCAAAGAGCCGAGCGATAAAAATATCGGCGGCAATAATGCCAGCTGCAAAAACGCCATCTACAACGAAATGATTTGCCGAGGATTTGAGCTTGACTCCGGCATAATTGAAACGCGCGCGAATGTGGACGGAAAGAAAATCAGGAGACAGCTTGAGATTGATTTTGTGGCGAAAAAGGACGGACAGAAATACTACATCCAGGTGGCCGGAGAAGGAACCTCGCTGATGGACTTGAGCCGCATACAGTCCACGCTTTTGAAAATCCCGGACTCCTTCAAAAAAATCATTGTCGTAAATGAGATGCGCCCCCTGTGGAGGACCGAGCAGGGAATCACGGTGATTTCAATATTTGATTTTCTTCTGAACCCCGGGAGCCTGAATCTCTGACTGGCGGAGGACTAAAAAAGACGGAACACTTCCCCGCCTGTATTGAAAAAATCCTCGAAAAAAAGTAAAGTATCTCATTATGATATGCGTTGACGGAGAAAGTCTTTCCATTGAAGATGTAAACAATGTGGCCCTTAAGAATGAGGCCGTATCCCTTCCCAAGGACAAAAAATTCTGGGAGACCCTTGAAAAATCCCGCAGGTTTCTGATGGACTATATTTCCACGGGCGTTCCGACTTACGGAGTCACTACGGATTTCGGCGACAGCTGCGCGAACCAGATCAGCCCGGACAAAGCGGGGGAACTCCAGCGGACGATTGTGGCTTATCACGGAATCGGACTTGGAAACTATTTTGACCATGAGACAGGACGCGCGGTGCTTCTTTGCAGGTTGAACGGAAACGTCAAGGGTGGGCACAGTGCCATCCGCCCGGAGCTTGCAAAAAAAATGCTTGAGCTTTTGAACAAGGATGTGATCCCGGTCATCCCACAGCTCGGATCCGTGGGCGCAAGCGGAGACCTCACACCCCTGAGCTATGTGGCCGCGGTAATCATGGGACAGCGAAAGGTTTACTACAAGGGGAAAATCGTTCCGACAATGAAAGCCTTCAAAGCCGAGGGCATAGAGCCCCTTTTGATTGAGGCAAAGGAAGGGCTCGCAATTATGAACGGAACCAGCGTAATGACGGCTGTAGCCTCCCTCGCGTGGAAAAAGGCAGAGCGTCTTGCGAACATCTCCGACTTCCTTACGGCGGTAACAAGCGAGATCACACGCGGAAAAGACACGCCCTTCGTCGCCAAGGTGAGCAAAATCAAAAACCACAGGGGACAGATGGAGAGCGCCGCCTACATTTACAAAATCATCAAGTCCTCAAAGCGCGTCTATAAATATGAAGATTTTTTGAAGACCCAGATTCAGACCCTGGACGGAAAAACTTTCGTGAAGCAGCAGAACAAAATCCAGGACCGCTACTCAATCCGCTGCGCCCCGCAAATCAACGGCGTGTACAGGGACACCCTCCGCATGGCAGGAGAATGGATCAGCGAGGAGATTAACTCGGCGAACGATAATCCCCTGGTGGACATTGAGGCAGGCCGCCTTTACAACACAGGGAATTTCTACGGGGGACACATCTGCGCCTCATGCGACTATATGAGGACAGCCCTCGCCAACATCGCCGACCTTTCCGACAAGCAGGCTGAAATCATAATCGACGGAAAATTCAACGGACTCACCGACAATCTCATTCCCTACACGAAGGACGATGACCCGCGCTCCGGACTGAGACTCGGATTCAAGGCAGCCCAGATTACAATCAGCGCAATCCGCGGTGAAGTGCAGAGCTACTGTTATCCGATCAGCGTGACAAGCGCGCCAACCGAGGCCCTGAACCAGGACAAGGTGAGCATGGGAACAATCAGCGCAAGAAAACTGGCCGAGCAGATTGATTTGGTCTACCTCCAGTTCGCCACCCACATTCTGGCAGCCGTACAGGCGATTGACCTTGCAGGCTATGAGGATTTCAGTCCCTTCGCGAAAAAAGTCCACGACGAGGTCCGCAGGATGAGCAAGTTCGTAAAGGACGACCGCCCCCTGGACGAGGAAGCCACGAAGGTAGCCGCATGGCTAAAAAGCACGGAGATTTTCCAGTCCTGAAAGCCGCAACAAAAAACGTCATTAAGCATCCTGGCAAGTCGCTTCGGACGATTTTTCAGGGTGCCATTTTTTTTCTAAAAAACCGCTTGACATATACTGAGCGACAATAATGAGAAAATGGTCGATAAATCTGTTTTAACGCAGAAAATGGTCGATAAATGGTCGATAAAGCCGTCTCTGGCAGAGAAACTGGTCGATATTTTGCATTTTATGGCTGATAATACACAAATCACGACGGAGGAACTTGTGCGGCATTTTAATTTCACGCCTACAACAGCCAAGCGTTATCTGCGCCAGCTTACCGAGTTCGGATATCTTGAAGCAATGGGTGGAAACAAGAACAGAAACTATAAGTTAAAAGAGCAACAACTGTAAACCCATCGAATTCGAGGGGTTTAACTATAAATTTATAAAGAAATATGCTATAATGTTTTCTATGGAATTAAATAAAAAAAATACCTGGTACATTCCATTTTTATATGGATTTGTAGTTTTTGTTGCAAACTTTATTGGGTCTCAAATACCGGTTTCTTCATCAATAAATCTGGAATCACATAATTTTTCAAATTATCAGAATCTGGTTTCACAGCATCGGCTGGCCGTTTCTATAGTTTCATCTTTCTGTTTTATAATTCCAATAGTTCTTTGTTGCATTTATGCACTTACAATAAATGAAAAAAATGTGCGCAAGCGCTTTATTAATCTGCCGATTGCCTATGCCTCAATCAGTATAAGCGGATGGATTTATTATTATCTTGCAGAGATTATTTCGCTTTTAATCAGCAAAAAATATCTTGATATCACAATAAAAAACATTTTGCTGGTTTCCAGCATGTACATATTCCTTGAGTGCCTCTTTAGTTTTACCCTTGGATTTTTTATTATGGAAACCCTGCATCGAAAGATTTTTCTTCCCCGCTTTTTTCCTGATGGTAAGATTGCAGCAACCCCAGGGCTCATAAAACCTTCGAACAGATTTCTTTTTACGGTCTTCTATATTTCCGTAAGCGTCTTTCCGATTAGTTTTATAAGCTTTGCCTATTTCACCAGCATAAGCTCAATGCTGGGTGAATCTGATATCCGCTTTATTGTTTTCCTGATAATAATTGTTGTGCTCGATATTGTTATTCTGATTACCTTCCAGCAGTACTATTCATCACCTTTGAAAAAACTGAAGGAAGGAACAGAGAAAGTTAAAAAGGGTGATTATACAAACCGCGTTAAAATTGTAAGCAACGATTCCTTTGGTGAACTTGCCGACACCTTTAATGACATGATTACTTCAATTGATTTGAATAATAAAAAGATATTGGCCGTCCAGAATTCAATCTTGACCGGAATGGCAACCATGGTTGAAAGCCGCGATAATTCAACCGGCGGTCATATCAAAAGAACAAGTGACGGTGTGCGAATCTTTGTGAATTATCTGAAAACACAGCCGGAGTATTCCGAGCTTTCCGAGAAATTCTGTAACGATATTATAAAAGCCGCCCCAATGCATGATCTTGGAAAAATTGCTGTCCCGGATGCCATTCTGCAAAAGCCCGGAAAATTTACAGACGAAGAATATGAAAAAATGAAAATGCATTCTGCCGAAGGGGCTCGTATTGTAGGCGAAGTTCTTAAAGAAGTTGATGATGAAGATTTTAAAAAGCTGGCAATCAATGTCGCACACTATCACCACGAAAAATGGAATGGTCAGGGCTATCCCGAAAAACTTGTCGGCGAACAGATTCCTTTTGAAGCACGGGTAATGGCACTGGCAGATGTTTTTGATGCCCTTGTAAGCAAACGATGTTATAAAGATAGTTTTTCTTATGAAAAAGCTTTTGAGATAATCAGCCAATCAGGCGGAAGTCATTTTGACCCGGAACTGACAAAAGAGTTTATTAAGTGCCGTAATGAGCTTGAAGACTTATATAACAGACTTAATGGATAAGCAATCTTACATATCATCCATGGACAGCCCGGAAACTTTTAGCATGTCGTAATTTCCAAGCTCGATTGAGTCCTGATGGGAATAAATAAAATAGTTAATGTAATGGTCATTAAGTTAATGGTCATTATATTAACAGTATTTCTCAAAGTGAACACAGATTTATATTATTCCACTCAATATAGATAAAACCTTCCAAAAAAATCAAAATTTTTTTTCAGAGTGTCACTATTTGGCACTCTAGCCGTTATATAATCGTTCTCGTAGGCTGAAAAAGGGCGTTAAATCTCTGGCCTGAACAAAACAGCCAAGGAGGATTTTATGGAAAGGCAGATTCTGATTGAATGTGGGTGATTCACTTTTGGCCGGGAAACTGTATTTGAGGCGCAGGAAAACTTTCGAAAAGTTCACGCCACTTACGCGCTATATAATAGAAGAAATCAGCGTGGAGATTTTGTTTTCCCTTTGCTTTGGAAGGATGCAAAATGTAAATCCGAACGACATTCCGATTGTTTTTGATTCTGCATTTGAAAGACTTGGTTTTGATCCGTCGTGCGAAACTCTGGAACAGGCTTTCATGCGCTATTTCAAAAAGAACACTGTGACCGTGACGCTGCCTCTTGTCGGAACCCAGTTTTATTATTGGGATTCCGAGCCGGAGATTTTGGAAAAACTTTGCGACAATCTGAGTGCGGAGGATTTGTTTGGTGCCGCTAAAAAAATCCGAAAGACCAAGCATGATTTTTATGCGTCGCTGAAAACTACAGTCCAAGCCGAACCATATAACCCGCATGACGTAAATGCAATTCTTGTGTGCATCGAAAACATCGAGGCGAAAATCTGCGGCAATCCGGGAATGGAAAAAGCCGGCCACATCCGTGCACTCGCTGCAAAAATTCTGCGTGAATCCAAACCAAAAAAACTTGCCTACAAATCGGAGCTTGCAAGAATCAGTGACGGACAGATTGTCGTGCGGATGGAAGTGTAAAAATATTATCCGCATGATTAAATTTTTCATGCGGATAAAGCTGTCCTTGTTTGTCAGTGTAAAGTCAAATATTTGTCCGGCTGATGAAGCAAAATGGTTTTAAATGATTCCATGTGCTATAATAAAAAGGCGAGTTGCAAACCGGCAAACATGTCATTTTTGGCTCAGGACATTGTCGGCGGCAGGTCTACGAAATCCTGTGCGAAGGAGAAAACTATGTATATTGAACCGACAGAATATTTTACAGAAAGCATGAGAAAAATTCTCGAAGAAGGTGAAACTGTAAAAACAGTTTTATTCGAACACTTAAGTTGCTGTTGTATGGATACTACAAAAAAAGAACTCGAAGGATTTACGATTCTCGATGATGGTAGTTTTTACGAAACAAAGTATGAACTAAAACCTGAAGTTAATAGTTTGTTTTCTGAGCTTGATCCTAAAAAACTTGATGAAAAGAATTGCAAGAAAAAATTTATATTTGCCTCTAAAGAACTTGCAGAAACAATCAATCATTTTACTGAAATCCATAAAGCAGAAATAAACGCTCTTCCTAAATCTATCTCGAATACCTTTGTTCTAGATGGAAATGAAGATTTTGTTCGCATAGGTGACAAATCAATTGCAGGCCACAATATATTTTATGAAGCTCCGTATAAAATAAATGACGAAGAATATAAGAAGTTTGATTCAGAACGACAGAAAAATGAAAATGGTTTGGAATTACTCACGACTTTATATGCAGAAATCAAGAATATAGTTGATAAAAACGAAGGTGATGCATGATGAAAAAGCTTCCCTAAGTGAAATATAAATATCATTTTAGAGGATTCATTGTATAATGGAAGTAACGTTTGGAGGAATATATGAACACATTTATCTTGCGTTGGAATCCGAATATTTCATCTTATAATATGGAAGAACATAAAGATGATTGCGAACAGATTAAAAATGGGCCGGTATTTTACAATTGGAGTGTCCGTGAGTGGCAGGATCTTAAACCTGGCGATGCTTTTGTACTTCTTCAGGTCGGAACTGACAATGACGGTATAGCAATGATTGGCAAATTTATCTCCAATGCATACGAAGAAGACAGTTGGCGCAAAGACGGCACAAAGATTCATTATGCCGATATACAGATTTTCTATGCCTGTGATTTGAGCAAAAGAAAATCTTTTACTGCAAAATATTTTGAGAATAAATTTCCCAACATCAAATGGCATGATGGCCATTCCGGTGAAAAGATTTCAGAGCAGGACGGTAAGAATCTGATTGAAAGAATAGATTGTGTTCTGGAAAAAAGATGCGGTTTTGGAGCAGCAAGTTTTTCTGATTTCTTGAAAAATGACAACAGATTTTTACCGATTGATCCAGAAGAAAAGAAAGAAGAACTTCTTGCTTTGCTTGCCCCTTATAATCCGGTTGTACACACAGGAGAAGAAGATGACTGGGATTGGTTTTGGGATGAAGGAGACTATGCAATTGAAATAAAAAGTCCTTGTTCAGATTCAGAAGAAGACAGCTTATGCATTGCTTATGAAGATTCAGGATTTATACTTCGTTTTGCAGGATGGGACAGGTACTTTAAGATGATAGAAATAGAATATGCAGAATTATTGAAATTAATAAAATCTATCCTCGAAAATAAAGTTTATGTCCTTAAGGCTTTTGATAATGATTCGGAAACTGATGCTGTTGTTGCAGAATTGCTTCCTGTAAATCAGTCAAAAGTTAAAATAAGCTATTGGAATTCAAATCGTTTATTAGATATAAAGCAATAATTTTGCAAAATGCTCTATAATGATGAAATGATGGTAAAATGCTTCTGATGACGGAGGTAAAAAAATGAAAGAGTACAAATTCTACGGCTGGCAGACGGCGGATTGTAAACCTGTGGATTCGCATTTTGAGAAAATAGAAAATCCGCGGCACTTGTATGACATCTTGAGTGAAATCTGGTGTGCGGAAACTTGCGCTCCACGGATGAGGCAAAACTGGACGCGCGAGAATCAGACTTTGGGACAATGCTCGATTACGGCATTTTTGGCTCAGGACATTTTCGGCGGCAAAGTCTACGGAATCCTTCGTGAGGGAGGAAACTACCACTGTTACAATGTAGTTCCTCTGCCGTCTGGCGGTGAATGTATTTTTGATTTAACAAGCGAACAGTTCGGCGAAGAAAAACTCTGCTACGAAAACAATCCCGAGCAGTTCCGTGAAGTGCATTTTGCAAAAGAAGAAAAACACCAGAGATATGAATATTTAAAAGCTGAACTGTTGAAGAAACTTGAGGAAATGTAATATGGCGGAAGAAAAAGACGGACAAAATGCTATAGTTGGGACCTCTCGTGAAATTCTGTTTTACCGTGATGGAACGAACGAAGTCAAAATTGAAGTTCTCCTGCAAAATGAAAACCTCTGGCTCACACAGGCCCGTATTGCGGAATTATTCGGCGTACAAAAAGCTGCAATTTCCAAGCATCTGAAAAACATTTTTGATGAAGGTGAGCTTGTTGAAGAAGTGGTAGTTTCCAAAATGGAAACTACCACTCAACATGGTGCAATTTCTGATAAAACACAGACACATTTGACCAATTTCTATAACCTCGACGCAATCATAGCCGTGGGGTATCGAGTGAACAGCAAAAAAGCCACAATGTTCCGTATTTGGGCAAACAAAATTCTCAAGGAGTACATCATCAAAGGTTATGTGATGAATGACGAGAGGCTAAAGGAGCC
>JAEEGL012371407.1_pt1 | contig 10791 bp, 9 predicted proteins | sample 9134231 | NCBI WGS metagenome assembly JAEEGL01 (sample SAMN16246548, study PRJNA631951) | gut metagenome | biome: gut microbiome; feature: rumen; material: fiber-attached | host: Bos | place: Iran: Karaj | collected 2018-10
CGGATTCACGAACACCGAATACGCCGACAGTCTCGGGGAAGCCGTACACAAGGCACGGGCATCCGCCGAGGGCGGCTGGAACGTGCTGCTGAGCCCCGCATGCGCCAGCTTTGACATGTTCAAAGACTACGAGGAACGGGGTCGGGTGTTTAAGGAAATCGTGAACGGACTGGAATAAACAGACCGAAGTCTGGAAAGGGAGTGAACGTGTGGAAAGACCCGGAAGCAACCAGCCTGTAAAGCGGGCCGGCGATTCGAACAACCCGCACGGCACTCCCGAAATCCGGGACTGGCAGAAGAATACCTGGACCGGACCGATGCCGATGAACGTAAGTCCGTTTGAGGAACCGGACAACGCGCCGGAGCTCCTCCAGCAGCGGTCGGAGAACCTGAGCAACCGGAACGGGGCGTTCTGGCAGCAGGCCACCAACGGATACCAGCGGACAGCCGGCGGGGAAACGAACCGGACCGCCGCGGCAAGAAACAGCGATTCTCCCCCAAAACCGAAGAAAAGCAGGACGAACGGAAGCAGCGCAGCCATGCGGGCAGCGCTGGTTCTTGTCGCGCTTGCGGGCATCACGGTCTGCGTGCTGTACTTTATCGTTTTCCGCGTGCGGGAGATCCGGGTGGAAGGAAACGAACTGATTTCACGCTCCGACGTGATCCGCCTGAGCGGAATCAGCTACGGGGAGAGCATCCTGACGCTGAGCGAGGAAGACACGAAACAGCAGCTGGAAGCCCAGGCCATCAGCGAAGCGAAACGCACCGGCAACTCCAACTATTACAGCCTGCAGTTCCGGTACCTGGACAAGCTGATGCCCGGCACGGTCGTCATCTCCGTGAAGGAGCGGGAGCCCTGCTGCTGGATGACGCTGAGGGGGATCATGTTCGTGATGGACAAGACACGCATGGTGCTGTATGAGACGGAGAACCCGAACATCCGGCCATCGAACCTTGTGGAAGTGAAGGGCCTGAACATCCGCGGCGGAGACCATGCGGGGCAGACACTGACGCTGACGTCCACGATCCAGCAGAGCATATTTGAAAACCTGTTCCTGGAGCTGAAGGTTCTCGGATGCATTGAAGATATCCAGGAGGTGGACCTGAGCAATACATCCTCCATCCTGCTGCTGACCCGGGACGGGTATACCGTCAGCCTCGGGGAACGGGACAGGATCCATGCCAAGCTGCGGAGCATGCTGTATGTGCGGGAAAAACTCCGGGAGCTTGGAAAGGACGGGGGAGCCATCAATGTATCGGTTCCGGAAAACCCGACCTATTCCCCATCGGTGAATTAAAAACAGACCGATGTCTAAAAATGTTACAAAATGCCGGAAAATTGTAATAAAACAGGCATAAACACTTGCAATCATTCAATAAAAGTCATATAATAAATTACGATATGCCATTATATGGAAGGATTATGCCCTGAAACGGCATGGATCCGGAGTTCACCAGGGGGGAACGAAACCTATGAAAACAACGGTTGCGGCCATTGATTTCGGAACGAGCAAAATTGTTACGCTTGTTGCCGAGAACAGCGGCAGCCAGCGGTGCGACATTGTCGCCGCCGGCGTGGCGAAGTATGACGGCTATCTGACAGAAGGATGGAACAATCCCGGCCAGCTGGACGAGGCGATCCGCCGTTCCATCAGCGACGCCGAGGAACAGGCCCAGAGCAAAATCCGGGAGATTTACGTCGGCGTTCCCGGAGCGTTCACCCGCGTTTATGCCACCCAGGTGACCATTACCCTGAAAGGGACGGATCCGCGCGTTACGTCGGGAGACGTCAAGGCGGCCTTTGACAAGGCGGCGGAAAACCTGACCAATATGCCCGGCGTCGTGGTCCATTCCAGCCCGGCGTGGTTCATGGTGGACAGCGGAAAGAAAACCCTGGAGCCTGTCGGCATGAAGGGACGCGAGATGACCGCGTTCATCAGCTTCGTGGTCGGCAACCGCTTCTTCGTGGACGACGTGGTCAACCGCATGGCCGACCTGGGCATCGTGGTGACCGGATTCTATTCCACATCCGCCGGTGAAGCCATGCTGTACCTGAACGAACAGGAACGCGACCACACGTCCGTCCTGATCGACATGGGGTACCTGAATACCGAAATTATCGGCGTTGAAGGCGACGCCATTATTTACCACAAGGTGCTGGACGTCGGCGGCGGCGATATCGCGGTGGCCCTGGCTGAGGAACTGGATATCTCGCTGAGCGCGGCGGAAGACATCAAGCGCAAGTTTGTATACGGCATTGAGACCAGCGGGGAAACCTACGAGGTGCCCGGCGCCGACGGGCAGAAGGGAATGAACTTCACCCGCGAACAGGTGAAGCCGATCATCAACAAGGCCGTTGATGAGATCTGCGAGCAGATCAAGACCGCCATAGACGATGATTTCGGCAGCCTGGGCAGCTGGAGCAGCGTGTTCCTGACCGGCGGCGGACTGAGCTTCAACCGCGGGGGCAAGGAATATATGGCCGGAAAACTCGGCCGGCCCGTGCAGGAAACCCCGCGCAGGACCACCAAGCTGAACAGCCACAGTTTCTCCAGCGCACTGGGCCTGATGGACCTGATTATCGATACGATTGAGCAGCAGCGCCAGCCGGCAGCCGGTGTGGGCGGCAGGATCAAGGACTTCTTCCGGAGTCTGTTGGGAGGTTAAGAACATGATTGAATTCCAGAACGAAGAGCAGAGCACCTTTGCTTCCATCAAGGTCGTCGGATGCGGCGGCGGCGGAAACAACGCCGTTAACCGGATGGTGGACGCCGGGCTTCGGGGCGTTGATTTTATAGCGGTCAATACCGACCGGCAGGCACTGGGGCAGTCCAATGCCCAGGTAAAAATCCAGATCGGCGAGAAACTGACCAAGGGTCTCGGCGCCGGCGCAATCCCCGAGGTGGGCCGCCGCGCGGCGGAAGAGAGCCGCGAGGAAATCGCTTCCGCGCTGAAGGGCGCTGACCTGGTCTTTATCACCGCGGGTATGGGCGGCGGCACCGGCACCGGCGCGGCTCCCATTGTGGCGGAAGTGGCACGGGACCTCGGCACGCTGACAATTGCCGTGGTCACCAAGCCGTTCAACTTTGAAGGCAAGCAGCGGATGAAGAATGCCGAGGCCGGCATCGAAGAGCTGAAGCAGCATGTGGATACCCTTGTGGTGATCCCGAACGACCGCCTGCTGCAGGTGGTCAGCAAACAGACAACCATGCTGGAAGCGTTCCGTATCGCGGACGACGTGCTGCGGCAGGGCATCCAGGGCATCAGCGACCTGATCGCTGTGCCGGCGATGATCAACCTCGACTTCGCGGACGTCAAGACCGTGATGGAATCCGGCGGAATGGCCCATATGGGCATCGGCATCGGCAGCGGCGAGAACAAGCTGGTCGACGCCGCGAAGAACGCGATTGCGTCCCCGCTGCTGGAGACCAACATCGACGGCGCGCGCGCTGTGCTGATCAACATCACCGGCGGCGCCGACATCTCCATTGTGGACATCAACGAGGCGGCCAACCTGGTGATGGAAGCGGCCGATCCGGACGCAAACATCATCTTCGGCGCCGGTATCGACGAGACCATGGGCGACGACGTGCGGATTACCGTGATTGCGACCGGCTTCGAAAAGACGCCTTTCCCGAGCAAGGAGCCCGCGAAAAAGCCGCGTGAAATTGAGCATGAACGCCTGTTCGGTTCTTTCGGCACCAACTTCAGCCGGGATACCGCGCCGGCAGCCGAACGGGACACCGGAAGCTCCTTCCTCAACCGGAGCACCGGCGAAGTACCGACCTTCATGAGCACCAGCCGTCCCAGCATGGGCGTTCCCGGCATGGTGAACACCGGTTCCTTCCAGACCGGGTTCAGCTACCAGCAGACCGCCCCGCAGGACGTCCAGGCGACGCGTCCTTACCAGCCCATGGGGAATAACCCCACCGGCGGGAACGCACCGGTGAATGTGAATCCCTTTGCGATGAACCAGCCGCAGAACTATCAGCCGCTGTTCAACAGCAACGGCCAGGTAACCGGCCAGACCGGCAGCTTCCAGCCGGTGCCCCAGAGCCAGGCCATGACAACGGATGATCACGGCGTACCGGGTTTCCTGAAGCGGAAAAAATAATCCGGATATCTGAAAACCGCGGAGCGAAAGCTCCGCGGTTTTGTCATTCCGGGAAAAAGAGGCCGGCACTTACCGTTTCTTTACCCCGACGTAAATTTTCTCCTGCTGGGCGGGATAGGTGCATGTGCCGATTTCAGTGCGGCTGACCTGCTTTCCGTTGAGATACTCCACCCGGTAGGTTTTGTACTCATAGCCTTCCTTCGGATCGGAAACGGAAACCTGCTCGTCCGTATAGGTGGCGTATTTTCCGTCGGTATCCCGGACGTATTTCGGACCGCCGCTGGCGACAAGAACGCCGGTCCGTTCCGACTCAATGCCGTATGTGGTGCCGCCCGTATCCTTTCCGTAGAAGATCACCTGGGTTGCCAGGGAGGTGCTTTTTCCGTTCCGGACGGAAATGACCTGCGCAACGATATAGACCGGGGAACCGGTATTGTTGACAAACTTCAGGTCCACCTGGCGCTTTCCGCTCCAGGATACGGTGGCGTCCAGACCGTAGTCTGTATAATTCACCTTATCCGAATGATTGGAGCGGTCTGTGATCTGCAGCCCGGCCTTTACGGCCGCCTGGAATACCGTGGTGCTGGCCTGGCAGACGCCGCCGCCGATGCCCATGACATGCTCACCCTGATCGAATTCTTCCGCTTCCTTGAACTGATTTTTTTCAGTGCGTTCCCCGACAATTCTGTTGAAGCTGAATACGGCGCCGGGATCCAGCCGGTATCCGTTGATCCGGGAGAAGGCCAGGCGGATATTCTGATTCCGGTTATCGGATGAATGGGAGGAAATGGGGGTGCCGGCCTCGCTCAGCTTTACGTACAGAAGCTTCAGGTCGTTCTTTGTCTGCTCCGGGCGAACCGGATCGGGAATGATTTCCACCGTGCCGCTTTCATGCCTTTCCGCCATTCCCGTGATCCGGTCAATCAGCGGCTGTGCATCCAGGTTCAGGCCGTAAACCTCATCCGTATATTCGAAGGGCTCCTCCCGGTCCGGGAAAAAGCCGGTCATCACGGCGTTCTGCGGAGCCCGGTCCACGCTTTCCTTGACGTTGTAAACAATGCGGCTGATTACGGAAAGATCCCCGGAGGAACGGGACGTGCTGAAGAAAACCGGTTCCTCCGCCACGCGGACAATCTCATCATAGAGCTCGGCGTCGCTCCGCTGCCCGTTGTAGTTATGGCCGATTTCCCAGGCCGCATCCAGGGCGGAAGTGAAATCCACCGCCATGCCGAGGGTATCGGCGCTGATGGTCCGGGTTATTCCGTTATAGGTCAGGTCGACATGCCAGGAATTCTGCTGCTGCAGGCTCCGGCTCTGTACGGCAGACAGGCCTTCCTCAGCGGTCAGGCCGCCCAGGGAAAGACCGTCCACATACACGCCGGGACAGAAGATGCTGTAATGCCGCTCCACCGCGGAACGGGCATCATCCCGCAGCGGGCTGTCCTGCCGGCCGGAAAGCCCGGCGAAAACCAGGCACAGGATTGCCAGCAGCGCCGCGGCGGGAAGCAGCAGGACACGGCGATACCTCCGGAGGCCGGCCTGCCTCCGGGAAACACTGCCGGAAGGAACAAAACCCCGCCGGCCGGCCGGCGGCGGCCCGGACGGAATCCCGTTTCCTGGATATGCGGCGTACGGCGGAACCTGCGGACGGGAGGCAGCGGTCCGGACCGGGGGAATATACCCGCGCCGGTTTCCGGAAGGATCGGGGACAGGATTCTCCTGCGGGGGAAATGAATTCTGTGCGGGCTGGTTTCCGTATCGGGGGAACCGGATGTTCCGGTTGTCTGTCATGAGCGTCTCCACCTTTCTCCGATCATATAACGGGGAAGGGGCGGCTTGTATTCCTGCAAAAGAAAACAATTTTCCGGTATGTCCGGACCTTTGCAGCGGCAGGCAGAGCCGGATGCTTTCCGCTATTCAGGGTGGAAAAACGGACGGAAATGGGATATAATATTAATTTGGAATGGAATGCAACAGGGAGGAAGCAACATGCGGAAACTGCTCGCGGTAATCCTGGCGCTGGCGCTGACGGCCGGCTGCGCACTGGCGGAGATGCCCAAAGCGCCTGACTATATTCTGGAGGGATTTGACGGCGAATCGACAGGCGTTACGTGGGAAACCAACCTGTTTTTTGAGCGGATGCAGGCGAAGACGGGAGTCAGCTTCCAGTTCCGCCAGGCGACCAGTTCGGATAAATGGACGGCAAGAAAGCAGGAAATCGCCCGGGGCGAAGACCTGCCGGACGTGCTGTTCAAGGCGGAACTGACGGCGGAAGAAACGGCGCAGATGGCGAAGGATGGCATCCTGATTGACCTGAAGCCTTACCTGGAGCAGTATGCCCCCGATCTGTGGGCAATCCTGCAGGAGAATCCGGAATACCTGGAAGCGATTACACTGCCGGACGGCAGGATCGCAGCGCTGCCCGCATTCAACCGGCTGCAGAACAACGACCTCATGTGGATCAACCGGAGCTGGCTGAAACGGCTTGGACTGGAGATGCCGACAACGGCCGGGGAACTGACGGACGTGCTTCGCGCGTTCAAAACGAGGAATCCGAACGGGCAGAACGGCGCGGACGAAATCCCGCTTACATTTATCGGCATGTGGGAGCTGCGCTTCCTGGCACACGCCTTCGGCATCATCGACAATGATTATTACGTGACGGCGGAAGACGGGAAGGTGGTATCCCACCTGACCGCGGATGAAAACCGTGCGTTCCTGGAATGGCTTCATATGCTGTGGGAAGAAGAACTGCTGGACCACAACGGATTCAGCATTCCGGATACCCTGCGGCAGATGACGGACGAGAACAAGGCGATTCCCTACGGGCTGATTATGGGGTCCACACCGCTGACCACCATTCCGACATCGGCGCTGGGCCAGTATGAAGTACTGATGCCGCTGAAGGCGGACGGAAAGCAGATATACCGCGACTTCGCCGGCGACCTGATTCCCGGAACGTTTGCAATCACCAGCGCCTGCAAGGAGCCGGAGAAGCTGGTGGCATGGGTGAACACCCTGTATACCGAAGAAGGTTCCCGGATGGCCCAGTACGGCCTGGAGGGGGAAGAATATTCCTGGAGGGACGACGGCCTGTGGGAGTGGAAAGAGGACCTGAATACCGTGGCGAACTACATCCTGCCGGCCAATACGATCAGCAACGGAAACGCTGCCCCGGGCATTGCGCTGGAGGACTTCCAGCTGAAATACTCGGATGAATCCACCAGCCGGAACATTACGATGATGGCGGAAGCGAAACAGTACAGTGTGAAACCGTTCCCCTCCGTGCTCCTGAATGATGAGGACGCCGCTGAAATCGCCCGGATCCAGAAGGAACTGGGCAAATACGCCGAGCGCACCATGGCGTGTTTTGTGACCGGCGATATCCCGCTGGATGATGAAAACTGGCAGGCATTCTGCGACAAAGTGCATGAACTGGGACTGGATGACGCCGTTTCCATCTGGCAGAAGTATGTGACAAAGGGGAATGAATGAATATGAGCCATCCGGAAGACATGATCCGGAAGCTGGAATCGCCGGAAGCTGCGGAACAGCTTCGGACGCTGTACGGCGCCGGCACGGAAACGATCCTTTTCCAGCGGGAACGGTACCGGCGGCTGATCCGCTCCTTTGCGGAACGGTTTGGCGACAGGGAAGGAATCCGGCTGATCAGCGCGCCCGGACGGACGGAGATCGGCGGGAATCATACGGACCATAACCGCGGACGGGTTCTCGCGGCAGCGGTCAACCTGGACACGCTGTGCGCCGTTACATCCCGGGACGACATGAAGGTCCGTTTCCACAGCGAAGGATATCCGGCCATTGAGATGGACCTTGACGACCTGTCGGTTCATCCGGAGGAGACGGGAACGACGACCGCCCTGATCCGCGGCGTTGCCGTCGGCATGAAGGAAGCCGGGTACCGGATCGGCGGGTTTGACGCAGCGGTGACGTCCACCGTGGCAGGCGGAAGCGGGCTGAGCAGCTCCGCCGCCCTTGAGGTCATGCTGACCGGAGTGCTGGACGCACTGTACAACCGGTTTGACATGCCCTACGCGCTGCGCGCACGGATCAGCCAGAAGGCGGAGAACGCGTACTTCGGCAAACCGTCCGGACTGCTGGACCAAATGGCCAGCGCCGCCGGCGGACTGGTGACGGTTGATTTCCGTGATACGGACAAACCGGAAGCCCGGGCGCTGCAGTATGATTTCGCCGGGAAGGGATACGCCCTGGTTGTGGTGGCAACGGGCGGCTCGCATGCCGACCTGACGGACTGCTACGCCGCGATCCCCGCGGAAATGAAGGCGGTCGCCGCATACTACGGAAAACCGTACCTGCGGGGCCTGACGGCGGAACAGCTGATCACCGATATGGACGGACTGCGGAAGCAGGTATCCGACCGGGCCCTGATCCGGGCGTTCCATTTTCTCGCGGAGGACGCCCGGGTTCCGGAACAGGTGAAAGCCCTGGAAGAGGACCGGATGGACGACTTCCTGCAGCTGATTATCGACAGCGGGCGGTCGAGCTTTATGTACCTGCAGAATATATACGCGCGTGAAACGGAACAGAGCCTGAGCCTGGCGCTGTGCATGGCGGAGCAGATGCTGCGCGGCCGGGGCGCATGGCGGATCCATGGCGGCGGATTTGCGGGAACAACGCTGAACTTCGTGCCGGAGGACATGCTCACATCCTTTACGGCCGCAATGGACCGGACCTTCGGAAAAGGCGCGGCGATCCCGCTGGCCATCCGGCCGGCGGGCGCGGCAGAACTGAAGCTGTGATTACAAAGAGCGCGGCGGAAACCCGGGCACTGGGCGAAAAACTTGCCGCCCGCCTGCGGCCGGGGGACGTGCTGCTGCTGGAGGGTGACCTGGGCGCGGGCAAGAGTGAGCTGACCCGCGGAATCGCAAAAGGGCTGGGCGTTGCCGAAACGGTGACAAGCCCCAGCTTTACCATCCTGAATGTTTATGAAAGCGGACGATATCCGCTGTATCACTTTGACTGGTACCGGCTGGAAAGCTCCGAGGAGCTTTATGAGCTGGGAATGGACGAGTTCCTGGGCGGCGACGGGATTGCCGTGGTGGAATGGCCCGGCCGGTGCCCGGACGCGGTGCCGGAAGGCGCGGTCCGGATCCGGATGACGGCGGCCGGCGAAAATGAACGAATGATCGAATGCGAAGAATGGGATCTGGAAAATGAAACTGCTTGTGATTGATACCTCCGGACCGGTATGCGGAACGGCGGTGATGGATGAAGGAAAGGTATACAGCGAGTTTACCGCCCAGAACCGGCATACACACTCCGCCAGCCTGATGCCGATGGTGGAACGGACGCTCGGAGCCGCAGGCATGGCGCTGGACGATATGGACGCGATTGCCGCGGTAACCGGACCGGGAAGCTTTACCGGCGTACGCATCGGCGTTGCAACGGCAAAGGGACTCGCACACGGCGCCGGGCTTCCGTGCATTGCAGTGAACGCCCTGGAAGCCCTGGACGAGAGCGCCGGGGAGTTTGACGGCGTCGTGTGCCCGATCCAGGACGCACGGGCCGGACAGGTGTACGGCGCGGCCTTCCGGAACGGGGAACGGCTGATCCCCGATGCGCCGATGAAACTGGAAGAATACCTGGATACGGTTTCCGCCCTGGGAGAAAGGTTCCTGTTTACCGGGGACGGAGCGCCTGTGTTCCGGGAACGGATTACGATAATCCTCGGGGAACGCGCCGTATTCGCACCGCCGCACCGGGGATACCTGCGCCCGTCCGCAGCGGGAAGCATTGCCATCCGGCGGGGGGAGACCACCGATTACCTGCACCTGGAAGCTTCCTACCTGCGCCCGCCGAACGCGCAGAAGAACAGGAAGCTGCTGGAAGCAATGAGAAAGAACGGGGAAGAATGAGCGAACGCAACTGCATGCCGGAGGTTGAGATCCGGCGGATGCGCATCGACGACCTGGACGCGGTGACGGCCATTGAAGCGGCCACCTTTGCGAAACCGTGGAGCCGGGAAAGCTTCCGGCAGGAGCTGGAAAGGAACGTAGCGGCGCGGTACCTGGTGGCCGTCCGGGACGGACGGGTGGTCGGCTATGCCGGCGCCTGGATTATCCTGGACGAGAGCCATATCACAAACATCGCGGTGGAGGAAAGCGAACGCGGCCGGGGCATCGGGCGGAAACTGACGGAAGCGCTGATGCAGTATATCTCCAATCTCGGCGCTGCGTACGCGACTCTGGAGGTGCGCGTAAGCAACGAACGGGCGCAGCGGCTGTATAAAAGCCTGGGCTTTGTGAGTGTCGGCAAGCGGAAACGGTATTACGAGGATAACGGAGAGGACGCCTTCCTGATGGTATGTGAGCACATGCCGGAGGTGGAGGAGGACTTTGAGGAGGCGTAAGGAAATGCGGAAACGGACGGTTCCGGGCACGGTGATCCTGCTGTGCATGCTGCTCCTTGCGCTGTGCGGAGCTGCCAAGGCGGACGAGGCGGAGAACATCACCGGTTCCTGCACCGTGAAGCTGTGCAGCAAGAACGCCCGGGCAGCGAAGATCACGGACGGACTGTATACCAGCTACTGGGAAAGCGACAAGATGGCGCATCCGTGGATCACGATCAGCTCGAAGGATCCGGTTTACGGGCTGTACCTGTGCTTCCAGAAAATGCCGGACCGCTACCTGGTGCAG
>JAEEGL012382884.1_pt1 | contig 10791 bp, 7 predicted proteins | sample 9134231 | NCBI WGS metagenome assembly JAEEGL01 (sample SAMN16246548, study PRJNA631951) | gut metagenome | biome: gut microbiome; feature: rumen; material: fiber-attached | host: Bos | place: Iran: Karaj | collected 2018-10
AGTAAATAAGCAACCCCAGAGGACAGAGCTCAGAAGAATTTCACTATTTCATCAAGATTCTTTCTCTCAGGACGGTTTGGCTCTTCTGCCCGATAGCCCAAGGCAATGACAGCCATGATCGTCTCGTTTTCCGGAATGACGAAGAGTTCTCTCAGTTTATCGGCGTCACGCATACCCATGATAAGCGTGTCGAAGCCCATAGCCCTTGCTTTCAGGATCAGATAGCAGTTACTCAGGCCATTATCGTAGGCTCCCCAGCCATCACCCACCTCATTGGTCTGATTGCCCTGGAAGAATCCTGATTTGCCACGTTCGAAGGTCGATACGATCAGCACAGGTGCATCCTTGATACGCTCCTTGTTACCACCAACCATATCCTGCACAGCCGCCAACTTCTCCTCGCTAATGGCAACATAATACTTGGTGGGCTGTTGGTTAGCCCATGATGGAGCCTCCTGGGCTGCCGTGATCAGGTCGCGCACTTCTGCCTCTGATATCTTCTTCGAGGCATCATAGCTGCGGACACTGCGACGTGAGGTTAATACTTCGTCGAACGACACGGATGATGTAGCATTCTCGTTACTGTTGCCGTTATAGCAACTTGTCATTGATAACAGTGCCATAGCAGCACCAAACATAATCCTTTTTGTCATAGTTTATTTATTTGAATGGATTTCTGCGTGCAAAGATACGAATAAGCGAGCACAATACAAAACAAAAAACCATTTTTCGTTTTTATTGTTGAGCGGGAGTATCTTCGGCGAAGCCAGAGATACAAATAAGCGAGCGAAATACCAAATTTATTTCGAGGTAATCCAACAACCTTACAAAAAATTCCCCGCTCAAATGGGCGGGGATTAATCATTAGGCCGTTATTTTACAATCCATTCAAACAGTCCTGCCGAATTGTCGCTGGGTAGTACAATTTCCAGTCGTAGAGCCTTGGTCTTCACAGGATCGAAGTTGACTGTGCAGGCTGCGCCCTTATCAGTGGGATAACCGTCGGCACCTGTTACAGGATTCCAGTTTCCTTGAGCGTCCTGATACAGAATACGCCAGGACTGCGGTACACGGCATCCACCCCAAGGACCATCGTCATACCAATAGACGGTAACACTCTGAACGGTGCTCTCAACAGGGAACTCATAACCCAGCCACTCCGTCGTATTGTTCTTTGGCCACCAATGGGTATATGGCACACTACGGTCGTTCTCGTCTTTAGGAACAAGACGGTCGTTGATAGCTGAGAGCGCAGGCATCTTTTCGGTTGAACTGCTCACCTTACTCTCACTGGCAAGTGTTGCTGGCTGAGAGGGATTGGTAGCATTAAGATCCTGAGGCAACCAGACGCGCATCTTCCCACTGCCACGATGACACCATGCATAATAGGGAATCAGTGTCAGTGTCTGGTCTTCAGCCTGCAACCTTCCCTGCTTGTTGAAGTTCAAAGTCTGAGCATCGGTAACAAGCGTCTGTATCGGTGTTCCGGCGATCTCACCCTTACTAAGACGGAACTGAGGATTCTGGTTGATGAGTGCACCCATAATATCGAAGTTGTTATCGGGATGTTCAGCACAGTAAACCAGCGGTCCACGCTCTACACTGATCATACCACGATCGGCCTCGACCTTATTATTAGCACGAACGGTTCGAGGCTCCATGTCAAAGTGAATCTGCACCTTGTCGCCTTTCTTCCATTTACGGTCGATGGTATAGTAGCCATCATCACTGATAGCCCCCACCCTCTGGCCATTCACGAGAATCTGATAGTTCAGACGTTTGCCGTCACTATACTGGTAAAGGTTCGAAGGCACCACCTGGTTCTTCACCCAACCCGGCACACGGATCTTCAGGGCAAATTGTCCGGCAGCATTCTGATCAATCGTAACGGCGATATTACCATTCCAGGGATACTCCGTAGTCTGGCTCAGCACCACCTTCTTGCCACCAACGGCAAGGTTACCTTTATTAGAGAGGAAAAGGTTCACATAGACATTACGATCCTTCACCGCGTAGATATAACCTGGCAGTGAGGGGATGAAACGGCAGATATTACTTGGACAGCAGGCACAGCCAAACCATGCCTGACGCTGATGCTGTCCCATCGACTCCAGAGGATTCGGATAGAAGAAGCCATTACCCTCGAGAGATACGCCACTGATAAGTCCGTTATACAAGGTACGCTCCAGCACGTCGTAATACTTTGAGTCGCCATGCAACAGGAATAGGCGGTGGTTCACATATACATTACCGATGGCGGCACATGTCTCACAGTAGGCACTCATATTGGGCAGCTCATAGTTGGCACCGAAGGCCTCACCGTTGGATGTTGCACCGATACCACCAGTGATATAGTATTTTTTCGTCACGATATTATCCCAGATGGCATCAATGGCCTTGATATAGTCCTTGTCACCTGTAAGAGCAGCTACATCAGCCATACCAGCATACATATAGGCAGCGCGCACAGCATGACCGACGGCCTCATCCTGTTCTATGACGGGCTTATGAGCCTGCGAATACTCATGCTTGATGGTGGTCTTGCCACGATAGTCGAGGAGGTACTTGGCAAAGTCGATGTATTTTTGATTACCAGTTACAAGGTAAAGACGAGCCATAGCCATCTCTGCAATCTGGTGGCCAGGCACAACTGTCATCTGTCCGGGGTTAGGACCCACCTCACGGATAGCACAGTCAGCATATCTGCAAGCGATGTCGAGGAACTTACGCTTGCCTGTAGCCTGATAGTAAGCCACGGCACCCTCCACCATGTGTCCGAGGTTGTATAACTCATGACTCAGGTCTTCGTCCATGCTCCAACGCTTGTCACCAGCCCACTCATGAGGCTGCTGTGGATTCTGAGTACGTGCTGTATAGAGGTAGCCGTCAGGTTCCTGAGCCGTACCAATCACATCGATCACGGAGTCGCAGTAGGCCTCCAGCTTCTTGTCGGGATAGGTCTGAAGGATATAGGCTGCGCCCTCAAGTGTCTTGTATGGATCAGTATCGTCAAAAGCCAATCCACCTACTTTAAAAACCTTCGAGGGATCCTTCAGATGCGCTGCTGCATTTGAGAAGTTGGTGTAGCGTCCTGTCTCCTCACACTTTGAAAAAGCGAGGGGGACGGTTACCTTACGGCTGGCTTCCAGTCGCTGTCCCCAGAAGGTTCCTGGGGTAACTTTAACTGAGGTAAAGGGCACAGGATTGATAGGATAGCCATATGCCTGTTTCTTCTGTGCACAGACTGGCAGAAGTAATGCTGCCATCAATGCTGTCATCATTAATCTTTTCATCTGTTTATTCTGTATTTAGTTCTTTATTTCTTGATAATCGTCCCACAACTTCAGACTATGCAGATAGCCACTGAAGAGCCATTCGCGCTCAGCATTACGTCCAAGGGTGATATACTGCGATGGTTTTATCAACAGTTGGATGTCTTTCCGGCTGATGACCTTTCCGTTGATGGTAACCGTCTCCATACGTCCGTCGAATCTCACGATGATATGTTGCCATTCGCCTTCCAGTTGCTTGATGTCTTGATAGCCTGCATCCTCGTACCAGCCATAGTGGTTAATGACACCACAACGAGGCTCTGTGCCATTCACGAGCATGATCTTCTCCAGTTCGTCATGAGTGGTGGTGAAATCAGCCACACACTCATTAAGAGCCATCTCTGGATTCAGCAACCAGGCTTCAAGGGTATAGGGTGCATTGTCGCGTATGGTGGCTGGCAAGGCAAATGAGGATTGGAATACCTGAAGAGAGTCAAAACGCAGGGCCTTCTTGCCCTTGATCTCTTCTACGATACTGGGAGCGGTCATTGTTTCGAAATAACCACTGATACCATGATTCTCGATATAGGGAATGGTATCGCCGATTTGAAAATCATCGGCAGTGATACTGACAACAAGACCTTTCTTCTGATGGTCGGCAACAGGTTCACGAACGATATCGTTTTGAGCATCATATTCACGCTCGGCCTCAGCCTGTTCCCAATTGTAATGGCGCAAATTGGTAAGGGTGAGTGGTTCTTTGTCTGCCTTGATGGTCTTATTATAAACAGCACTCTTAAATTCAAGTTCTGTACCTGGTTGGAGAACCAACACATCCTTTCCTTCAATATGCTGACGGAATACAGATCCAGACTTCAACTTAAAACTGCCTCCGAGCATACCCTCATTGTTCTGCCACTCCCGACCAGTCCAATCGGCAGGTGTCAGACCCAACCACTGCTGGGGTAAGGCGTCTTCAATCTCAGGAAAAACCTTGATGTTCCAGATGGCTCCACCAAAGCCGTTCTTCTGTCCTCCGAGATAGGTCAGACGCACATAACGAGCCTTGGCTTCTCCGAAATCCACCATCGGACTACCTGCCAACCGGTTCTGACTCTTGTCGGCAAAAACCGTCCAGTTATGTCCATCTGTCGATGTCTCAATCAGATACTGATAGAACTGGGTACCATATTCAAACTGCGTCCAAATGGTCTTGATGGTCTGAGGCTTACCCAGGTCTATCTTCAGCCATTCACTACCCATCCCTCGTGGACGCCAAAGTGTACCGTTATTATCATCGACAGCGTATTCGGGACGGAAATCCTGATCATAATACGACGATGCTTCAACCTGACAACCTAAGGCCAGATTCTTTGATTTCACGACCGAAGAAGCCAGATGTCCGACACCCTCGTGAGTGGGGGTTATTTTTTGGATACTGCCATCAGACAGGAACTCCATCTTGTCGATACACAACTGACGATGGAATCCACGATTGGAATGAGGATTGTCATGACGGTGATAGACGATGTAATAGTCGTTACCTTCTTGCAGAACACTATGGTGTCCTGGACCATGAACGGTACTATCCGCATTGGTCTCGAGGATACAACCCTGGTATTTGTATGGACCTAAAGGATTATCACTGGTTGCATACTGAACCCGATAGGTGTGGTCATGACAAGAACCTGACGAATACATGAAATAATAAACGCCATTGCGCTTCAAGACGAAAGGCGCCTCAAAGAAATCTGTCACCTCTGTATTGGGGATCAATCTAGTCTCCGAGAAACTCTTTTTATCATCATTCAGTTTGCCGGCACCACATCCAAAACCTTTATAGATGCCCCACGTACCCCAATACATATACACACTACCGTCATCATCCACGAAGGTCTGTCCATCGAGAGTGATGGCATTGGTCACGAAACGGTCAGGCACTAATACAGCCTCACTCTTGCCAAGGATATTCTTCCAAGGACCGCGAGGAGTTTCACTGACTCCCATGTGGAGTTGACAGGGTTGGCAATACACCATGTAGTATTTGCCATCCTTTGCATCCTGCATCACGTCAGGGGCCCAGATCCAGTGACTATCCGGCCAGTTCATGGGCATCAGTGTCCAGTTCTCAAAATCCTTACTTGTCCACACCTGCGCTGGTCCGAAACCTGCTCCACTTCCATCAGTAGTGGCATACATATAATAGGTGTCACCAAACTTCTTCACCGTTGGATCAGCGAAGTAGCCTGGAATGACAGGGTTACCCGTCGATATAGCATTGTAAGCCTTAGGCTGGGCACTCGCCAAGAGCGTCCAACCTGCTAAAGCTGTTATCATCAATTGCCTTTTCATATTGCTCATTTCGTTTTAATCAGTTTAATCACAAAGCCACCTCCACTGGCCATTATAATGTTCATATTATCGTTGGCTTTCAGCGTTTTATGTTCGATTTGATAATCTTCTGCTTGATGGTTAGCATTGATGCCGTCTGTAACGATGGTAGCCTGATAGGTTTCACCAGGACTCAGGAAATCGAGAGAGATTTCGACTTCCCGTTCGTCCCAGTTTGTCTGACCGCCTACATACCAGTCGCTACCGTTGCGGCGGGCACTAATAATATAACTACCAATTACGCCTTTTATTATTTTTGTGTCTTCAAATGTGTCTGGAATACTGGTGATGATATCCACGCACGCTTGTTCGCGCTCATAGTTCGTTGGCGCGTCACAGAGCATCGTGAAGGGAGAGTCGTGAATGACATAACAAGCCAGTTGATGACAACGGGTTCCCATCGATACGGGATTCTGATAGCACTCCACCCAATTCTCCTTCGTACCATTGCGCATAGCTCCTGGTGTAAAATCGACGTTGCCTGCCATCATGCGGATATACGGGAAAGTTACATCGTACTTAGGCATATCCGTATCCTTCTTGGCCCAACGGGCTTCCTCCATACCAAAAACACCCTCATAGTTCAGGATATTCGGATACGTGCGATTCATACCAGTTGGAGCGAAGTAACCATGATAATCTACAAAGAGCTGGTATTGGGCACAGGTCTTAGCAAGGCGTTCCGCCATCTCAACAGCTGTCTGGTCATTACGATCCATGAAGTCTATCTTCCAACCCTTGACGCCCATCTTGGTGTATTTCTCACAGGCTTCAATGAGATGTTCGTCGAGCACGTTAAACACCGTCCATAGCACGATGCTCACCCCTTTTGCTTTACCATAGTCGATCAGACCTTGCAGGTCGATATCAGCTATAGGGTTCATAATGTCGCCCTTCGAAGAGTCATACCACCCTTCGTCGAGTACCACATAAGGAATATGGTTCTTAGCAGCAAAATCGATATAATATTCATAGGTACGCGTGTTGATACCTGCCTTAAAATCAACACCCTTCAGGTTCCAGTCGTTCCACCAGTCCCATGCCACCTTTCCTGGCTTAATCCATGAGGTATCGCCAATCTGGTTAGGTTCAGCAAGCGCATAAACGAGATTGTTTACAGGCATCTCAGTATCATTCTCTGTGATGGCGAACACGCGCCAAGGATAAGACCTGGCACCTGTACTCTTAGCAATAAAGTCCTCTGTTTCTTCAACATAGCTCATGCCTCGCCAAGGGTAATACGCCATCTTCTTGGGATACTTTGCAAAAGAAGCCTTCAGGATATGTCCATCTGCCTTCAGGAACATGCCAGGATAGGCACGAAGGTCTGATTCCAGAATCGTCACCTTCACGTCGCCAACATCCACTGTTGTAGGCAAGAAGGCATATTTGTCTTGAGCCTTTGAGAGTAAAGTTTCGTCGTAATAGTTCTGGAAGGCCATTGCAAAGGGCTTCTCGTTGTTTGTCGAGTAAGCCAGCCAGGCCTTGCTATCTTCAAGGAAACAGAATTCAGCTGTTTCAGTTGTGATTACCGTTACTTTCTTATTGGTGTTGTAAAAACGATAGGCCACGCCCTCGTCGTAGGCTCTGACCTGAAGACCGAAACCATTGGCAAGCTTCAGATCCATTTGGTTTCCTTTCATCTGAATCTCTTTTTGCCTATAGAAAGAAGCCTGTATCGTCTCTGCCATGCGTTTGATTCCTGCATACTTTATTTTCCCAACGTGGGAATTATATTTTCCCAGTGTGGGAACATTATTTTCCCTGTATGGGAATAATTGGTAGGCTTGGTCTGCCTTGATCGAGACAATCGTCTTTCCGGCGTGGGCAACGGTCATCATCAGACCATCATCTACGGTGACCTCGTTCTTGCCGTTGGGCGAGGTCACCGTGTAGTCCTTTGCTGTTGCCGTACCTCCCATCATTATAAATAAGGAGGCGAGCGTTAGTAGTTTTCTCTTCCTCATTTTTGCTGTTTTTGATTTCTGGTGCAAAGATACGAACTATTTGCCAAACCCAATAAAAATATCGTCTAAACTCACTGGTAAAATCGTCCAAAAGATGCCATTTCAAGCAGGTTTGGACTATTTTTGCATCATCTTGGACGATAGTGGCATTCTGTTTCCCTGTTTTTTTGTTATTTTGCATCGTGAATTAAAACTATTAACAAAAAAAAGGAATAAAACCAAAACCAATCAAACGTATGGAAAAGAGAGCATTTTTATTAATAGGTGTGACTTCGATGGCCCTCACGATGAGTGCCGCAAAGCAGTCCCGACCTGTTGCTCCGATTCAAGAGGTGTCGTTCACTCAGGTACACCTCAACGACGGTTTCTGGTCACCCCGCATTGAGGTGAACCGTACGGTCAGCATTCCCTCTGCCTTCCACGAGTGTGAGGTAAATGGACGTTTCGATAACTTTGCACTGGCTGCTGGATTGATACAGGGCGAGCACAAGGGCGACTTCTCGTTCGACGATACCGATCCTTATAAGGTGATTGAGGGAGCCAGCTATTCTCTGGCCGTGCACTACGATGCGAAGCTCGACCACTATCTCGACTCTGTGATCAACATCATTGCACAGGCTCAGGAACCTGATGGTTACCTGACTACGTGCGTGACTAATAAATGTACGCGCCTGAGCGGATGGTGGGGCACTCATAAGTGGGAGAAAATCAACTCGCACGAGCTCTACAACTCTGGTCATCTGATCGAGAGTGCCGTCGCCCACTACCGTGCTACTGGCAAGAAAAACTTCCTGAACGTAGCCATCAAGAATGCAGACCTTGTCTGCAAGACATTCGGTCCTAACGAGGGACAGATCCATCGTCCTGGTGGTCATCCCATCATCGAGATGGCACTCTGCAAACTCTATAAGGTGACTGGTAATCAGAAGTACCTCGAAGGTGCCAAGTATTTCGTCGATGAGACGGGACGTTGTACTGATGGTCATCGTCCTTCAGAGTATTCTCAGGACCACATGCCCATCCTGCAACAGGAGGAGATCGTGGGTCATGCTGTTCGCGCAGGCTATCTCTACTCAGGTGTGGCCGATGTAGCCGCCCTTACTGGCGATAAGGCTTATTTCGAGGCTCTGGAGCGTATCTGGGAGAACATGTCCTCGAAGAAACTCTTTATCACTGGTGGTATCGGCTCACGTCCTCAGGGCGAGGGTTTCGGTCCCAACTATGAACTGTATAACCACACTGCCTATTGCGAGACCTGTGCCGCTATCGCCAACGTGTATTGGAACTACCGTATGTTCCTCGCCACAGGCGAAAGCAAATATATAGATGTTTGCGAGCGTGCGCTTTATAATAATGTGTTGAGCGGCGTCTCTCTGAGTGGTGATAAGTTCTTCTACGACAATGTGCTTGAGAGCGATGGTGAACACGAGCGCCAGAAGTGGTTCGGTTGTGCCTGTTGCCCTGGCAACGTCACCCGCTTTATCGCTTCAGTACCTGGTTATATGTATGCCCAGCAGGGTAAGGATATCTTCGTGAATCTCTATGCCCAAGGAAAAGCCAAGATCGGTAACATTGAATTGGAGCAGACCACAGACTATCCTTGGGATGGCAAGATTCGCATCCAGATGACCAAGGGCAGTGGTAAGTTTGCCATCAAACTCCGCATTCCCTCTTGGCTGAAGACCTCTCCTACAAACAACGACCTCTACACGTATGCCGATGCAGCCAAGACTTATAGCGTAAATATCAATGGGCAGGCTCTCTACCCTGAGAATCGTGATTATATCACCATCCAGCGTAACTGGAAGAAAGGCGATGTCATCGAACTCAACTTCCCGATGGATGTACGTCGTATCGTAGCCAACGATAATGCCGAGGACGATCGTAGTAAAGTAGCACTCGAGCGTGGTCCTGTCGTATTCTGTCTTGAAGGTTCCGATCAGGCTGATGGCAAGGTGTTCAACAAGTATATCCTCAACGCTTCTGAGATTACCGCCATCTACGATGCCAAACTCCTTAATGGTGTGATGACACTTAGCGGCGATGCTAAGGAGTTGCAACAAGACGGCACCATCAAGGATGTGAAGTTCCGCGCCATTCCCTACTCCACTTGGAACAACCGCGGTCCTCAGCAGATGGAGATCTGGGTAGCCAACACACCCGTCAAGGCCGTTGCTACGCCAGCAGAGACCATTGCCTCGAAGGCACAGACCTTCTCAAACCGTGGTCCTATCCAGAACGATGCACCAGAAACGGCACCTACCGACTCATGGGCAGGTGGTGTGAACGACCAGTGGGAACCCAAACGTTCATCCGACATTTCCAAGCCCTACCACTATTGGTGGCTGAAGCAGGGCACGACCGAGGCCATCAGCTATCAGTTCGACAAGGAATATGAAGTTTCTAACGTCCAGGTCTATTGGCTCGATTTCGATCATTACGACGGCAATTTCCGTACCCCCGAGTCGTGGACGCTCTACTATAAGGACGCCCAGGGCGAGTGGCAGGAAGTAGAGGAACACAGTGCCTATACCATTGCCAAGGACTGCTATAACAGCGTCGATTTCAAGCCCGTCAGGACCATGGGACTGAAAATCCTCGCCAAACTCCGCAAGGGTGAAAGTGGAGGTGTACTCGAATGGAAAGTAAACAAATAATTTCTAACATGTATAACATTAATAAACCTAAAAAACAAATTGGTATGAAGAAACATTTTCTATGTTTGCTTTTGCTGAGCGCGACAGGTTTTGCCTACGCAGCAGAAGACGTATCGACTGACGTTTCTGCTGTCACTCAGCAAAGCGTCACTGTGAAAGGTGTTGTCAAGGACGCAAAGGGCGAGCCGATTATTGGTGCCACCGTCACTGAGAAAGGCACCAAAAACGCCACCGTCACCGACTACGATGGTAACTACTCTCTGAATGTTGCTGACCGCAACGCTACCCTAGTTGTCTCTTACATCGGCTTTACCTCTCAGGAGATCAAGGCTGGTAGCGACGTGACACTTCAGGAAGACAATGCTCTGCTGAACGAGGTTGTCGTTGTAGGTTATGGCTCTATGGCCAAGAAGGAAATCTCCGGCTCTGTGGGTCAGATTTCCAAGGGTTAGTTCAACCAGGGTGCCGCCGGCGACGCTATGTAGCTGGTTGCGGGTAAGGTAG
>JAEEGL014123766.1_pt1 | contig 10791 bp, 2 predicted proteins | sample 9134231 | NCBI WGS metagenome assembly JAEEGL01 (sample SAMN16246548, study PRJNA631951) | gut metagenome | biome: gut microbiome; feature: rumen; material: fiber-attached | host: Bos | place: Iran: Karaj | collected 2018-10
GCAAGTTGTTTGATGGTCAGAGCGTTTCGGGCGGCGACTATATAATCAATGACAATCTGGACTTGAGCGAGCTAACTCCTGGAGTCCACCGTCTCTTCCTGCGCGGTCGTGGCCCCAACACGAAGGTCGTTTCTGCTGTCACATCGACACCAATCATGGTGAAGTCGAGGTATAATATTAATCCCGCTGACGTGAAGGTGACCAGTTACAGCATAGCTGTGGATAACGAGGAACCGATTGAGTTGACCCTGCCTTACCCTGATCAGGTTGTGGATGTCGATAAAAAATATGACGTTCGGGATTTGCCAACAGGGAGCCATGAACTGAAACTGAGATTTGCTAATACTTATGGTGCAGGAGTCAGCCTAAAGTCAACCTTCACCGTGAAAGAGCAGGAGACTCCGGTCATCAACCTCACGGCCCAAGTGTCCGACGGACTGGTGAACATCAAGTTCAACAGCATCCCCAACGACATCCGCTATGACATTTACCGCGTTGATGCCAACGGAGCAACATACCAGAAACCAATGAAGGGCAGCTATTACCCCAACGAAATGACCTTCACCGACAATCCTTCGTCAGGCACATACAGATACTACGCGAAAGCCAAATATAAGGCCATCGATGGAGAGCCGCCCGTTGTAATCTCCAATGAAGCAAGTGTGACAGTGAATAGTCCGCAGGGAGAAATTGGTTATGTAGAGGGTGAAATTTACTACGATGGTAAACGAAAGACGGGTTTCACATCAGATGTGACATTTTTCAACGGGACTGATAAAGTAGAGGTGCGCTCCAATGAGGATGGCGTATTCCGTTTGGATCGGATTCCTGTGGGTACCCAGTTGAGAGTATATCTGTCTGAAAATGATTCCTACGTTTCATCCACAGTATCGGTGACTGTGGCGAAGGGGAAAAATCGTGTCCGCATTGATGCCCAGAAACGTTTCGAATTCCCAGTAAACAACTCGTTGGATTATAGTCGTCTTTCATTCGAGGATGAGATAAAATATGAGCCCGGAGAATGGATTAAGATTACTGTTAAGAACTATAGTCGAAACATCTGGCGTGGAAAACTGAAACTTAAGGTTATTGCTCAAAGATATGACAAAGAAGCTGATACTAGCATTGGATTTGACGATGCACAGGTTTTACCAGGCAGTGTGGCACCTTTATCATTTGCATATACGCAAAACTATCAGCACTTCTACTCTGATGTGTTTGAACTGAATCCTTTCGGTGGAGATTATTCCAAGAAAGAAGTAACTATACCTCTCAAGGGAATATTCAATACCGGCCCCACTGAAATGTTCAATTTCTATGTCATCGCTCTTGGCGAGGACGATACCGAGGGACTGGTTCATCCTAACAGTTTCCTTTCGACCACCAAGGCAAATCCTTTGGAGTATTTGCTGGAAGGCGGTGGAGAAGACTTAAAAAATAAAAAAAGAGAATTCTTTACCAATCTAATTGTCTATTTGTGCAGTACAGTCAAGGAGGTGGATGACATAACAGGAAAGGCTTCAAAGATCCTCGGCATCAAGGAAGAAAGAATGGCTCATCTATACTTAGAAATAACGAACAGAATTGAACATGCCAGAAATGACGAGGCACTTTTGAATGATCTTGAATTACAAAAGATGCTTGAAAACATGATTTTGGACTGCGATAAGTACAAACAGCAGACCAAGGATTTCAGGGAAAAAATCGCACCTCTTGTAGATGCGTCAAAATCTTTCCTTGATCTGTATGGCGATATAAAAAAGGGCATCGAAAAGGTGAAAGATTATAAAGAACTCTCTGCCAAAACCGACTGCCAGAAAGCCGTCTATCTATCGAAACAATATCTTAGTCTGTTTGATACTGGTTTCACCAAAATATTGAAGAGCTATATTGATATCACGGAGAGAATCATCAACAATCTCACAAGCGGAACCGGCCCGATCTGGGCATATAATGAGCCACAAATACCTGTGGATATGTATGAACATCATCTTGAGGTGAAGATAAAGATTCTCAAGGAAGATGGAGATGATGCCTTCCAATATTTCACAAGGTCTGCATATATCATCGACAGTGTTCTGGTCAAGGGATGGATGATGGAAAATAATGGCGTTCCCGATATCGTATGGGCCAGATTGGATGACGTGAGTACTCGCATTTGGAGAACCTCTCCCTCTAAAGATTGTGTTTCTTTCCGCATGTTAGACTCGCGAAGCCAGACAAATGCAGATAACCCGAATGGATGGACAAGTGGAGATAGTTATGCATTTGGCAATCTAGAACAAGGACGGCCATTCGAAGGGCTATGGGCAGAAATATACTGGAATAATGGCAGGGTATCGTATGTGCCGCTTACAGAAGTTGGCACAAACGGAATCTCGTATTCCCGATCTTCCCCATGGTCAACCTTCACCATTACGTTCAAGTCAATGACCGATGACTATAGACATGCGGCCGATGTGATTCACCTAAATGATTAAGGATACAGAACATGAAAAAGAATAGTTTGATAGTCCTGTTTGCTGTGCTCTTCATGAGTACACAAGCTCAAAAAATTACATTCCTGTCTGAAGGATTTGAGAGGGGGGTCAGAACGTACCTTCAACTTGATAGTGGTGAAGAAATCACACAGGCTCATGTGGACACCATAACCGCTATTGACTTGTCGGGACTTGGTATTGAAGACATCAGCGATGTGGGTTATTTCCCTAATGTCAGATGGCTCGACTTGAGTGAGAATGAAATTGAGGATGTTTCCCCTTTATCGTCACTGGATTCTCTTCATTACGTAAATTTGAAGAGAAATTCACTGGAAAGCATCAATGCTCTGATTTTCGCTTGTTCTGATAGCATTCACGTAAATGTTGCTGAGAACTATATCACTGACTTTACGTATTTGTTTAGCGTACATTCGTGTAGCTTGTTGCTGGAAGGCATGGGTGTGCAGTCTGTGAAAAATGCTCCCATTTTCGACGTCTATCAGCTTTGTGCCGACATGGATGCCGAGGGAGTTCCCGTGTTGAACTACCGTGGCTATACGAACATGGAGGATGCTGCCTTCGTGGACTGCGGCACGGTGCACGAGGCGGCGGTGATGGACGGTGACACCTATACGGTCACGCTGCCGGGGATCTCCGAAACGACGAAGGCATACGTCGGCAACGGAACAACGGGCGATTCAATCTACGTAGTACCACCTGCTAATCTCGAGATTGAGCCCGGCGAGAGCCTCACCTTCGCGACGGGCCTGCCCGAGGGCTACAGCCTCCGCGGGTTCTCGCCTGCCCAGCAGGGTACGATGGAGATTGCGGGCACGAACCTGGTCTATACGCCTGCCGAGGGATTTGAATCCGAGGAGTATATGTTCGCCTACTATGAAGGCATGCAGCTGCGAGGCTTTTCTAAAGTCACGCTGCGGCCGGAAGTCTTCGTTCTGGGCGATGCGAACGGCGACGGCCACGTCCGAGTCGGCGATGTGTCGGCCATCCTCAACTACCTTGTGGGCCTTGTTCCTGCTAACTTCAAGGCGAAACGAGCCGATGCCAATGGTGACGGCAAGATACGCATCGGCGATGCTTCGTCGGTGCTCACGATGATTGTGAACCAGTAACAAATCGATTAACAATTAACAGTTAACAAATAACAATGCTATCCATCCATCTGCCCAGTGTATATGGGATACGCAGCGGACGGATGGATTGTGTTTTGTCAACCATTTGTCATTTAGGAGCTTGAAAGTGTCTGTAGAAATATTTTTTTGCCTTTATTCTTCATTTTTTCTAAAAAAAATTTGCAGATATGGGATAATTCTCCTATATTTGCCCCATAAAACCGAGGCTATGAGAAGCCTTGACGATGACAAGCAGCAAATCGTAAACAACCTCTCAACACGGCAGAGTATTTCTGCGCGCTGAGACTTATAACCATAACACAAATTGAACCTTTAATACTCCAAACATTATGAAGAAATCTGTTCTTTCCCTTTTGATTGCCCTGATGGCAATAGTGGTTGCAAATGCGCAACAAATCTCTGTAGTGTCGGCAGGCTCCACCTCACTCTATCGCACGTTCCAGGAAGCCATCGAAAATGCTCCGGAAGGTAGCGTCATCTATCTGCCAGGTGGTGGATTCCCGATTGCTGACGCCGTGAAAATCACGAAGAAACTCACCATTGTGGGTATCGGTAACAAAATCGATACGGAGAATCCAGACGGATATACCACCGTCAGTGGCAACCTCTTTTTCGATCAAGGTTCCGACTTCAGCGCCTTGATGGGTGTGTATGTTTCGGGCGATGTTTATATTGGTAACGACGGCAATGAAGTGGATGATGTCTTGATTCGGCATTGTAATATTAGTACCTTATATGTTAGAAATAGCAAATGCAAGGGAATAACCATCAATCAGAACTATTTTAGAGGAAGTGCACAATTCGCCGGTTCTAATGCAATCTTTTCTAATAATATAACTACTTGGGTTCAGGATCTTGATGATGGTTTTATATCTAATAACATTATTACTGGTAGTTATAATCATTATGGAGCTGGTTGCCCTATTGATGCTTGTGATAGAACATCTATAACCAATAATATTATTTTATCAGATAGAAGTCCACAAAGTGGAAATCAATCGTTCGCCAAAGGCAATATGCGTAAGGGCGGTTGGGATTTAGACGAGGACTTAATCGATATAGGAGAAGTCGATTGGAACAATGTATTCGAAAACTATAACAATGGTGCCATCTCCCCAGTTACTGATTTCCATTTCAAGGAAAAAAGTGAATACACCCAATATGAAGGCCAGGTCGGCATCTACAGTGGAGACACCCCCTTCGAGGATAATCAGCTGGCGCCTGTACCTTATATTATCTTCAAGGACGTGCCCCAAAAGACCAATACTGAGGGTCAGCTGAGAATTCGAATTCGCGTAAAGGCTGGAGATTGATGAGTGAATACTCATTCGGTTATTATTCAATCCAACAAAAAGAATAATCAGATGAGAACAAAACTATTTTATCGTAGTTTGTTCGTCTTCCTACTGTCAATACTGCCACTCTCCACAAGGGGACAACTGAAGGCTGATGCCTACGAGGCTGTTTCGCAGAAATTCTCGTTGACCACAAGGTTGTTCCTCGAAGAGCTGAAAAGTGGGGACTTCGATCCTGTAAAACTGGAGGCTAAAAAGAGAGCGCGCAAAGCTGAGACTGGCCTTAGAAAGCTGGACCCTGTTCAGCCTATTCGCCATAGCAAGAATGCAGGGCGCTTCTATGCCAAACCCGACACAATCGATGGCAGAGCCTTTGTTTCAGCATTCATCCAGCTGGAAGACAACAACGACGTGAGCGCCCTCGAAGCCTTGGGGGTGCAGGTGCAATGTAAGTTTCAAGATGGCCTCATAACCTCCGAAATCCCTGTCGATAAAATCGCTGACGTAGCAGCGTTGGATATTGTCAGGGAAATAAGTGTAGCTGAACTCATGCAGCCGAACTCTGATATTGCTCGAACGTGCACCAATGTTGACGATATCCTTACTTATTCCTCAGATGCCCTCCGTGCTGGTCTTAACACGAAATACGACGGTAAAGGTGTTCTGTTGGGCATCATTGATGATGGCATAGATTTCCAACACATCGCCTTTAAGGATAAGGATGGCAATAGTCGCATCGTAGGAGCCTACGTTTATAACGGACGGGATGAGAAAGACTATGATGCAAGCACAATCTCGAGTGTGACTACCGATGACACAGAAAAAGACCACGGTACACATACGGCTTCTATTGCAGGAGGATCTAGCGTCATTATTGATGGTGGTAATGTCACCGTTACAGAAGACCACGCCAATGCCAATTACGGAGGTATGGCACCTTGTGCAGACCTGTTCCTTTGTGGAATAAAAGACTTGAAAAATACTTATCTTGCTAAAGCATTTGCCCGTATAGTCCAATACGCTGATGATAGACAAATGCCGGTGGTGATTAGTAATAGTTGGGGATCCATGAAAGGTCCTCACAATGGAACTAATAACTTCACAAAAATATGTGAGCAATATTTCCGTGATATCCCCAACCATATCTGTCTGTTTTCTACAGGAAATTATGCCGGAAATAGTTCAGATAATGAAAATGGGGGTATGTTTGTTAGCGGAGTTGCTGCTGCAACTTACCCATTGCAAACGATTATACGACAGAAAAACAAACCTTATTGGGATGCAGGTTTTTCCTATAAAGGTATGTTGGCTTATGTATGTTCAAGACAATCTGATAAAGAATTAGAATGCAAATTATATGTCTTGGATAACTTTTCCGGAGAAATACTCTCTACAATTCCCATTACTGAAAGCGGTGTAATCTCTGAGGTTAAGGATTATTATTCTGGAGATCTCAGGATCGATATTAGTGACCAATATATATATTTATACACCAATGCGAATGAAACAATAGAAACAAAACAGAGTAATTCATATCAAAAAGATGGTGAACTATACTTAAAGAGTAAGTACACCCTTGCATTTGAAGTATATCCAAAGACAGGGAGCTGCCAAATTGACATGTGGGGGGGGGATGGTTATTTTACCGACCATCTTACTACTCCAGACATCTCTTGGACAGCAGGGAGTGACAACATGTCTGTAAATGATCAGACAACAATTCCTGATGTAATATCTGTCGGAGCATACGTTTCAAGGACAGAAGTTGTAGATTGCAATAATAACTCTCACAATGGATATGCGAAACAACATACCCTTGGCGATATTGCACCTTTCTCGAGTTATGCTTTATCCGACTATAGTCCGACAGATGAGAATTATCCGTGGATAACGGCACCTGGTGCACAAGTAATTGCAGCGGTTAATAGCTATCACAAGGAATCGGACTTTTTGAAAAGTGGTTTTGGAAATGGCCATTACCGCGTCAATAGCGATCTTAGCAATCCCTACGGAAACATGCAGGGTACTTCTATGGCTTGCCCGGCGGCTGCCGGCATCGTTGCCTTGTGGCTGCAAGCAGCCAAGGAAGTTGGTAAAAGTTTGACTACCGATGACGTCAAAAGCATTATGCAGGAGACTGCCATCCACGATGATTTCACGAATAGCATCCATCCCTCACAATTCGGCAATGGCAAGATAGATGCATTAGCAGGTATTGCGAAGATTCTCGCTGTAGGACAGAAGCCACGAATTGAACTATCGTCTGCCAAATTGGAATTCGAGGGAGCAACGGGGCAAGTCCAGACGCGGAAAATCAACGTAAAGGGTTTATACCTGTCTGGGTCAATCACAGTAACACTGTTGAACGACGACAACGGCTTCTTCAGCATCGATAAATCGAGTTTTGAGGCTTCGGAGAACGGCACCGACATCGTTGTAACGTGGTCTCCAACAGAAGTGGGGAACTCTACAGCAGTTTTGAAGCTGACGGCGGAAGGCGCAGACGAAAAGGTAATCATCCTTACTGGCCATGCGGAAGATATGACACCCAGGCTTGGTGTGAGTGACAAGCAAATTGAGATAACGAGCCGAGTCGGCAATCGAATCAGTAAGACTATCTCTATCAATACTCGCCACCTTGTTGATGATGTAACGCTTGGCATCACGGGTGGGGATGGAGCCTTCTCGGTGAGTCCTACGAGGATCTCTAAAACCGAAAGCGGAAACCCTGTCAGCGTGGTAGTTTCCTTCCGACCCTCGTCAGTTCGCCGATATACTGGTACCTTGAACATTAGTAGCAATGAGGTTTCTCCTATCGCTGTGCCGCTGACAGGATATGGCAGCCAAGGAACGACATCATTGACTCGATATGAATACTGGTTCGATGATGACTTCGATGGTAGAACCTCTGGGTCGTTGAGTGGCTACACCGCCCTGTTCGACCAGGAAGTAAATGCCTCGATGCTCGACAACGGTGTCCATAAATTCAGTTTCCGCGTCAAGCAATCGGGTGGGAAATACGACTATTCGGCTGTTACCAGTTCGCTATTCCTGAAAGCCATAACGGGTGGAGGCACGACCCTGGAGTATTGGTTTGATGATAAGATCGACCAGCGGGATAGCAAGAGCATGACCTCCGACGATGCGCTGCAAGAGTTTGACCTCGACCTGCGTGATGACACGAAATACCCATTGGGTTTCCATAAGCTCAACATTCGTGTGAACTTTGATAATCAGGCAAGCGCCATCTATTCCACAGGCGTCTATAAATTCCCTGTGGGTAGTGCCACAAGGCTTGACTATTGGCTTGACAACAATATGGGCGACATCAAGACCATCCCCGCGAGGGCAGCCAACGATGGCAGCCCCAACTATTTGTTCTACGGCGATTGCGACCTCTCGGGGGCTTCCATCGGCTTCCACAAGCTCAATATGCGTGCTTACGTCGATGGCGTGCCGGGTGCCGTCTATACAGCGAACGTCTTCAAGCAGCCGATGGGCGGTGGAGCAAAGCTGGAATACTGGCTCGACGACAATGTCAAGGATGCCCAGCCCATCGATGGTCTTGTAGCTAACGATGGCAGTGCTACTTATCTATTTCACGACGATTGCGACCTCTCGGGTGCTTCCATCGGTTTCCACAAGCTCAATATGCGCGTGACCATCGACGGCCAATCGAGTTCCGTCTTTACTTCTAATGTCTTCAAACTGCCGATGGGTAGCGGTGCAAAGTTCGAATATTGGCTTGACGGCGACACAGCCTACATCAAGACCCTCACACCAAAGATCGCCAACGATGGAAGCGCAACCTATCAGATTCACGACGATTGCGACCTTACGGGGGCATCCATTGGTTTCCACAAGCTCAATATGCGCGTGACCATCGACGGCCAGCCGAGCGCCGTCTATTCCACGGGTGTTTTCAAAATGCCCGAGGGCAACCTTTCAAAACTTGAATACTGGTTCGATGACGAGTTCGATGGCAGCAAGCCCAGGAAGACATTGCCCGGCAAGTTGGCCAACGATGGCAGTGCCACCTATCAGTTCTTCAACAACCTCGACATTGATAATCTTGCTCCCGGTCATCACCGCCTCTATTGCCGTGCTGTGAGCGATGACGGACTCATCTCCTCGTCGGTCACTTCGACGGCTGTCGTGGTGAAGACGAAGTTTGACTATCTCGATCCCGCTGATGCGAAGATGACGAGGTACAGTATTACTGTCGATGACGGGGAGCCAACGGAGCTGACCTTGTCTTCTCCCGGTCAAATCGTGGACATAGATAAATACTACGACATGCGTGACTTGTCAGCGGGTAGCCACGAGTTGAAGCTGAAGTTTGCAAATACTTATGGTGCAGGTATCAGTGAAAGGTCAACTTTCACCGTGGAAGAGCGTGAGACTCCAGTCATCAACCTCACGGCCCAGGAATCCAACGGACTGGTGAACATCAAGTTCAACAGTATTCCTAACGACATCCGTTATGACATCTCCCGCGTTGATGCCAACGGAGCTCTTGCACATCTGAAACCGATGAAGGGCAGCTATTACCCCAACGAAATGTCCTTCACCGACAATCCACCCATCGGCACGTTCAAATATTATGCGAAAAGCATATATGAAGACGCTGATGGAAAGAATGCTATCGTAAAATCCAATGAGGTGAGTGTGACTGTGAATGAACCCGAGACAGAAACCTTAGAATACGGCTATATCAGCGGAGACGTGCAGACCGACGTGCCTGGATTCTTCGGGAAGAGTCGGAATGTGGTCTTCTCGGACGGCAAAACCGTGAAATGCGACAATACCGGTCATTTCTACAGGGACAAGATCCCCGCCGGAAATTATCTGACCGTAACGCTTGAAGCGGATGCTGAGTACACGGCCACCACAAAAGATGTCACTGTGAAAGCCGGCTCGAACACTGTGCGCCTCAGCGTGGAGAGGAAGAGCGGCAACGAATACCAGTTGGAGGATTCGGACAGCCCTCTGCAGTTTACTTCAACCTATGCGGAAGTGGTTCCCGGACAGTACTATCGCTTCGAGGTGAAGAATGTGTCGGGTCGCTCGTGGAAGGGCATGGTCTCAGTGAAAGTGCTTCGAAAAGACCATGTGGATAAAAGCAAGGCGCCCTACACGGCCTTGAAGAACTACGACTACGCCTATTCCGAGGTGTTCAGTCTTGGAGCAGGAAAAACCAGGGAAGTGTATCTACCGGAAATTGCCTTCAACTGGAATGTGCTGCAGAAGGACTATTACTTCTATTTCGAATGTAACGACGGCAAAGACACGAAACTGATAGAGCTCAACCCCGAAAACAACATCGAGTCCAACCCGTTGCAGCGACTCGTAGAGGAGGATGCGATGGTCAGTGCCGCCAATGAGGTGCTTGAGGAGGATGTCACGTTCGCCGTGAACCTCATCATGCGCATGCTCAGCGGTGTGAAGGAGATTGACGGCAAGCTGGGCGATTTCGATGAATACCTCAAGGAATTCAAGGACTGCGTGGGGTACGACCTGGAATATGTCGATTTCGACTATCTCTCCCGCAAAATTGAACATGCGGCATCCTACAGCGAATTGTTCAACGATAATGAATTATGGTATTTCAAGACCATTGTCTATTCGGAAGCCAATAAGTTTGATACTGGAATCAATAAGTTCCGCGACAAGATAGCTTCCACCGTCAGGGATTCGAAGAACATCCTGGATGTGTTCCACTACGTTCAGCAGGCAATGGACTATGCCAAGGCCTACAACGAATGGCAGGGCATGGATGATACCGAACGGATGATTTATTTCTCGGAGCGAGTCCTCGACTTTGCTGCAAGCCATGGCGACCCCTTCGTGAAGATTCTGAAGACC
>JAEEGL015393697.1_pt1 | contig 10791 bp, 7 predicted proteins | sample 9134231 | NCBI WGS metagenome assembly JAEEGL01 (sample SAMN16246548, study PRJNA631951) | gut metagenome | biome: gut microbiome; feature: rumen; material: fiber-attached | host: Bos | place: Iran: Karaj | collected 2018-10
GAATACTTGAAGTCCATTAAGGATAAGGACGAGAAGTATAACTGCTACGTGACCGTGGATGAAGAAGGCGCTATGAAGGCGGCTTCGGAAGTTCAGTCTAAGATAGACAGCGGTGAGCTTAGCGGACCCCTGGCCGGTGTTCCCGTAGCGATCAAGGACAACATGTGCACGGAAGGCCTTCTTACCACATGTTCATCAAAGATCCTGTATAACTATGTGCCGACTTTTGAGTCGACTGCAGTCACGAATCTTCGGAATGCCGGAGCAGTGATCCTGGGTAAGACCAACATGGATGAGTTTGCGATGGGATCGACTACCGAGACTTCATATTTCGGCCCCACCAGGAATCCTGGAAACCCCGAGCATGTTCCCGGCGGTTCATCGGGCGGTTCGGCAGCTGCGGTGGCAGCAGGCGAGTGCGCATATGCTCTGGGCTCCGATACGGGCGGATCGATCAGACAGCCCGCTTCATATTGCGGCGTCGTAGGTATCAAACCCACCTACGGAACTGTATCCAGATACGGACTCATCGCATATGGATCATCACTAGACCAGATAGGCCCGCTTACGAAAAACGTATCCGATGCGGCAGCGGTCCTTACCGCTATCGCAGGTCATGATCACAGGGATTCAACCTCTGTTGACCGAGAGAGTCAAGATTATACCAAAGCCCTGATTAAGGACGTAAAAGATATCAAGATCGGTATTCCGAGAGATTATTTCGGCGAAGGACTTGATCCGGAAGTAGCGGCGGCCGTAAAGAAGTCTGCGGATGTTCTGAAGGCGGCCGGAGCCACTGTCGAAGAGTTCGACTTAAGCCTCGTCAACTACGCCATCCCCGCATACTATACGATCGCAGCGGCGGAGGCGAGCTCCAACCTTGAGAGATTTGACGGCATCAAGTACGGCTATCGTACCGAGGATTACAGTGGTTTACATAACATGTATAAAAAGAGCCGTTCCGAGGGCTTCGGTGCAGAGGTTAAGCGCCGTATCATGCTGGGCAGCTTTGTATTAAGTTCCGGATACTATGATGCCTATTATCTGAAGGCTCTTAAAGTTAAGGCTCTTATCAAGAAAGCGTTTGATGATGCTTTTGCAAAATACGATATCATCTTAGGACCCGTGGCACCGACTACTGCTCCTAAACTCGGCGAGTCTCTTTCAGACCCGATCAAGATGTATCTGGGTGATATCTATACCATCTCCGTGAACCTGGCCGGACTTCCCGGCATCAGCGTTCCCTGCGGGACCGACAGCGCCGGGCTGCCTATCGGAGTGCAGCTCCTCGCAGACTGCTTTAATGAAGATAAACTGTTCAGAACTGCATATACATACGAGAGTGAGAAGTAAATATGTCAGATTACGAAACCGTCATAGGCCTTGAAGTTCATGTCGAACTGGCCACCAAAACCAAGATATTCTGCGGCTGCTCCACCGCTTTCGGAGGAGAACCAAATACGCATACGTGTCCGGTATGTACAGGCATGCCCGGCTCATTGCCCGTACTGAACAGGCAGGTGCTAGAGTATGCATGTGCTGTGGGCCTTGCGACCAACTGTGATATCACGAGATACTGCAAATTTGACCGCAAGAATTATTTTTATCCGGATAATCCGCAGAACTACCAGATCTCTCAGCTCTATCTTCCCATATGCCGCAACGGCCATGTGGATATCGAGACAGAGAGCGGAGTTAAGAAAGCGGTACGTATCCACGAGATCCATATGGAAGAAGATGCGGGTAAACTGATCCATGACGACTGGCTTGACGCATCGCTTGTCGATTACAACAGATCCGGCGTGCCTCTGATCGAGATAGTTTCCGAACCCGACATGCGTTCCGCAGAGGAAGTCATCGCTTATCTTGAAAAACTGCGCATGACGATCTCTTATCTGGGCGCAAGCGACTGTAAGCTCCAGGAAGGTTCGATGCGTGCTGACGTCAACCTGTCCGTTCGCAAGGTCGGAGAGACCGAGTTCGGTACCCGTACCGAGATGAAAAACTTAAATTCCTTCAAGGCCATCGCACGCGCGATAGCAGGCGAGACCGAGAGACAGATAGACCTGCTCGAATCCGGTCAGCCCGTGATCCAGGAGACCAGAAGATGGGATGACGATAAGGAGATGTCCTATGCGATGAGAAGCAAAGAGGATGCTCAGGACTATCGTTATTTCCCCGATCCCGATCTCGTGCCGATCAGCATAACCGATGAATTCCTCGATGAGATCAGAGCCCGCGAACCCGAGTTCCGTGAGGCCAAGATCGCCAGATATAAAGAAGAGTTCGGCCTGCCCGATAAGGACATCCTGCTGATCACCGAGAACAAGCATCTGGCAGACATCTTTGAGGAGACCGTATCCGAAGGCGCTCCCGCCAAGAAGGTTTCCAACTGGCTGATGGTCGAGACCATGAGACTCCTTAAGGAGAACGACCTCGATCCCGAGGACATCCGTTTCAGCCCGAAGAATCTCGCGGCTCTGATTGATCTTACGGAAAAGAAGACCGTTAACTCTACGGTCGCAAAGGAAATCTTTGAGGAGATGTTCAAGTCCGACTGCGATCCCGCAAAGTACGTTGAGGAGCACGGACTTGCGATGCAGAACGATGAGGGAGCTCTTCGCGAGACGATACAGAAAGTGATCGACGAGAATCCCCAGTCCGTAGCCGACTACCGTGCAGGCAAGGAAAAAGCGATCGGATTCCTTGTCGGACAGACAATGAAAGCAATGCAGGGTAAATGCGATCCCGGCAGTGTAAATAAGATCTTAAAAGAATTACTTTAAGGAGAACTGAAATGAAGAGAGGTACAGAATCACAAAAATCATTGATACGGAAAAGACAGAAGAACTTCTTTATCTTCATGCTTACGTTCATTCTGGTCGTAGGCACCCAGATCATGCCGGTAATGGCGGCTGATGTGAATCTTGGCGCGTTTGGCGGCAGTGGTGAGCCGGTATATCAGGACGGTGCTCATGTGGGCGAATCAGTACAGCCCGGTGATACGATATCATGGAAAAATATCGACGGAGCCAGAGCTTGTACTGTAACATATGAATATCCGGGCGGATCAGCTACCAGAACTGTTAATGTGAACGGATCGGGTGGAACAGAATCTTTTAACGTCCTGAATCTTAATGATGTCGATCCTTCGGCGTCCGGTCAGCTTGTTCATTGGGAGATAGTCAGTCATAGTCCCGGTAATGATTTTTCACTGGGAACCATAACATTAAGAGCAGTAGTTGAAGAAGCACCCTCAACTCCGCCCACACCTCCCACACCTCCCACACCTCCCGCATCCGGGGGCGGAAAGAAGACAGAAAATAAAGGTCCTGATCTTCCGCCTCATGAGCACCACTATATCTGGAAAGTGACCCGTGAAGCCACAGAGGATATGGATGGCGAGGAATTATACATATGCGAAGGGTGCAATGCTGTTATGTACAGAGTACCTCTTTCGGCTGCGGGTGTGTTCATTAAGAATTCCATCAACGCGATCATAAATGCAAAACCCGGAGCTACGGTGGAGATCTCTACCCGCAGATGGCTGACATTCAATACGGCTGTTTGCGATGCTTTATCATCAAGACCCGATGTATCCATAAAGCTATCCTATCTGGAGAAGGGACATATGGGTGACGGATTGACAACCTATATACCTGCCGGTACCGATCTGCATCCGTACCTGAATGATGAAGGATATGTAGGTTTCCTGTGTCTGAAGGCTAATTTCCCTACTGAACGTAAATCACAGTGAAAAGACACTTATTAACTCTTATAACGATCTATATGATGACAGCAGCATCGCTTGCGATGTTGCTGTCATTTACTGCTTTCATCCCGCGGGATCTAATCAGAACCAATCTGTCGGAGTCCGCGGATTATTTATGCGATTCCGAGCTTTTTGGAGAAATGTGGGAGGGCTTTGCTCCGAGCAGAACAGACCACTATGCGGATTCCATTTTGCTGGGGATCGCATGGCAGTATGACAGTTCGCATCCGTTTAAGTCGGTGATGGAGTCGTCATATTATCATCGGGACGATGCAAATGAGAACGTCAATCTGCAAAATGCAGTCAGGTCCGCTCTGCCTGCCGATCAGGAGTATATGAGATACTGGCATGGCTCCATCCTTCTCGTGCGGCCGCTTCTCATGATCATGTTCGTACGCGGGATATATATTCTGTCGGCTGTTATCCTGAGCACTCTTTTTCTCGTTCTCCTGATCATTCTTTTCCGTTCGGGAGATTACATTTCGGCAGTCGGCATGATCCTGGGAACGGTACTTACTTTTTCGTTCTTTGTGCCTTTCAGCCTGGAATATACATGGGTATATCTGATAATGCTCACAGCATCTGTTGTTGTCTGTCTTCGCTGTGAAAGCATCAGGTCACTATCGATAGTGCTCATGGTCTGCGGGATATTTACTGCTTTCATGGATTTCCTGACGGCGGAGACGCTTACACTTACCGTTCCGCTTTTGCTGGGAATCCGTAAACTGAGCCGGAAGGGAGTCTCCGAACGGGACCTGATGAAGGGCTCGGCTGGTTCCGCCTTAAGCTGGGGAGTGGGATATGCTGGTGAGATGTGCCTTAAATGGCTGCTTGCCTCGATGGCTCTCGGCATAAACGCGATGGACTATGTTGCCGCAAATCTGCATGAAAGAACAGGCGGACTTGTGTTAAGTGAAGATTATTTCAGCTTTTTCGGACCCGTAAGGGCGAATTTTAAGTGCCTGGCACCGTTCTGCTTCGGAACGGCAGGAGTGGTTGTGGGTATTGTTCTTCTTCTGGGATTTGCTTATATCGGATATGTATACAGATCGGAAACTGCGAGGGGAAGGGTAGTGGTCATATATGCACTGACCGCGCTGATACCGTTTATCAGATTCCTGGTTCTGCGCAACCACTCGGTCATACATTATTTCTTCACATTTCGCGCGCTGATGGCCATGATCCTGGCGGTTACGCTGATAATGGGGGAACTTATTCTACGCCGGTCAGATAGCCGATCGCGATCTTAGCGTTATCAAGCCTCTCCGTATTGACCACGATGCCGAACACACCTTCCTTGGGATAGCCCTGGAAAGTATCATCGGGATTAAGGTAAGCGTAAGCGCCTGAGCTTCCGACAACGGTGCTCTCGTCGGCAAAGAATCCGATCGGAACGGGATCTTTCATCGAATCGGGATCGTGATGATCCACTATATATACCGACTGATCCGGATATGCATTCGGATCGACATCATCTGAATAATCGGAAAATGTGGCGGCATCCGTGTAATAAAGGATGTCGCTGTATTTTTGCAGTTCTTCTTCGGTATAGACATTGCGAAGGTCATACATATATTGGTTCTGCGCATACCGCTCGAAACTTTCGGTATCGGCGATGAATATGTCTATGGATCTGGCGCTTATCATGGCTGCCAGTTTCTGGAGATTGGCATACTCCTGGTTGGCGGATTCACTGTCCTGTCCGAGCATCATGGCCGTATCTATGTAGATCTCGTATTTTTTTGGGTCATATTTTATACGTTCGTCTAAGTCCGATTTCCACGCGACATCTATATCCTCGATCTGACCGGCGATGGAGTTTACCATCACTATGCTCAAGGCATAGTCCTTGGAGGTTGCCCATGCATGGATGAGGGAGATGACGAGGATCAGCACGGTGGCGCCTACCAGTGTGTGTATCTTGTAATATTCCCAGAAATACGCGATCTTTTCCTTAAAGGGGCGCCCTTTCATCTTGGAACCCTGTTTTTTTGTCTCTTCCCAGATCGTAGCCATGTATTTTCTCCTTACTTTAGTAAAAAGACTCTGATGTCGTTCAATGTCACATTTTACCACCTTATCCGCTGCGGGTTACATGGACCTTGTATATTTTACTCAATTTTTATTTTTTTAGGCATTTTTCACTATCAATACAGGGGCAAAATAGTGTAAAATATATTGAAATATCTATTCGGCTCGTCCCGTCCGGGATGACACATGAAAGGTCGGTTATGAATAGCGAAACTTATGTTGAATGTCTGGTGGCCCGCAAGCCCTCAACTCTGATGAAGTTCTTAAAGATCCTGCTCATTATGCTCGCAGTCGCTTTTATCTTCCTGGGATTACTCGGTTATTTTGTTGCTATGCTCCTCGGAATCGTATTCGGCGTGGGAGCATATTTTGTTTCTCAGCTGGTTCTCATTGAATATGAGTATCTCTATCTCGACAGAGAGATCACCATAGACAAGATCATGGGACAGAGCCGCAGAAAGCGGGTTGCGACCTACGAGATCGACCGTATGGAAGTAATGGCTCCCATGAATTCATATCATCTGGATAATTACCGTAAACGCGAGGTCAAGCCGAAAGATTGCTCTTCGGGCGTAGTCGGACAGCCCGATACGAGATACGCGCTTTACTATGAAGGCAATGAAATGCTCATCTTCGAGCCGAATGAAGACATGGTCCGCGCGATCATGAACGTGGCTCCGAGAAAGGCTTTCAGGGATTAACGTAATTTCAAAAGCTTTCAGGGATTAACGAAATAAATGTAATTGGGGATAAACAGAGTTTAGTATTCGAAAAACAAGGAGGAAGACATGGGACAGATTATCGGAGACGGAATTACATTTGACGACGTGCTGTTGGTGCCCGCATATTCGCAGGTGATACCTAATCAGGTCGATCTGACGACGAAACTGACGAAGAAGATCACACTTAATATCCCCATGATGAGTGCCGGTATGGATACGGTTACCGAGCATGATATGGCTATTGCGATGGCCCGCCAGGGCGGTATCGGAATCATACATAAGAACATGTCCATCGAAGCCCAGGCAGAAGAGGTGGACAAGGTCAAAAGATCGGAGAACGGAGTCATAACGGATCCGTTTTCTCTTTCTCCGGAGAACACCCTTGAGGATGCCGAGAACCTGATGCATAAGTTCCGCATTTCGGGTGTGCCGGTTACCGAAGGCAAAAAGCTCGTCGGCATCATCACCAACCGCGATCTCAAGTTCGAGACCGATTATACCCGCAAGATCAAGGAGGTCATGACTTCCGAGGGACTGATCACTGCCAAGGAAGGCATCACTCTTGAAGAAGCCAAGGAGATCCTCGGCAGAGCCCGTAAGGAAAAGCTTCCGATCGTTGACGATGATTTCAATCTCACCGGTCTTATCACTATCAAGGATATTGAGAAAGCCATCAAGTATCCTCTTTCCGCAAAAGATGCACAGGGCAGGCTTCTCTGCGGCGCAGGCGTGGGAATAAACGCCAACGTTCTCGACAGAGTGGGCGCTCTCGTTGATGCCAATGTCGATGTGGTCGTTCTTGACTCCGCGCACGGACATTCGGAGAACGTGCTCAACTGTCTGCGCATGATCAAAAAGGAATTCCCCGATCTTGATGTTATCGCAGGTAATGTGGCTACGGGAGATGCGACCAAGGCTCTTATCGAGGCAGGCGCCGACGCAGTCAAGGTCGGCATAGGCCCCGGTTCCATCTGTACTACCAGAGTCGTGGCCGGCATCGGTGTTCCGCAGATCACAGCTATCATGGATTGCTATGCAGTGGCCAAGACTTACGGTATCCCGATCATCGCCGACGGCGGTATCAAGTATTCGGGAGATATGACCAAGGCCATAGCGGCAGGCGGTAATGTCTGCATGATGGGTTCGATGTTTGCAGGATGCGAAGAGAGCCCCGGAATGACGGAACTCTATCAGGGCCGTAAATACAAGGTATACAGAGGCATGGGTTCCATCTCAGCCATGGAGAACGGAAGCAAGGACCGCTATTTCCAGCAGGATGCCAAGAAACTTGTTCCCGAAGGTGTTGAAGGACGTGTTCCTTTCAAGGGTTCCGTAGAGGATACGGTATTCCAGCTTGTCGGCGGTATCAGATCCGGTATGGGTTACTGCGGAGCAGCTACGATCACCGATCTTCAGGAGACCGGCAGATTCATCAAGATCTCAGCAGCATCCCTGAAAGAAAGCCATCCTCACGACATACATATAACCAAGGAAGCTCCGAACTATTCCGTGGAGTGATCCGAAACTACTTCTGAGAAAACAGTTAAGACTTATCACTATGCAGATCAACAGAGGCAGAGACAGTATAATCGATATCGAATATATCGCGCAGCTCCAGGACAGCTTCTCCCGGGCAGTAGGCTTATATGCTTACTGTCTGGATTCTGCGGGTGTCCCGGTAACGGATGCCAGCGGCCCCAAAGCGGAAGTAGAGCGCCTGATGGAGTTCATTTCTCCCGACAGGGTTGCGGATATATTTTTCAGACTTACACAGAGCAGCTTAGAGGACCAGGTCATAGAGGATACGGATATCCCCAACGTGAAGTTCGGACTTACCACGGTCCGCGTGAACGGCCAGGCACTGTTGACCTGGGTAGTCATCGGGGTCATTTCCGATTATGAATTGAATCCCAATTACGTAAAAGACCCCGTAGAAGGCTTTTCCAGGGTCATCACTTACGATAAACTCCAGGATTCACTGGATCTGATCCGTGAGACCTGTCTGTATCAGACCACCATCCGGCTTTCTGCCGTAAATGCGGAGGCGCAGAACCGCCGCAACAAGTATTCCGAAGCCGAACTGAATGAAGCACTCAGACGAAGCGAGGTCATGACTGCGATCGTGCAGCTCATGGACCGCGATGAGATAGTTGAGTCTCTGGCAGTCAGTGCACTTAAGATCGTGGGTGAATACCTGGGCTTGAGCAGTGCGCATATATACATCACCAACATACACGACAAAGGCCTGATGGATATCATGGCCGAGTGGTATGCTCCGGGCATGGTTCCGAGATTTGACAGGAGCAGGGATCTTCCCAGATATACGTTCCTGGCGGGATCCAAGGTACAGGCCGTATCCACGGGCTCAGGCGTTATCAGCGCCGAATGGGTCCATGAGATGGAGGCTATCGGCATCAATGCCATGGTCATCGTTCCGATCAAATCCTCCGATCGACCGGCATATATGTACGCCTGCTATGATGAGAGTTCAAGCGACAGATACTGGACCGTTGATGAGATCAACTTCTTAACAGATGCGACCAGGATCCTGGAATCCATCATCGAGCGCAGGAGATACGAGATCAATATCGCGGGCTCTTTTGAGAGCGTGAGGGCGTCCCTCGATAATGTCGGAACATCCATCTATGTGCGTGAGATCAAGACCGGCATACTGCAGTTCACCAACAAGACCATGATCGCCAACTTCACTTCGGAAGTGAAGTATGACAGGACCGAGGATAGGCCTCTCGAACGCATCTTTGAGTCGCAGATACCTGCGGGCAGCGATTCGGGCTGCATCGAGATCTACAATCCCCAGCGCGACGAATACTATGAACTTTACTATTCACACATCATCTGGATGGGCCAGTCGCCTTCGCTGATGTGCGCTATCCTTGATATCACCGAGAAAAAGAAAAACCAGAAGAAGATAGAGCAGCTTGCATATACCGACTTCCTGACAGGACTCTATAACCGCATGTGCTGCGAAAGGGATCTGGCCAAGTTCGTGGACAGTGCCGTTTCCGAAGGAAAACACGGTGCGATCCTGTATCTGGATCTGGATGATTTCAAGCATATCAACGACGGACTCGGTCACCAGTACGGTGATGTGCTCCTGCAGGCCATAGCTCACAGTTTTGCCAGGGTACCCGGTGTAGAAGAGACCTGCTATCGAATGGGCGGTGACGAGTTCGTCATCATCATCCCGCCCGAGTCATATCACGATCTTGACCGCATAGTCACCGATATCAAAGCCATATTCAACAGACCGTGGTTCCTTAAAGATGCCGATTACTACTGTACGATGAGTATGGGTGTCGTATCTTTCCCCGAGGAAGGTACTCAGATACAGGAACTGATCAAAAAAGCGGATATTACGATGTACGAGGCCAAGAAGGGCGGCAAGAACAAGGTCGCTGTCTACAACAGCGATATGGACAGCCAGTCCAGCAAGCGCCTCGACATGGAAAAATACATGAGGGAAGCCGGCAAGAACGGCTACGAAGAATTCCTCGTATACTATCAGCCCATCATGGACATCCAGCTGGACGGAACTCCCTGTGTGGGTGCGGAGGCACTTGTCAGGTGGGATTCTCCCGGACTCGGATTCATGTCGCCGGCTGACTTCATTCCTTTTGCGGAATACCTGGGACTCATCATCCCGATCGGTGCGCATGTCCTTCGCAAGGCTTGTGAGACCTGTAAATACTGGAATGATCACGGACACCCGAATTATAAGGTTAATGTCAATCTGTCGGTGGTCCAGCTGATCCAGCCCGACATAGTCCAGGTTGTCAAGACAACGGTTGAAGATACGGGGATCAATCCCCACAATCTGACGCTGGAAGTTACCGAGAATCTGGCCATCAATGATATGAACAAGATGAAGGAGGTCCTTGCCGCCATCAAAGGGCTCGGCTGCAGGATCGCGCTGGATGATTTCGGTACCGGCTATTCATCACTCAACCACATCAGGGAACTGCCCATCGATGTGATCAAGGTTGATCAGTCTTTCGTGCGCGAACTGGCACGTGATGCATATTCACAGTCATTTGTAAGATATATATCACAGCTGGCAAGCACGATAGATATGAGCATATGCGTGGAGGGGATCGAGACCGTGGAGCAGTTCAACGTGCTGTCCGATATGGACGTGCGCATGGTTCAGGGCTTCTACTTCGACAGACCTCTTCCGCAGAAATTATTTGAGGAGAAATATTTATAATGAACAAGCAAAACGTATTCGACTATCTGAACTCCAATGTA
>JAEEGL015700042.1_pt1 | contig 10791 bp, 11 predicted proteins | sample 9134231 | NCBI WGS metagenome assembly JAEEGL01 (sample SAMN16246548, study PRJNA631951) | gut metagenome | biome: gut microbiome; feature: rumen; material: fiber-attached | host: Bos | place: Iran: Karaj | collected 2018-10
CATCTCAACATAGCCGTTGCTTTTGTCGAAAACAGCTGTCGATCCCGATCATCCGTCTTTCAGACATCTGACCACCACACCAGAGATGCTTGACTTGCCTACAATTATCCCATAAGTATCCTTGCGGATCTTGAGGTCAGAGTCAATAACAATAACTCTTCCGTCATAAAGATTGGCAAGAAGATCAAGCTCTGCGTTAATAACGTCAGAGGTAGTATCTGAAAAATAGTTATAATTGATCAGGTGATTGGCCAGGATCATCAGCTGTGTAGACACCTCTGATTCCCTGACATTGACAGCACGATCCTCGTAGCTTTCGAGGATAGCAGAATGAATCACGAGGCATGAAATCAGCCCCGTGAGAAATACGATCAAAAATATTCTGAATCTAAGACTTTTAAATGGGTTATATATCATCTTGGCTCCAAAAACTATGCCTGTAACTTATTATGCCTGAAAATAATAGCCAGATCCCCACTTAGTTCTGACATATCTGGGCTCGCTTGGATTGGTCTCAAGCTTCTCCCTGAGTCTTCTGACGTGAACATCCACGGTTCTCTCATCACCCGGGAAATCATCTCCCCAGATTGAATGAAGAAGCTCACTTCTGTTGTATACCTTGCCCGGAGTTGAAACCAGGAACTCAAGTACATCAAACTCTCTGCTTGTAAGGTTGATCTCCTTGTCCCCAACGTAAACTCTTCTATATTCTTCGTTGATCATAAGATCACCGAAGCTGCGAACCTTAGCCTGTGTCTCAGGCTTGGTTGTTCTTCTCATGATTGCCTTGATTCTTGCCTTAACCTCAAGAATGTTGAAGGGCTTTGTGATATAGTCATCAGCACCATATTCAAGTCCAAGAATCTTATCCATGTCGTCGCCCTTAGCTGTGAGCATAACGATCGGAACAGATGAAAACTCTCTTATCTGCTGGCATACTTCAAAGCCGTCCATTCTGGGAAGCATAACATCCAGAAGAATTATGTCATAGGTATTGGCATGAGCCAGTTGAAGGGCTTCTTCACCATCAAATGCGGTATCTACCTTCATTCCGTCCTGCTCAAGACTGTAACGAATACCTTTTACAATTATCTTCTCGTCATCAACAACCAATACCCTCTTAGCCATATCTTTCTTCCACTCCATTAAATTAAACTGTTATATATTCTTTGATTTTTGAAAAGAACTTATCCTTGATACCTGAAACCTTCATGATATCTTCGATAGTTCCAAATCTACCTTTTTCTTCTCTGTAGGCGATAATGTTCTTCGCCCTTCCGGGGCCTATTCCGGGAATCGTGCACAGCTGCGTCTCATCAGCGGTATTGATATTAACCTTCCCGTCATCGGACTTGGATGATGAGCCTTCCTCATCGTACATCCCCGTAATACCTGCCATGTCACTTTCCTGATCAAAAGAGCCTGTCGTCTGCTCTCCGTTTTGAAGTGCAGTCATGGTCTCATCCACGGTTGGTATTTTCACCTTGACTCCGTCAGAAAGGACAAGTGCCTGATTGATATAATCGCTGTCCGCTTCGCCGGTAAAACCACCTGCTGCTCTGACAGCATCCACAACTCTGCTGCCTGTCGGAAGTTCGTATACTCCCTCGCAGAGCACGGCTCCGCAAACATGAACCATAATTGTATCCGAAATTGCCTGCTCACTATCAGTAGCGGGAGCTTTGGCTGAATCTGTCTGAACTTCGGCTTCCGCGGAAGATTCAGCTTCCACAGGCGTTTCTGCCTCTGCCATGACACTCTCCGGCTCAGTAAAAACGATTTCTTCATTTTTCCTGCTACAGCCTGATGAGAGTACCATCAGGGACAACAGTAAAAATATAAAGCTTTTTGTAATATTTTTTTGCATGTTTCCTCCACATTGTGGAGGCCCCACCACGCATGGACGTAGTTAAGTCCAATATTCATAATAACGGAAATTTTTTTCAAACGCAAGATGGCTGTAATATTTTTGTAACAATTACAAAAAACACAGCCCATAAGACGATTCTTTTGTCAAATTGTACAACAAAAGAACAACGATACTTATTCTTCCTGCCCCTCAGTTATAACCACAGTGGCATTTGGAAGTCGCTCTTCCTCTACCGCTGTGCCGTTTATCTGCAACTTGACGTTCTCAGACAACGTTTTTAATGTATCATTCACATCTGCGCCTTCCCAGATATTTGCAAAAGCAATCTCAAGCTGAACCCAGAAATTGCTTGTAGCCATAAGCTTGGGCATAGGCACGGATTTTGAATAAACGCTTACAAATGAATCAAGGGAATCGTTTCCGTAGGGAATTCCCTCATGTGCGATAAGCTTGCCGCTCATCGTGTAGCAGGCATCGGTATTTTCACTGCAAAGGAAAGCAGCAAAATCATTTGCCTTTTCCTGATGCTCGGAGTATCCGTTGATCACCAGGCAGTTGGTAACAGACATTGTTCTGGTACCATAGTTAAAGTTAAGTGTGGGCATGGTAGTAACACCATACTCAAAATTGCAGTTACCTGCGGCCTTGGCCTCTTCAATCTTGGCAACCGCATCGGTTGTAGCCACGGTAAATACTGTCTTACCATCTATGAAATCCTGCAATACGCTGTCGTAAGTGACAACGCTCTCATCAATAGCAAAGAACTGATTGAGCTGCTGATAAAAACTCATGCAGTTGATGGTATTTTCATTATACACATCTATCTGGCTTATATCATCTCCTGACGCACCGCCAAGGTTAAGATAATTGCCCACGAAGAAATAGTTGTAAAAAATATCTGTTACATCCCATCTGAAAATAGCTTCAACAGAATCGGGAGCATTGTAGTTATCAGCGAAAAGAAGAATATCCTCAATGGTTGAGGGAAGCATCTCATTGACGCCCTCCTGCACCTCTTCATCTGTAAGAGGTGACTCCTCTGCAGTCTCCTCACCTTCACCCTCAGAGCCTTCAGCATAGGCAGCACTGTCTACGGTTCCGGCCTCCTCAGACTGAGTGATATCCTCGCCCTCAATCTCTCCTGCATCAGCAGCAGCCTGGGCAAGCTCGCCTTCCGCAGCGTCAATCTCTGCCTGTCTGCGGGCACGAACCTCATCCTCAAGATATGTTCTGTTATACAGAAGTGAACTGGTCTCAAAATAATAGGGATATGCTATATATTTTCCCTTGTAGGTAATAGCATTCTTAGCCGCATCTGAAAAGCCATGAGACTCATCATCCAGAATCTCGGGCTTTTTGATCTCACCGGCAAGTCCTGCAAGATAAGCCTTCTCAAGACTGTCATGAGTCATAATGAAAACATCCGGATAATCCTTGCCTTCCACAGATGCCTTACTTATCTCCTCAAGATACTCAAGACCTGAAACACACTGGATCTCAGCTCTTGTCTTCTTGTTCTTTTTGTTGTATTCAACAGCTTTTCCGGTAAGATAATCCGTCATGGACTCATCTGTATACCAGAGTCTGATGGTGGTCTTATCATTAGCTCCAAAAATCGTTCGCTCTTCATGGAGATTTGAAGCTGACCCGGAAAAGTAAAAAGCTGCTCCAAGCAGTGCTATTATAAGAACAGCTCCAAGCAGCCTGAATCTTATCTTCATATAAATCCCTTCCTACCTAAAGTGATTCACGAAAGACAAGGCTCCAATATCTTAATCATTTCATCAACATCGCTCTTAGTGATAATGAGCGGAGGAATAAATCTGATAACGTTTGTACCGGCGTTAATAAGGATAAGGCCATTATCCAAAGCCTTTGAAATAATATCTCCCACAGGACGGTCAAGCTCAAGTCCCTGCAAAAGACCGCTACCTCTTCTGTCAACGATGAAATCGTAGCGATTTTTCAGATCTTCAAGTTTTTCCTCCAGATAATCCGAAACTTGTCTCACGTTATCTATTATATGGTTAGAATCGAATAAATCAAGGACTTTGTCGATAGCGGCGCAGGCAAGCGGGTTGCCGCCGTAGGTAGTACCGTGGTCTCCTGCAACAAGTGAATTCTGTCCGACCTTTTCAGTCATGAGAAAAGCTCCAACCGGAACACCGCAGCCAAGTGCCTTGGCTGTTGTCATGATATCAGGCTTTACTCCAAACTTCTGCCATGCATACATATAGCCTGTTCTGCCCATTCCGCACTGGATCTCGTCAAGGATAAGAAGAATATCCTTCTCATCGCAAAGTGCCCTTACCTTCTTAAGGAAATCCTCAGTTGCAGGGTGAATTCCTCCCTCTCCCTGAACTGTCTCCATGATGATTGCACAGGTCTTATCATTAACAAGCTTCATTACACTGTCAAAATCGTTGTAATCAGCGAATTTGATATTGCCGATCATGGGCTCAAAGGCCTCGCGGTAGTGCGGATTACCTGTGACTGACAATGCTCCGAAGGTTCTTCCGTGGAATGAATGATTCATTGCGATAATCTCATGATCGTTCTTTCCATCCTTAAGAAATGCATATTTGCGCGCTGCCTTAAGAGCGCCCTCAACTGCTTCAGCTCCGCTGTTTGTGAAAAATACGCGGTCCATGCCTGAAACCTCTTTGAGCTTCTTTGCTGCATTTACAGCGGGAACATTGTAATAGTAGTTTGATGTATGAATAACCTTGTCAATTTGGTTCTTTAAGGCGTCGTTGTACTCCTTGTTTGCATATCCAAGCGCAAATACGCCGATTCCGGATACAAAATCAAGGTACTCTTTTCCTTCGATGTCATAGAGATGTACACCCTCACCCTTATCAAGAACAACCTGATAGCGGTTATAGGTATGGAGCAGATCGCGCTCCGCTTCGTCGATGTATTCTTTCATTGTTGCCATAATAAGCTCCTCATCCGTCAGCTTCGCTGACACCTTCTGTCTTTTATGTTTTATCAGTCCTCTGCTGCTCCGTCGGGCATGAACATTGTTCCGACACCCTTGTTTGTGAAGAACTCAAGGAGCAGGCAGTGAGGAATTCTTCCGTCAAGAATATGCACTCTCTGAACGCCTTCCTTCACCGCATCAGTGCAGTTTGCAAGCTTGGGAAGCATTCCGCCTCCGATATTGCCGCTTGAAATAAGTGCATCAGCCTCTGAGCATGTAAGTCTTGAAATAAATGTGGAAGGATCGTTGATATCCTTGTAAACACCCTCAATATCAGTAAGGAATGCAAGCTTCTCAGCATGAACAGCCTTTGCGATGGCACATGCTGCATCATCCGCATTGATGTTGAAGGTTTCAAAATTCTCGTTCATTCCTACAGGTGCGATAATCGGCAGGTAGTCGTTATCAAGAAGGTCATAGAGAATCTTGGGATCAACGGTTTCAACCTCTCCGACAAATCCTATGTCCTGTCCGCCTGAGAGCTTCTTCTTAGCCTTTAAAAGTCCCGAATCCTTACCGCTTATACCGATTGCCTTTACGCCAAGCTCCTGTACCATTCTTACAAGGCACTTATTAACACGGTTAAGAACCATCTCAGCGATTTCCATGGTCTCATCATCAGTAACACGAAGTCCGTTTACGAACTGTGCTTCCTTTCCGACTTTTCCTACCCATTTGCTGATAGCCTTGCCGCCGCCGTGCACGATGATAGGCTTGAAGCCGACAAGCTTTAAAAGAGTTACGTCCTTAATTACATTTTTCTGGAACTCTTCGCTCTCCATGGCGCTTCCGCCGTACTTAACAACGATGATCTTCCTGTTGTACTTCTGAATATAGGGAAGTGCCTCGATAAGCACCTCTGCCTTTTTCATTACTTCCTGCATATGATTATCCATTTTTCAGTCCTCCTTAAGACACCACATCTATGTCATTCGTCATATTATGAACGATAATCGGCATTGATCTTTACGTAATCGTAGGTGAGGTCACATCCCCACGCGCTTGCTTCCTCGCTACCCATGTTCATATCCACGTTAGCGATAACCTCCTTGGCGGAGAGCACCTTAGTTGCATATTCCTCGTCGAACTTCTGAGGATTGCCATCCTTGAATAAAAGAACGCTTCCTTCAGAACTGTCGATTGTAAGAACTACCTTGTCAGGATCAAAAACAACACCTGAATAGCCAAGTGCACAGAGAATACGTCCAAAATTCGCATCATGTCCGTAGATCATCGCCTTTGTAAGTGATGAGCAGATAACGGACTTTGCAAGTGTGCGCGCATTCTCCTTGGTATCAGCGTTTACAACATGAGCCGTGAAAAGTGCGGTAGCACCCTCTCCGTCACCTGCAAGCATTCTTGCCATCTCTTTACAGATGGTATAAAGAGCATCCACAAATGCATCGTAGTCAGCATTCTCTTCAGTGATCTCAAGGTTTCCGGCTTCGCCGTTTGCAAGTACCATCAAAGAATCATTGGTGGACATATCTCCGTCAACAGAAATCATATTGAATGTATCAACAACCACTGCCCTGAGCGCCTTCTGAAGAAGCTCGTGAGAGATAGAAACATCTGTTGTCACAAATGAAAGCATTGTACACATATTGGGATGGATCATTCCGGATCCCTTTGCAAGAGCTCCCATTTTGCAGGTCTTGCCGCCAACCACAAACTCAACAGCCATCTGCTTTGAGTGGGTATCTGTAGTCATTATCGCCTCTGCTGCCAGAGTTCCTGCCTCCTCGGAATCAGAAAGCTGTGGAACCATCTGCGCAATTCCGCGCTTGATAGCCTCCATATTCATCTGCATTCCGATAACACCTGTTGATGCCACAAGAACTGACTTCTCGGGAAGATTTAAAAGAAGCTCTACCTCAGCTGCAGTGTCAGCGCAGACCTTCCTTCCCTCTTCACCCGTGCAGGCATTTGCGATTCCTGAATTACCGACAACCGCATGAACAGGATGAATCCCGCTGCACAGCTCCTTATCCCACATAACCGGAGCAGCCTTTACCACATTGCTTGTGAAAACACCTGCCGCAGTACAGGGAGATTCACTGTAGATAAGCATCATATCCTTGCGGTTTTTATATTTGATGCCAGCCTCTGTGCCGGTTGCCTTAAATCCCTTTGCAGCTGTAACGCCACCTTTTATTATTTTCATATTGCCTCCGTTTCCCTCATCCGGCACTTCGTGCCACCTTCTCCCTCAGGGAGAAGGCAGGGTCATTTTACAAACTCTGTCCTGTTATTTTCATTAAGTGCAAAATCGTAATAGTTCATGTCAGATCTGAGTGTCCATCCCATTCTCTGCCAAAAGGCATTTCCAACCTTGTTTGTGACAAAGGCATTGAGGCAGACCTTGTTGATCTTCTCTTCCTTCAAACGCTCGATACAGAACTCAACCATCTTCTTGCCGATTCCGTGACGCCTGTAGTTTTTATCAACACAGACGTGATACAGGCAGGCTCTTCTGCCATCGTGTCCGCAGAGGATCGCTCCGACTATCTTGCCGTCTTTCTCATAGACTGCGCAGGTGTTTGGATTTCTCTTTAAAAAGATCTCCACACCTTCGAAGGAATCATCAATTGTTCTTATTCCAAAGCCTTCAATGGAATTCCAGAGTGCATAAACATTTTCGTAATCATCTATAGTCATTGTCCTGACCATGACTTTATCCTCCAAAGCGGCAATTACGGGAATGCAGGTACAAAATCAAGTCCCATGCTCTCGTCGAGGCCAAACAGAATGTTCATGTTCTGTACAGCCTGACCTGCCGCACCTTTTACCAGATTATCAATAGCGCCCATCATGATGATGCGGCCTGTTCTCTCGTCAATCTTAAATCCGATATCAACATAGTTACTGGTTTCAACCCATCTTGTCTCAGGGCAGACACCATCAGGAAGAAGTCTTATGAACTTCTCATCCTTGTAGTACTTCTCATAGGCTGCTCTGATGTCTGCTGCTGTGGGAAGACTTCCGTCAGCTTTTTTCACCAGTGATGCATACTCTGTTGCAAGAATTCCGCGGTTCATGGGGATGAGGTGAGGTGTAAAGTTGATAAGTATCTCCTCGCCAGCCGCATAACCAAGCTGTTCCTCAATCTCAGGTGTGTGTCTGTGATTTGTTACGCTGTAGGGCTTAACGCTCTCATTAACCTCACAGAAGAGGTTCGCTGTCTTCGCTCCTCTTCCCGCACCTGATGTGCCGCTCAGCGCATCAACGATAAGAGTCTTTGTATCGATAAGCTTCTCTTTTACAAGAGGATAAGCTGTCAAAATCGAGCAGGTTGTGTAGCATCCGGGATTGGCGATAAGTCTTGCTCCCTTAATCTTGTCCCTGTTGATCTCACAAAGTCCGTATACAGCTTCTTCTATATACTGAGGTGACTTGTGCTCGATGCCGTACCACTTCTCATACACAGCAACGTCCTTAATACGGAAGTCCGCTGACAGATCGATGATCTTTACCTTATTTAAAACTTCATCATTAACAAGTCCTGCGCAAAGTCCCTGGGGAGTAGCCGTGAAAATAACATCAACTTCATTTGCAAGCTCATCCATATTATCATCGAGGCACTTCGCATCTACTATATTAAAGAAGTTCCCATACACAGAACTAAATCTCTCATCTATATAACTTCTCGAACCATACCACACGATCTCTGCCTGTGGATGTGAATATATTAACCTTGCAATCTCTGCGCCCGCATAACCGGTCGCACCTATGATACCTACCTTGATCATCTTCTAACCTTCTTTCATATTATTATAATGTCCTGCCCAGGGGCACAACGTTAAAACACACATATTTGCTCGTATTGAACCGGACACTCCGATGTGCCCAAAGCATCACTCTCTGCGTGCAAAGGCACTTGAGATTGATTGGTCACATCTTCGTGGTTCATATCTCGCAAAGTATGTGTATTTTATCTCTGTGCCCTTGGGCAGGACTTCATGAATAACCTAAACGTATCCTTAAATTAACTTATGTAGTTTCTAATATTCACAAGGATATGCATAAATCAGAACCCTAACAGTTAACACGTTTCCAAATTATCATTTATTATATGCTTTGCACTTTAGTATAACCACCCTATGCATTTTATGCAAGCATTATTTATATTTATTCATGAAAACGACATTTTTATAAATTTTTATGCATAAAACTATTGCATTATCTTTTTAGATGATGTATATTCCCCTTATCAACAAAAAAACACTATGCATAAAACAGGTCGAACGGTCTGCTTCGGTGGCGAATCATTACATATAGAAAGCCAACAAAAAATCGTTCGACCGTACTAAGCACTTTTAAGGAGGAATACCCATGGCTAAGGAAAAGGTAATACTTGCGTACTCAGGTGGTCTTGATACAACAGCGATCATCCCGTGGCTCAAGGAGAATTTTGATTATGAAGTAGTTTGTGTTTGTATAGATTGCGGACAGGAAGAGGAGCTTGACGGACTTGAAGAGAGAGCTGTAAGCTGCGGCGCTTCCAAGCTTTACATTCTTGATGTAATTGATGAGTTCTGTGATGAATACGTTGTTCCCTGTGTTCAGGCACACGCTGTATACGAGAATAAGTATCTCCTTGGAACTTCAATGGCTCGTCCTCTTATCGCTAAGAAGCTTGTTGAGATTGCTAGAAAAGAAGGCGCTGTTGCTATCTGCCACGGTGCTACAGGTAAGGGTAACGATCAGATTCGTTTCGAGCTTGGTATCAAGGCTCTTGCACCCGACATCAAGATCATCGCAGCATGGAGAAGTGACAAGTGGACAATGGATTCCCGTGAGTCTGAGATTGAATACTGCAAGCAGCACGGAATCCACCTTCCTTTCTCAGCTGACAGCAGCTACAGCCGTGATCGTAACCTCTGGCACATCTCACACGAGGGTCTCGAGCTTGAAGATCCCGCAGAGGCTCCTAACTACAAGCACCTCTTAGTACTCGGCGTCACTCCTGAGGATGCTCCCGATGAGCCTACAACCGTTACAATGACATTCGAGGGCGGTGTTCCCAAGTCAGTTAATGGCAAGGAGATGAAGGTTTCAGATATCATCCGCACACTTAACAAGCTCGGCGGTGAGAACGGTATCGGTATCGTTGATATCGTTGAGAACCGTGTTGTAGGAATGAAGTCCCGCGGCGTTTATGAGACACCCGGCGGAACAATCCTCTACGAGGCACACCAGCAGCTCGAGGAGCTCATCCTTGATCGTGATACATACACAATGAAGAAGGATATGGGCAACAAGTTTGCTGATCTTGTATACGAAGGAAAATGGTTCACTCCTCTTCGTGAGGCAGAGCAGGCATTTATCGAGTCAACTCAGAAGTATGTAACAGGTGAGGTTACGTTCCGTCTCTACAAGGGTAACATCATCAAGGCCGGTACAACTTCACCCTACTCACTCTACAACGAGTCAATTGCCTCCTTTAAAACAGGTGACCTTTACGATCATCACGATGCTGAAGGTTTCATTAACCTCTTCGGTCTCTCCTGCAAGGTTCGCGCTATGAAAATGCAGGAAGTTGAAGGTAAGAAATAATTTAACTACAATAAAAACCGGCGGTGCAGTTATTGCGCCGCCGGTTTTTATGTTTTACAATATTTTCCATGAACTCACTTGAATTATTATTAGCATATTTAGGAATCATAAATATTATCAGTTTCATTTTTATGGGAAATGACAAGAGGAAGGCCAAGAGGAATGCTTTCAGAACTCCTGAATCAGTTCTGTTCATTCTTGCACTGATGGGCGGAAGCATTGGAAGTATCCTTGGCATGTACATTTTCAGACACAAGACCAAGCACTGGTACTTTGTAGTAGGAATGCCTCTCATTCTCATTGCCCAGATTGGAATAGTTGTGGCAATAAAAATGTCACCGCTTGAGATTTTATTCAGGTAAATTCGAGGTTAAGTAATGCA
>JAEEGL015805772.1_pt1 | contig 10791 bp, 10 predicted proteins | sample 9134231 | NCBI WGS metagenome assembly JAEEGL01 (sample SAMN16246548, study PRJNA631951) | gut metagenome | biome: gut microbiome; feature: rumen; material: fiber-attached | host: Bos | place: Iran: Karaj | collected 2018-10
ATGATACAGGTGGCTCTTCTCCTCCTTATAGATTACCTCCTCGGTGGAAAGGGCGGTCAGGGCCTTCGGGTCCCAGTTGACCATGCGAAGGCCACGGTAGATATATCCCTTGTTATACAGGTCAACGAACACCTTGATGACGCTCTCGGAGCGTGTCTCGTCCATGGTGAATGCTGTACGGTCCCAGTCACAGCTGGCACCCAGTCGGCGCAACTGCTTGAGGATGATGCCGCCGTGCTCGTGGGTCCAGTCCCAGGCATGCTCCAGGACCTGGTCACGTGTCAGGTCGTGCTTCTTGATGCCCTGTTCGGCCAGTTTCTTCACCACTTTGGCCTCCGTAGCAATCGATGCGTGGTCTGTACCAGGCACCCAGCAGGCGTTCTTGCCCTCCATGCGGGCCCGTCGCACCAGAATGTCCTGAATGGTGTTGTTCAGCATGTGGCCCATGTGTAGCACACCCGTCACGTTGGGCGGCGGAATAACGATGGTGTAGGGTTCACGTCCGTCAGGCTTGCTGGCAAAGAGTTTGTGGTCCAGCCAATACTGATACCATTTCGATTCGACCTCTTTGGGGTCGTATTTGCTTGCTAATTCCATATTCTTATTTTAAAAACGGCTGCAAAGTTACAAAAAAGTGGAGAAAAGACCAAATTTTTTTGCTTATATCAGTAAAATGTTGTACTTTTGTGGCGCATTTGGTCAGGGAACGGTGTGAGAATCGCCGACTGTCCCGCAGCTGTAATCAGCCTTTCGCGGCGCAAGCACAATGTCACTGATATTATTGGGAAGACGTTTGCGACCGGGCTGTAAGTCAGAATACCTGCCTTTTGCATCAATTGTCTTGTTGGTCTCTGGGGTTAGGCCATCAGACGCAATACGTGTATTATTATATAAGTCGGGAGACTTATGTCGTGAGACATGTGTCTCCCAATTTTAGGAAATGCAGAGAACATTTAATGACATAGTAAAGGCAGTGACACTCTTTGTCATGATGACGGCGGCGGGCAGCGTATGGGGACAACGGTCGCTGCGTACCCGCTTTGACAGCATCCAGCATGTGGATGAGGTCGTCATCACCTCACGCTATAACCACAAGGAAGTCATCCCTTCGCAGACGCTGACAGGTGAGCAACTGGACAGACTCAGCTCGAACAGCGTGGCCGATGCTTTGCGCTATTTCTCAGGACTACAGCTGAAGGACTATGGCGGTGTGGGCGGCATCAAGACGGTGAACATCCGATCGATGGGTACCAACCACCTCGGCATCAGCTACGACGGCATTGAGCTGGGCAATGCCCAGAACGGACAGATAGACCTGGGGCAGTTCTCGCTCGACAACGTGGAGGAGATTACCCTGTTCAACGGACAGAAGAGTGCCATCCTGCAGCCTGCCAGCGACTTCGGCCATGCAGGAGCCGTTTATATCCGCACCCGTGCTCCCCGCTTTGAAGGGAATAAAAGCTATAACCTGAACTTCAAGGTCAAGTATGGTTCCAGCGACATGCTGCGCTTTTCGGCATTGTGGGAGCAACGACTGAGCCGGCGTGTCAGTTCGTCGCTCTCTGCAGAGGTGCTGACGGCCAGCGGCAAGTATAAGTTCCGCTACCGTCGCAAGAACCAGGACGGCAGCGTGGCCTACGATACCACGGCAGTACGTCAGAACGGCGACATCTGGGCTGTGCGTGCCGAGGGTAATCTGCACGGCATGCTGCACGACGGCTTCTGGAAGCTGAAGTTCTATTCATACAACTCCGAGCGTGGCATCCCTGGTGCCATCGTCAACAACGTTTGGCGTCGCGGTGAACGTCAGTGGGACCATAACTATTTCACGCAGGGACGCTTCCAGCAAAGCTTTGGCGACCGCTTCACCACGCAGTGGGTGGCCAAGTATGCGTGGTATGATACCCGCTATGTGAACCGCGACACCACCCAGCTTCAAGTTGACAACACCTATAAGCAGCAGGAGTTGTTCGTCTCGACATCCAACGTGCTGAACATCCTGCCTGTATGGAGTGCGTCGTTGAGCTACGACTTCAAGTGGAACAAGCTGACGTCGGATATGCGTCAGTTTGTAGGGCCGCAGCGGTATTCCAGCTATGTGTCGCTGGCCTCTGCACTCAGCCTGAAGCGTTTCAAGATGCAGGCCAGTCTGTTGGCCACAGCCGTCAAGGACCATACGGAGAAGGCCGTCTCGCCCAAGTCCATCGTTGCGTACACGCCCGCCGTTTTTGCCAATGTCTATCCGTTCGCATCGCGTGAATTGAGCATCCGTGCCTATGCGAAGAAGAGCTTCCGTATGCCGACGTTCAACGACCTGTACTACACGGAGATAGGCAACGCGCTGCTCAAGCCTGAGTCGGCCATCCAGTATAACGTCGGACTGAGCTATAACAAGCAGTGGGCGAGGGGAGTGGTTCGCTACTTCCATCTTCAGGCCGATGCCTATTACAATACGGTACACGACAAGATTGTGGCCTATCCCAAAGGGCAGCAGTTTCGCTGGACGATGCTCAATCTGGGGCGTGTTCACATCAAGGGCATCGACGTAGAGAGCGAGCTGACTACCGTTCCTGTACAGGGACTGCTCGTTACCGGGCGGCTTCAGTACACCTGGCTGCAGGCTCGCGATGTCACCGACCCTTCCGACACCTACTATTGCCACCAGATACCCTATATCCCCTGGCATAGCGGCTCGGCCATCCTGAACGTGCAGTACGGCGACTGGGACTTGAACTACAGCTTTATCTATGCCGGCGAACGCTATAACCAGCAGGAGAATATCAAGTACAACTACATGCAGCCGTGGTACACCAGCGACCTCTCGCTGTCGTACAGGCATCGGCTGAAGCATTGTGAACTGCGGCTGACGGCAGAGGTCAACAATGTTTTCTCGCAAGACTACGACGTGATACTCAACTATCCGATGCCCAAGCGCAACTATGCAGTCACTTTAGACGTGAAGCTATGAGAGTACATCTTTTTATATATATATGCACACTGGCCTTGCTGACAGCATCCTGTCGCAACGACGACTACGTCATCTACATGGAGGACGAGAACACGGGTGTTGCCAATACGAAGGGCGACGTCGTGGGCATGTATGTGCTGAACGAGGGTAATATGGGGTCGAACAAATGCACGCTCGACTACCTGGATCTCTCAGACAGCACGATACACTATCTGCGTAACATCTATGCCGAACGCAACCCCAACGAGGTGAAGGAGCTGGGCGATGTCGGCAACGACATCAAGGTGTACGGTTCACGGCTGTGGCTCGTCATCAACTGTTCCAACAAGGTGGAGGTGTGCCGTGCTTCTGATGCCGTGAAGATAGGCAAGGTGAACATACCCAATTGCCGCTACGTAGCATTCGATGGAGGGTACGCCTACGTCAGCTCGTATGTAGGGCCGGTCAGCGTCGGCAGCGATGCCCCTCGTGGAATGGTCTATAAGGTCGATACGCTGACGCTGCAGAAAGTGGACTCTGTCGTCGTCGGTTACCAGCCGGAGGAATTAGTGGCCTGCAACGGCATGTTGTATGTGGCCAACAGCGGAGGCTATACGCCGCCGGACTATGACAGCACCATCAGCATCGTGGACTTGCGTACCATGAAGCAGGTGCGACAGGTAGACGTTGCGGTCAACCTGCACCATCTGAGGCTTGACCGCTATCAGCAGCTGTGGGTGACGTCGCGTGGCGACTATGGGCATACACCGTCGAACCTCTTCTGTCTGCGGCTGTCGGAAAGCGGTGTGCCCATCCTGACGGAAACGATGGACGTGCAGGTGTCCGACTTGTGTATCGCAGGCGACTCCCTGTACTACTACGGTGTCAGCTGGAACGAGGAGACGAAAGAGTCGTCGCGCACGTTTGGCATCATCAATGTCAGGACGCACCAGCAGGTGGACAGCCACCTGTTCGATGCCCCTGAAATCGGCAAGATGCGTATGCCGTATGGCATCATGGTGAACCCGCAGGGACGTGACTTCTACCTGATGGATGCGAAGAACTATGTGTCGAGCGGCGAGCTGCTGCACTTCCGTTCCGACGGTACGTTCGACTATAAGGTTCGCACGGGTGACATCCCTGGCCATGCAGCGTTCGTTTTCAAATGAGAAATGAGTAATGAGAAACAATATGAGAAAAAACATTCTTTTGTGCGCCATGCTGTTACCGCTTTTGGCGCAAGCCCAGCGGATGGACGATGTCGCCGTCCACTCGAAGTATATCAAGGCTGTCGACGAATACCGTCCTGCACCCGGACAGTTCGTCAACGACGTGCCTGAGTATGAAGAAGGCGACACCGAGCAGGACATGATACGCAAGTGTACCGAGAACCTGGCCGACAACGAGCGCCATCTGGTGGCACTTGGTGGCTGGGGTGGCTATATCACGTTCCACTTTGACCACTCGATAGCCAACGTCCCAGGCGAGCGTGACTTTGCCGTGTGGGGCAATGCCTACCAGGAAATGAAGAATCTGGTGTTCGGCGGTATGAACGAGGCTGGTGTCGTGATGGTGTCACAGGATGTCAACGGCAACGGACAGCCTGACGACCCCTGGTATGAAATCAGCGGCAGCTGCGATGTCGACAGTGTCGGCAAGGTGGTTTACGGCTACGAGGTGACATACCGTCGCAATCCCATGGGTGACATTCCTGGACAGACAACAAGGGCGGCAGCGGCACCATCGACCGCAACCATTACCACACCCAGGAGTACTATCCGTTGTGGCTGGATGACGGCCTGACGTTCAAGGGTACCCGACTGCCTGACAACATGTACAATCTGTCGTCGATGGTCGACAGCGGCTGGAGTCCCTTCTATTTCGTGCTGGTGGGCTTCCGCTACGGCTATGCGGACAATCTGCCCAACTATACGGACAACTCCGATGCAACGAGCTACAACTATGAGGGCTGTGGCATCGACATCGGCTGGGCAGTCGACGAGAACCGTCAGCCTGTTTCGCTCCAGTTCATCGATTTCGTGCGCGTATACACGGGACTGAACCAGAAGTGTCCGCAGCCGGAATGGTGGGGCGAGACATCTACTGAGGTACAGGGTGCAGAGGATATTCACCTCGACGAATCGCTCCGTCTGATTCGGTCGGCACAGGCAGGAGTGATAGAGCTGTCTGCCGACAAAGCGACTGCACTTGACGGTGTCTGCCACGACCTTCAGGGTCGCCGTGTCAGTCCAGCCAGCAGGGGTGTGTATATACGGAATGGACGTAAATATTTTGTCAAATAAACGTTTTATATTAACTTTAAAACCAACAAATTATGAAAAAGAATTGTTTTGTTTTGGCAGCTCTTGCATTTGCTTCTGCCATGATGTTAACCTCGTGTTCAAAGGAGAGCAACAGCGTTGTACCGGCCGCACCGTTAGTGATTTCTTTCGAGCAGCAGACGCTGAATGAAGACGGCTATTGGTATGGTGACGAAACGGGTACTCCGTTCGAAAAATGGGGGGCTACCGGCTATTCGTGCGTGTATACGGAAAGCGGTGTCACGATGGCTGCCAACTACACTCCGGCATGGGGCAGCTGGTCGGGCTTTGGCATCAGCAGCCGTACGGAAACCACTTTCAGCAGCGCATCGTTGGTCACCGACCAGTTCAACAACTGTGCTGGCGGTGCTCATACAGGCAAGAACTTCTGTGTGGTGTATCCCTACGGCGAGAGCATCGTGCTTGCAAAGCCGTCTACCATTAAGGGTTTCTACTTTACCAACGATGCCTGGACGGTCGACGCTATCCTGAATGGCGACGGGATGACTCCCGGCAAGTTCGAGGCCACCGACTGGCTGAAGTGCATCGTTACAGGCACGCACGCTGACGAGAGCACCGCTTCTGTGGAGATTTGGCTTGCCAAGGACGGCGATTATGTCAAGGACTGGCAGTGGGCAGACCTCTCTTCTCTCGGCCAGGTTACAGACATCCGCTTTGATTTCGACGGCACCAAGAAGAACGACTGGGGTCTGACTACTCCCACCTATATCTGTATTGATGACCTGACGATACAGGTTGACTAAATGCGATACAAGCTATTCCTGATTATTTCGGCCGTGGTGTCGCTGGCGGCTTGCGGCGGGCAGTCTGTCCGTCAGCAGGACGGTGGCGACACCATAGCTTTCCGCTATGCCCAGCGGCTGACGGTGGTCGGCTACGACGGCTACAAGGTGGCCACGCTGCAGAATCCGTGGCATGAAGGCAAAGTGCTGCACACCTACGTGCTGGTGCCTCGCAACGCTGAACTGCCACAGGGTATTCCCCACGGTACCGTGATACGCACGCCGCTGCAGCGAAGCATCATCTTCACCACCGTCCATTGCTCGCTGCTCATGATGCTGCATCAGGAACAGCGTATTGCCGGTGTGGCCGACCTGAAGTACATCAAGCTGCCATACATCCACGACCAGGTGGCCAAGGGGCGCATGATGGACTGCGGCGACGGTATGAGTCCTGTTGTCGAGAAGATTATCGACGGTCAGCCCGATGCCATCCTGTTGTCGCCTTTCGAGAACAGCGGCGGCTACGGGCGCTTAGAGGACATTGACATCCCCATTGTCGAGTGTGCCGAATACATGGAGCCTACGCCGCTGGCACGAGCCGAATGGATGCGCTTCTACGGCATGCTCTTTGGCTGCGAGCATGAGGCCGACAGCCTCTTTGCCGTCGTCGACAGCAGCTACCAGGCCCTCAAGGCGATGGTGCAAAACAAACCCGGCAACCCCACCGTGCTTCTCGACAAGGTGACAGGCTCCGTGTGGTATGTGCCGGGCGGGAAGAGCACCATCGGCCAGATGATAGCCGACGCAGGAGGCCGCTATCCGTGGGCGGCCGACGAGCACAGCGGTTCCGTTTCGCTGCCTTTCGAGACGGTATTGGAGCGTGCCGGCGATGCCGATGTATGGCTGTTCCGATTCAGCAGCGACCACCTGCTGAGTTACGGCGAGCTGCTGGGCGAGCATCGTGGCTACAGCCAGCTGCGGCCGTTCAAGGAGCGTCGCGCCTATGGCTGCAACGTCGAGCTGTCGCCGTTCTACGAGGAGTCGCCGTTCCGTCCCGACTGGCTGCTCATGGATTTCATACGAATTTTGCATCCCGACATACCAAATCTGCCGCCTTTGCGTTATTATGAGAAACTGAGAGAATGAAACACTGCCTTCTGCTGACGCTGCTCATCGCGGCACTCTTCGTGTTGAACATCTTTGTCGGGTCAGTATCGATACCGGCGGCTGATGTCTTGCACGTCCTGACGGGCGGCGATGCAAAACCTTCCTGGCAGTACATCATTCTCCAGTCACGACTGCCGCAGGCCATCACGGCGCTGTTGGCAGGCGGCGCACTGGCTGTCAGCGGACTGATGCTGCAGACGGCCTTCCGCAATCCGCTGGCAGGCCCATCCGTATTCGGCATCAACAGCGGTGCAGGGCTGGGTGTCGCCTTGGTCATGCTGCTGCTGGGCGGCAGCCTCTCGGCCGGTTCCGTCAGCGTGTCGGGCTTTGTAGCCATTCTCCTGGCAGCATTCGTCGGAGCCATGACGGTGATGGCTGTCATCTTCTTTTTCTCGACGCTGGTTCGCAATAGTGTCATGCTGCTCATCATCGGCATCATGATAGGCTATATCTCCAGTTCGGCCATCTCCCTGCTCAACTTCTTCGCCACCGACGAGGGTGTCAAGTCGTACATGGTGTGGGGCATGGGTTCCTTTGGCGGCGTGTCGATGCGCATGATGCCGACCTTTGCCCTCGTCACGCTGGCAGGCCTGGCGGGTGCGCTCCTGCTGATAAAGCCCCTCAATGCCCTGCTGCTCGGCGACCGCTATGCCGAGAACCTTGGCGTCAACATTGTCAGGGTTCGCAACTGGCTGCTCGTCGTCACCGGCTTGCTGACAGCCATCGTCACCGCCTTCTGCGGCCCCGTGGCGTTCATCGGACTGGCCGTGCCTCACATCACTCGCATGGTGCTGCGTACCGACAACCACCGCCTGCTGTTGCCTGCCACCATCCTCATGGGCAGCATCGTCGCACTGGTGTGCAACCTGCTCTGTGTATTGCCCGGAGAGAGTGGTGTCATCCCCCTGAATGCCGTCACCCCGCTGATTGGCGCCCCCGTCATCATCTACGTCATTATGACCCGTCGCACCTGATATATTTTCGTTATGCCTAAAACAGAAAAGAAAGATGCATCAAGTATGATGCCTACGCTACGCCCTCATTGGACGGCGCACCGCCTACCTACCCAGGGTGAGAAGCTCAGGCACATCGTCACGCCGTACTGGACGGAAATCATCAGGAGGATGTCCACCCAGAAGGCCGACACCATGGATGCCGTCAACGCACTCGGAGAGAAAGTCATCGTGAGGCTGTGCAGCACATCGAACAAAAGCGCGGCAGACATCTTTGAAATGCTCGGATACAAAAAAGATGCCGTTCTGGAGTAAACTGAAAGTTTGTACTACACAATGAGGCATGTGAGCCTGGGGAAACTGTGGTGACAACTGGAAAATAAAAGGAAATGGGGTCAGTTGGGATAAAGTCATAAGCATCCTGAGAAATGCTATGGTTTATTCCGAAAATGCTATGGTTTATTCCGAAAATGCTATGGTTTATTCCAGAAATGCTATGGGTTTCTACAGAAATGTAATGGGTTTCTACAGAAACTCAATGCTTTTGTGAAATTACTCAATGAGTCCACTTGAAAATGTGGCATTTATTTGATTAGGAATTGACCTCTGACTGGCTTTGTATCCCAGCGTTGGTCGTTAACTCTCGGAGCTGGCGTGAGTCGGAAATCGGCCTTGGATGACCAGATGGACGCTCACAGGCTCATATATAGCCCTCATCTGAGGGCAGAATGCGGTCTTTGAAACATTTTATGCTCTCTGGAGAGCCAGATTGGCGTTTTTCACGTCAAAAAGGAACAGACGGCGCATGTTGATCCATGCGCAACGGGCCAGTGCCTGTAGCGTCTGCTTGAAGAGTCCTCTGTAGCGTGTCTTGTTGTTCCTTGTCAGGAAGCAGTACTGGAAGATGGTCGCCTCGACATTGTTGCGTTTCTTCCGCTCCTCCCACGGGATGGTTTCCATCCGTCGTCGGTTCTGTGAGCTTTCGATGGCCTCATTGTCAAAGTATCGGTAGGACTTCTTTCCCTTGGAGTTTACCACTGCTATCTTCCACTGGCCATCCTTCACCTTCGTGGCGGTGATGACCTCTGCTGTCTGCTTGTCTGTCACTTCAAGACTGCCGTCTTCCTGCAGCTCAAGGTCGAAGCGCGAGGGCTTGCCCTGCAGACCGTTTGCTACCAGTTCGAATCCGTTCTCTTCATCAGAGGCGAGCTCCCTGTTCTCCTTGCTCTGGTAGGCATCGTCCACGATGCCCTTGTCTACGGGACTTTCCGTGACCTTCCCTGTCTCCTTGACGGCATCCTTCAGGAAACCGTTGTCGGCTGCATTGTCGGGCTTCACCAGTACGTCGGTGATAAGGCTCGGCTTATCCTTCTCGTCGCAGGTCTCGGTGATGTTCGTGGAGTAGCCCTTCACCTTCTTGCCGCCCTTGCTGCGGTAGGCTGCATCGGGGTCGTTGGGGTTCTGCACGCTGGTGGCGCTGACGAGTTTCTTGTCCCGCACGGTGATGTTGCCGTCCTTGTCCACGTCATACTGTTCGTGGAACACGCGGCGCAGTAGCGAAACCTCACCCTCGCCACGCATGGAAAGGATGTGGCTGATGACGATGCCAAGGTCAAGCAGGCGCTGCCCCAGCGTCTCGTCGTCTGAACGGTACACCGTCTTCGAGGCATCCTCGGCAAGGAAGTCGAGTGCCTTCTGGCGGTAGAGCTGGTCGGAGATGCGCATTGCCTCCTGCTCGGAAACCTGCTTGAGGAATGTATCATGGATAATCTCATAGCGCGAGAACCAGGCGATGTTGCTGCCGATGAGCTTGGAGTCCATGCGGATGGTGCGACCGGCTATCTTGTACTTCTTGATCTGCTTGGCGGTCAGGTTCTGGTACACTTGCTTGTAGAGGTTCACGTGCTCAGGATTGTTCTGCTCATACTCGGCGATACGACGGAACAGCTTGTAGTAAGAATCGATAGAAGGGCACTCGTCGTTGATGTTGAAAAGGCCGACGGCCTGACGCCAGACCAGGTTGAAGCGGATGTTCTCATACAGTTGCTCATCACTGCAGCCGCGGCCTTCCTTCAGTATGCGCATTGCTATAAGGATGCGGAGCTGCTTCGTGGGAGCACCCATGTTGCCCTCTACAAAGAGAGGACGCAGCACTTCCTCATCAATGTTTAGCAGTACGTTGTGATAGAACTCGTTGTGCCAAGACAGCTCGTCTTCCATATACCTGCGCTCACGCTCAGGCAAAGAGAACGATGCCGTGGCGAACAGGTCGGGCTGGGCTTTCTGTTTACTCTTCTTGAATTCCAAGTGATACCTCGTCTTTATAGTACAAAGTTACTCATTTTTCTCCAGATTGCAAAATGTCAAAGAGCGATATAGTGTTAAACTAACGTAATATACTAATGTGGTTGGACTATCCGACTTTTTAAAGTGGACTCCTCAATGGTTTTTTGAAATTACTCAATGGATTATTTCAATTAGTCATTGAGTAATTCTCGCGAGAAGGCCTCTCACGAAATTTAACCCAACTTTGACACTTTGAACTTTTTTCAAAAAAGTTTCATTTGATTATCAGTCAGTTAGCTCCTATAAACGGTCAAAACCGCGTTGTAGAACACAGCGGTTTGGAAAATAAGTTGTACCTTTGCGGCATGAATTTC
>JAEEGL016246817.1_pt1 | contig 10791 bp, 16 predicted proteins | sample 9134231 | NCBI WGS metagenome assembly JAEEGL01 (sample SAMN16246548, study PRJNA631951) | gut metagenome | biome: gut microbiome; feature: rumen; material: fiber-attached | host: Bos | place: Iran: Karaj | collected 2018-10
CTGACCGCTTTGAGTTTTTGAGTGATGACCGAGATGGCCTCCATATTGGGGTGCAAACCGTTGAGTGTCGTAACATCAGAGATGGGAATCATGATGTCGGGCAGACCGGAATAAGCGATTTGTACAGGCAAGGTCGGACGGTAGTCAGTCACGCCAAGGGCTCGATAAATCTCATCGGTATCTTCGAGGGTAGCAACGATGCGCGGGGTGGCCATCTGCATCATCACCTTTGTCCCTACCTCGATGCGAAGGTCGCCTGCCAGGGTGTGGCATAGGCATTCGCCCTCTGCCAATTTCATCTGGTGCAACAGCGAGAAAGTGGCGATGGTGGCATGGCCGCACAACTCCACTTCGGCTTTCGGGGTGAAGTAATGCAAATGGTATTCCGTCGGCGATAGCCTGCGGACAAAAGCCGTCTCGGAATAGCGCACTTCAGCTGCCACCTTTAGCATCAGTTCCTCATTGGGAAAGGTGTCGCCGTCCAGCAACACCACGCCCGCTGGGTTTCCTCCAAAAGGCTGGTCGGTGAATGCGTCGACAATATAGTATCTCATATCATTAATATTTTGTTATTTATCTATAAACGAACCAATCTCTATTAGATTTCCGTCGGGGTCGGCCACATAGCATGTGCGCTGTCCCCAAGGCTCTGTAGTGGGAGGAAGAACGGAGGCAGCGCCATTCGCGAGCGCATGCTGGTATTCCTTGTCGACATCAGCGAAAGTGGGCACGTCGAATGCCAATTCCATCGTACCGTTGAATCCTTCGGGATATTGGAACTTCCGAGAGACCATCTGCTCGAAAGCGTCACGTGGGAAGAGGATGATGCGCATGTCGCCCAGCGTCATCTCCACGTTGGGCTGGATGCCGTCCCAATCGGTGGTGAAACCGAATGTCTTCGTGTAGAAATCGACAGTCGCTTTGTTGTCGCGGGTGAAAATCCCCACGGTGTTGAAGTTGAATCTATTCATTGTTTTATCTTTTTCGTTCTACTATAATGTCCCTCTTGTATGGCGGCAGCTGTCTCATTTCAATAAGGTGTATTGCGTCAAAATCCACGTCGTTTAAAGACATCAAAGATACCATAGCTGATGTCCTATTCAGCCCTAACAATCCGATAATGAGGATTATATGCCATCCTAAAAGCCTCACTATGCCTCACGGCTTGCTTGTTTCGTGCAGCCTCTTGAAGCTCTGCCTGCAATGCTTGGTCGGACCAATCAGGGCAAACTATTAGGGCGACGCTTTCTATCTTCATCCACTCAGCAGACCAATCATCACCGAAGGCATTGTCTTTGTCCGCAGCTTCAAGAAACATCGAAAGCATTTGTTTTTCAGAAAGTTCGCCATCGACCACACTCGACAGATTGACCCTTGTGAAACGATGTCTGAAACCTGTCAGTTCCCTCTTGGGCATCAGGCTCATGTCGGTGTCGCGGCACTCGTCAAGTTCCTTCTGTAGGTATTGCCGCGCCGAAGCCGTGTCCTTCACAAGATGCTCGGCACCGAAATAATCCTGATAGCAGGTCTTGTAGACATCCTGCAAGGTGGCCATAGGATACTGTGTATGGATTTCCTCACACATCTGATGGATGGCTTTGTTGTCGTTATTACAGGGAATCGCCGCAATCCCTCCTGCGACCAGCGCGGCAGGAATACCCAAAAGCATCCCAATGAGTGCCCCTTTGATATGGAACCAGTAGTCGTGATAGGCTTTGGTCATATCTTCCGTTCCGGGAATGACGAAATGTTTGTCATGGCAGAACCAGAGGCAATCGAGCACCAGCGCATCGAACCAGTTCACCACCACCCAGAGGGCGTAGGCCGTCAGTGCGCCACACAGAAAAGTTGTGCATCCGTTGACGTACTTGACCAGCAAACCCAACAGCACACCGAAGACCATCATGGCGACAATCTTCTTGACGTAGAACGCCGTCCCTCCAGGACGGTTACTCGCATCCACCAGGCCCAGTTGGTCGCACCTCTCAATGATGGCGGGCGGGTAGTTGAAGATGCTCTTGATGGGGTTTCTCGACATCAAGAACACGAACAGCGTGAACAAGGCGCACGCTACGAGGGATTCAATCAGGAAGGTCATTTCTTTTTCTTTGTGTATTTAGCTTTTACTATCTCAAATGAATTGCGCGTAAGGTCTTTCAAAAGATCATCAGGCGCGTTGTTTGGGTCGATTCCGATCCAGTGTTTGGATGATTCATTGAAGGGGTTGCCGATGCATTCGTGTTCAGCTTTCAGTTCTTCAATCCGCTCAGGTTGGCACTTGAGTGAGATGACCTTGAAGTCATCGCAGTCGAAGTAGGAGAACATGTGGCCGCAGACATAAAACACCAAAACGCCTTCGCCGTTTTTGAACTTGGTGAAGGGGAACTTCTCCTCAATGCCATCGCCTAACGAAAGGCAAAACTCGCGATAATCCTCGATGTTCATAAGGAATTAATTAGGTCGGTACGTACATTATGTGAGCCTCGCGATAAGTTCAGCATGCTGGGGGAACTGTTGCATCAATACGTCTTTGTGCCCAAGCTCGAAGTTTTCAAAACTGAAGGAAGGAGCCACGGCGCAGCCCACCAAACAGAAGCCTTTTTTCGAGGGAATCTCCGCCGCAAACCATTGCTCAGGATGGATGACCACCTGCATTTCCCTAATGGGCGACAATGGGTGAACGGTCAAATGCCCGTCGGCATCGATCACATAGATATTGAGCGGTTCACCTGCGTGATAGTACCAAATCTCCGTCATGCAGTGCAGCCGGTGGAAAGCCGAAATGTCGCTGTCTGTTAACATGTAATAAATGGTAGAGATGTCCTTCTTTCCGGAGGCATCGTTGCCAAAAAGCTGCCGGTAATATCCGCCTTCAGGATGCGGCTCCAACTGGAGCTTTTCTATAATCTTCTGATATATAAATGCCATTTATCCAACAATTTTTAGTCCAACAATTGAGAGTATCAATGTGCTGAGGAAAAACACCCGCCAGAATGTGGCAGGCTCGTGAAAGACAAAGATGCCCAACAGCACCGCGCCGACAGCGCCGATACCCGTCCAAACGGGATAAGCGACACCGATGGGTATGGTCTGGGTGGCTTTTGCCAACAAAACGGCACTCAGCACATAAAGCAGGCCGAAGCCCGCAATCCATGCCCACCACTCCGTGCCAACGGCCAATTTGGACTTGCCGAGACAGAAAGCGAATCCGGTTTCACATAGACCAGCGATAATGAGTATAATCCAGTTCATAGTGGTTGCAAAGGTAGTCTATTTTCCGCTAAACGACAAACCATAATATATTCATCAGGGGTTTCTTTCCACACTTCAAATCCAGCTTTCCGATACATTCTTACTGCGTAGTTCGCCTTTTGTACTGATAGCGAGACCTGCTTGTATCCATCTTTCCGCAAAAGCTGCAACATGCTCTTAAGCAGCTCCGTACCGATACCATTGTGGCGATACTCCTTATAGAGCGACATGGCCAATGAGGGTGTGTCATCAGCTATGTTTCCATAGTCTTTCATGATCCTAGTCCACACTGCTCCGACAATTCTCCCGTCACATACGGCCACAAGACACCTATCATCCGGCATCTGCCCGAAATCCCGAACATATACCTGCAAATCTTCGTTCTCGATGATGGATCTTGGCGGTGCGGCAACACCTTCTGGGATGAAAATGGCCTCATATAGGAAATCATCCAACAGCGGTGTTTCTTCCAACCGCATTTCCCGTATAGATCCGGCAATCACTCTTTCATTATGTTCGTTGAAATGATAGTCCATTATGTTTTTCAATTTGATAACAACTTGCAGAGTAAATCCTCCCTGATGATTTTTGGAGCAGCTTTTCCCGCCAACACCAACACTTTCTTGCCGTTGCGGTAGATATGGAGTTGGCGTGAGCGAACCACAGCAGTCAGTTCAGGGTCGTCCTGCATCGCCATCCAAAGACGGTGGTATTCGCCGTCCTCATCGAACAGCTTTTTCTGCAGGTGTGAGCACATATTGGATGTATCTATGGTCATTATGCTTTGATTTTGTCAGCTATTACTTGTAAAGAGTTGAAATCAACAAAGTCCACCTGTTTGCCGTAAGTTACCAACATGGCCTTCGCATCTGCCGTAAGCTCCGATTCCGGCTTCTTCAACATCATGGAGTGGAACATATTCATCATCATACGATGCTTGAAGCCAAGCTGGCCGTAGACAATGGCACCTCTCAAATGAAAGATGTTCTTTTCGTCATAAAAAGAGGCAGGGAGCTGTGTTTTAATAGCTTTCCTGATGCCTTCATAGTATGATTGTTCGTTAGGGTCTGTCACTCCAACAGTGGCAATAACAAGTTCCTGCCGGGGAGTCATCTTGCTGACGGTCTTATTCAATCCCAAAACGCCACCAGCAAATAATCCTCCGAGATAGATAATCCTATCATAATCTCCAATGTCCTTTGCATTTTTGTAATCGATGGCTTCAATCCCTGTCATCTCAGCCAGCCGCTCAGCATACCGCTTGGTCGAGCCATACTGGCTGCCGTAAATAATGATTTGTTTCATCACAATGTCAGTATTAGTCAATTTGTAAGTTTCTCCAAAATCTCAGCCACCGTGTCTGTATGGTCAATCAGCAGTTGACCATGGTTCATGCCATTGAAGATTTGGATGTGTGCCTCTGGACAAAGCGCGAGCAGGTGTTTCACTTGGGGTTTGGCTACAAAGGCTTCTTTTGTCCCGTACCAGAAATGAATGTCTTTTCCTGATATACGCTCTAATTTGTTGGTATAAACAGACTTATAGCCATCAAGAACGGCTTGTCTGCCTCCGAAAGGATAGGTCTTTTTACATTCGTCAAGCAGCACGTCAAAATAATGGGAATGGAACACCCATCTCCAAAACTTCGTCCAGTGGTAGCAGGTCCACACGTTGAATGCCTGATAATAACGCAACGGCCCGACCAACCAACGTGGCAAGGGCAACAATGGTGCTGCGTCAAGGATGGCGTGGTCAATGGTTATTTCATCGCGTTCCAGCACACGCGACAATATCTTTCCGCCCAACGACAGCCCGTAGGCGCAATCCAAATGGCCGTTATGGTGCTTCTGAACGTATGCAATCACTTGCACGGCTTGGTCATCAACGGAGGTGAAGCATGTTTGTTTGCCCAAAGTGAAACCATCCACTTCAACCGCGACGATTCGGAAACGCTCTTCCAACAAGCGGACGAGGGGCAGAAATATCTCGTAGGACACCCCTAGTCCGGGAATGAGCAGCAATGTCGGGGCTTTTTCTTTGCCGAAAGTAATCCAATTCATAATGGCTGCAAAAGTACGCTTTTTTGTACTTGCTATTTGAAACTGTGAGCCTATTTCACCATCCGCAAAATCTGTTTCTCTGTAGCCTCAGAACATATCGTTTGAAGATGTCGGCAGATGCGGTCAAACGACTCCTCGGGCGAGCGGCTGCATTGGCAGAGTTCGCGGCCATATAGTTGTTCGGGGGTGGTGAGCAGCGACCAGCCCCAGCCGTATTCGTTGCCGTGGCGGTCGGTGGGATAGACGAAGTCCTCGGTGACGATGCGCGTGGCCATCTGTAGGCGTGTGACAAAACCATCGAAACGGCTGCGCATCTTTGGACCGTCGAAGCCACACAAGGCTCGCAACTCACGGGTGATGAGGCTGCCATGTTCTGCAAGCGTCAGCAGGATGGCCTCCTCGATGCTCCCTTCCTCTGGTGTTGGATGTTTGCTGCGGCGATAATTGCAGAAGTCGGGCCACCACGCGCGGCTGATGAATCCCGCCTTGCCAGCGAAGAACTTGCCATAGACGTGACCGCCTTCAGTGATGACCTCGCCTTTCCACTTCCACAGCGGCCAGTCCCAGCCTCCGTCGTCAAGCACCACATAACGGCAGTCATCGTCAACCATGTCTTCAGCGGAAAAGCCACGGATGCCACTGTCTAAAAGCGGAAGGAAACCGATACGGTCAATCAGTTCCATCAGTTCAACGCTGTTATGAATCGCTTGGGTGGTCGTGTTCTTCGTGTAAATCATCATATACTTCTTTGGCTGAAAACTTTTCCATTCCGATGGCTTGTTTCTTCAAAAGCTCTCGTTTGTCCATGGAAAACGATTCAGACTGCAAAAATAAAAAAAACCACATCAAAGCACTAAACTATTATACTTTTGTACTTTTGCCGTCAAATAAGCAAGTCAAACTTTAAGGAGGAACATAAATATGAAACTATCAGCAATTTTTGAAGAAAAACCTGAAAGATGGGGGTTCAGGGGAGATCCGTATTTCTGGGATTACTTGAAAGGACTCGCGGAGAATATGGATATTATTTCTCCTGACGAACTAGAAAAGTGGATAAAAGAGGAATACTTATCAGTCTCAGGCAAGGAATTGACTGACATATACGAAGATTTTGCCGTAGTAGAGCAGTTTGCTCATGGAGGAATGAGTTCCGGCGGTGTTGATAACCTATGGTGGATGGAAACAGGAATTCCACTGCTGAAAAGCAGGTTGACTACGCTCTGACAGATTTATCCACAATACCTGACATAGCAAGAAAAAATAGCCAAGCTATCCAAATCTGTTTTGAACATGTACTCGGGATGCCATTGGATAGCCCAGACGAAACGCTTGCCCGGCATTCGTGCGGCTTCGATGAGGCCGTCAGGAGCGACAGCCATCGGCGTCAGATCACAGCTGAGGTCTTTGACGGCTTGGTGGTGCAGCGTGTTCACTTCGAGGATGTCTTTGCCCAACAGCGTCTTGAGGTCTCCATCCAACATGACCTTATGCGTCGGGACACCATATGGCTTGCCTTGCCGGTGGACGATGTCTGACGGATGCTGTGAGGGCAAATCCTGCCAGAGCGTACCACCCAAAAACGCATTGATGAACTGAAGGCCACGGCAGATGCCGAGAACAGCCTTGTCGGCTTGCAGGGCTTTCTCCAAGAGAAGCGTTTCCAACCTGTCACGTTCCGGGCTGGGAACGATGGTTCCAGTGGCATCTTTCATCCCATAAAGCGCCGGTGACACATCCTGACCGCCAGTTAACAGGAAGCCGTCACATGTTTCCACTATACGACCTGCGTCCTCTTCCGACATTTCAAGGGGCAGGACGACAGGGATACCTCCCGCAGCCTTGATGCCTTCCAAATAATCCGGCAGCATCCAAACACTTTTGCGGTCTGCATCCCAAAGGGGTGTAACTCCGATGATAGGTGACATGTTCATATAATTGCTTTTCATTTTCTGCATACAGCAACTCCTTGCAAGTCAAATTCCAAGATTCCTTGGTTGTTTGATTAATGCGACCAAATCATCGCTGATGTTATTACCTATCTAACGCCGTTTTCTTGCAAAAAACGGCGTTTGAGGCTACAAATATACAAAAAATCGGCTATATCTTCCCAATTTCATTCGAATCGCCGCAGCCACAGATGCCCGCCCTTTCCCCTTTGAATAGGGGGTGCCCGAAGGGCGGGGAATTTGACATGCCTGATACGGCACAGCCGAAAAAGAAAAAAAGTCTATTCTATTGTGGATTCACGGAAAAGTTGTATTTTTGCAGCACAAAATACCAGTCAGGGGCTGCGTTCCAAACTTCGGAGAGGTAACGGATTACATGACTGGTTTTTTTTATTGCACCTCTATCTTATTCACGCAGTATTGGACATGCTTCCCACCAGTCATGACACCAATGGTGAGTTTTACTACAAAATCCAAATAATCTTTTTCCTCATTCACGAAGTGATGATACAATAAAATCATGTTTTTGTATCCATTACGCCTTTGTTCTCCTTCTTTTCGTGAAACGAATAAAGGTTGTCCTTCCAATGGCTTCGCCTCTTCAATGACTGTTCTTAAATGCTTCACGGCATACGTGGATTTCCAATTGTGTAAAGCCTCCCGAGCAGTCTTTTTGTCGCTTTCGTTTCTTACAATATAAATGTCTGCATTTAAAAATTTGTTCTTCACCGCATTGGGCAGTCCTTTGCGTTGTAATTGTTTCCATAGCGTTTCATAATAGCCCATGATCAACGTAAAACGTTCTTTGCTTCTCTTTTTTTCAGTTGGAATGCCTTCAATATACTCGGGTGTTTCCATAATAATGTGGTTTTAATTGTTTCGGATGCAAAGAAACGCCATCTGTCAAGACCTACCCGTTGAACAAACGTTTGTTGTCGACAGTAGTCGTTTGTTGTCGTTTGCTGTCGGATACAATGCTGTAAAATAGAAAGATAAGCACCCCGATATGCAATGTCAGGTTTTTATAATACCATAAGGAGAAAATAAATATCTTTGCATCATGTCTGAGCATTGGGAAATATACGCTGATTGGAATCCATGGCACGGTTGCACCAAGATTAGTCCTGGGTGCAAGTATTGCTATGTCTACCGTCAGGATGAGATGTATGACAGCGAGATTTCCAGCAGCGAATGCCGAAAGACAGGTAACTTTAACCTTCCACTCAAGCGGAAACGCGACAAGTCGTGGAAGATTGAGAGCGGTAAAATCGTGTTCACCTGCTTTACCTCCGATTTCCTATTGAAGGATGCTGACCCATGGCGACCCGAATGCTGGCAGATGATGAAATATAGAAGCAACCTCTGGTTCTTCTTTTTCTCCAAACGCATCGACCGATTTATGGAATGTGTGCCCGACGATTGGGGCGAAGGCTACGACAATGTCATAGTGGGTTGTACTGTCGAGAATCAGGAAATGGCGGATTATCGTTTGCCCATCTTCTTGTCGCTCCCCATCAAACACAAGAGCATCATCGCATCTCCATTGCTCACAGCCATGGACCTTACCCCTTTTCTGAATGAAACGATAGAAGAAGTATCCGTAGGCGGAGAGTCGGGCGTTGACGCAAGACCTTGCGACTACGACTGGATACTCGCCCTTAGGGAACAATGCATTTCAAAAGACGTTGCCTTTCGCTTCCATCAGACGGGCGCCCATTTCATCAGGGACGGGAAGATGTATCGTGTGCCACGATGCTACCAGCTCAGTCAGGCCCACAAGGCCAACATTGACTACAAGATAGGCAATTACTTAGTGCCCGAGACCGTGAAATTCCAATGGAAAGACAGTGACTATCACGATTAGGTTATTTGATTGATGCGACCAATTCATCGCTGATGTTGTTACCTAACTGGCGGCAGACATCCTGACTCCATCGTTGCGCCATCGCGATGCGTGAAGTCTGGTCGTTTGAGCCTTGTATCATGGCATAGATATAGCCGGCGTTGAAATTGTCTCCAGCCCCGACAGTGCTGACCGTCTCTATCGGCTGTACGGGATAAGTCTCGCAGCCTTCAGGCGAATAGACCCGTATTGAACGAGCACCATCAGTGAGTATCAATATAGGGCATTGTCGGAACACCCGTTCATAGATGGCATCTCCGTCAAGCAAACCATACAGATACCCAAAATCTTCTATTGACCCACGCACCACGTCAGCCAGCCCCATATTCTCCTCGATATTGGACATCACGTTTGGCAAATCGGCAACATGAGACTTGCGGAAGTTGACATCATAATAGAGCCATGCACCTGCTTCTCGTGCAGCACGTAACAAACCTCCAACAACAGGTCGTATAGCCGGATTGATGGCGAAGAACGAGCCGAAGAGTACCACGTCATCTTTGTTTATCTCAGGTAACTTGCCGTCCAGCGAGACAGATGCATGATCCTTGTAGAACACATACTGCGCATCGTTATGCTCATTCAGGAAAGCCAGTGATATGTGTGACTTGATATGCTTGTGGCAGCATACATATTCCGACGACACGCCGTTTTCTTGCAAAAAACGGCAAATGATTTCTCCGATATGGTCGCCGCCCACTTCTGTCACCATTGCACAAGGCACACCAGCCCGTCCGAGAGAGACAATGCTATTGAATGTGGAGCCGCCTGGAACGGCTTTCAGTGGCTGATCGTTCTTAAACAGAATGTCCAGTACCGTTTCTCCAATACCTATTACGCGTTTCTTTATCATGAGTGGCTCTTATTTATTTCACATATTTTGTCCATTGTAATGGATTTACAACCGTAGGAATGTGCAAATATAGAGATTTTTTCTTATCATGTGATATACATGAATGGCCATGACATTGTCATGTCGTAAAAATGTCGTATCTTTGCCTCCAGTTTTGGCCAAGGGAATGCCGTGTGAATCGGCAACAGTGCCCGCTGCTGTAAGCCCGCGTAAGGCCTGTCAAACCAGCCACTGTACGGCTCATACGTATGGGAAGGCGACAGGCTCGGACAAGTCAGAAGACCTGCCAGACAGAAAGTTCAATTGCAAGCCTTCGGGAACAAGGGCGACGCTAAGCGCGGCAATTAGCATGGCTTCTTGCGATGGTCTTGCAGTATTCGTTCAATGCTTAATCAATGTATTTATGCGTAAAGTTTTACTCTTATCCCTGACGCTATTTCTGGCCATGTTTGCCTTTGCACAGGATCCGGCCACTTTCGAAGACGTCCAACTCGGCAGTAACGGTATTTGGCAACCCCCTATTGGATCCAATGAGATGTCCAGTGGCGGCTGGCTCTTCACCAATAATACACAAAACGGCTACTGGGGCGGCTTCACGGCCTCCAACCGCACGGATTTGAACCAATCCGGCTTGGATGCCCAATACACCGCTGCTTCAGGTTGTGGCTACGATGGCTCTGCCCAATATGCCGTGGCATATACCATGGGTGTGCAGACGGATGTTTATGCCACCGATGGGCAATTACATACCGTCACAGGCTGCTATGTCACTAACAA
>JAEEGL010185431.1_pt1 | contig 10790 bp, 7 predicted proteins | sample 9134231 | NCBI WGS metagenome assembly JAEEGL01 (sample SAMN16246548, study PRJNA631951) | gut metagenome | biome: gut microbiome; feature: rumen; material: fiber-attached | host: Bos | place: Iran: Karaj | collected 2018-10
CTTTAGAAATGGATTTGATCAATTTTTGGCTTTGCCGGAAATCTTGGCGACCATGTAGATCAGCCAGTTGGCGTGTTCCTGATTGGCATTGTCGGAGATGGTTCCGTTTTTGACCCAAACTTCAGGGTAGGTGGTGACCGAATTTGTATCGATGAATCTCAGCATCTGTGTCAGTCTTTCCGTATCGCCTGTCGACCACAGATAGTAGAGTTCCCAAGCTAGTCCCTTACCTATGACGTGGTTCCCGGAGGAAACCCTTTCGTCATTATCATCGAGTTCAACAACGACGGGGAGCATCTCGTAGGCTCCGTATCTTTCCGTTCCGAGCCGACGGTATTCGGAGTAGGTGTTGGCCATGATCTCTTCGTCCATCGCATACCATTCGCATGCAACGGGCGCGAGGCTGACGAACGAGAAACCTTTGTAGACTTTTCCGTCTTCGTCCAGGGCAATCAGTTCGGTGTAGATCTTTTTGCCGTTGATCTCGCTTGTGAGGTTTTCATGGACGCCTGCTGCGATGATATCTGCATATGTGCCGAATTCCTCTTCATCGGCGCCTTCACCCAATTTCTTAGCGACAGCGGACATCTTGTGAAGGGCTTCGGATGCGAAGCAGTTCGTGATCAGATCATAATCCTGCCAGTAGCGGCCTTTTCTGGAATGCTCATAGCTGGGGTTATACAGCAGGTTGTTGTCGTGCAGATAGTCTGAACGATCGGAGTTGATGAAATAATCGGCAAAATCTGACATCAGAGGATAGAGCTCCTCGATGAGGTCCGCATAAGTGCCGTCATCGGCCAGCGCGAACATGGCATAGGCGTTGACGAGCATGTAGTGTCCGTCAACCTGAATATTTTTCGAAAGGGGCTTGATCGTGCAGACGCCTGCGATGTAGGACAGATGATTTTCATCTGAACCGTACCATGCGACAGAACCCGGTTTGGACGTTTCCATGGTGAGCGTGTAGGGGTCATCGGCATCCAGTGAGAACAGGGGCAGATGGAACTGTAGCTTGAAGGCTTTCGCAGATCCTGCGTTCAGTGCCTGGCAGGAGAAGGTCTGTGAGTCGACTGTGTAGCTGCCGCTCTTCAGCGTGAATGTGAAAGTATCGCCCTCGGCGATCTCGCCCTCGGAACTCAGATAGACGATGATGTCGGCCAGGTATTTGCCCTGTGTGGCGGCGTCGAGCGTAACTGTTCCGGGAGTTGTGGTCTTATAAGCGATATCTGCAGCTTCGGGAACTTCATCTTCGGTACTGGCCGACCTGGCGCGGACTTCGAAACCGATCGTGTGGTGTTCCAGAATCCAGCCGTTGTAAGCCGCGCTGTCATAGTTGTAGGACGGCATGGTAGAAGTGCCTGTCTGTCCGAAAGCAACGACGTTCTTCGCGTCTTCGGTTGCATAGACGGTGAAGACATAGTCTTGGCCGCTCGTGACCCGAACGGGTGTTTCGAACTTGAAAGTGATGAATCCCGAAGTGGCTTCAGTGATCGGGATAGTCACTTTGCCCAGGGACTCATCGTCTTTATCCGTGCCTAGACCCAGGACTAAAGAACCTCCGGCTCCGCTGGTTGAGAGAAAGACGTCGATCTCGGCGATCTGGTTGCTCGCTGCGGTAAAGGTCTGAGCGCAGGCGTGAACGGGTCGATTTATCAGATACAGGGCAGCGCCGTGGGACAGGGAACTGACGCTATCGCCGACCTTGCCTCTGTAATCCACTTTTTCCTCGGCTTCAAGCGGGTTCATGATGTGGATCGCATATTGCGCATTCAGGGCGATGTGTGTTCCTGCGATGAATTTCAGCATGGAGCTGGCCATATCCATATCTCCGTTGATGATATGAGACATGACCTGGATTGACGCGTCTCTGACGAACATGCCCGAGTAAGCGCCGTTGATTGATGTGGGCGCGTATCCGTTGGGCAGCAGTCTGTTGACCATGGACTCGTAGGACTTTTCATAAATCGACTCACCTATGTTTGTGAGTTGAACGAATTTTTCGTTTTCCATGTCAGTAGTTTCCGACTCCTTGTCATTGGTATCCGACTCTTTGTCGTTGGTTTCTACCGTTCCTGTTTCGGAAGGCTGTTCGTTTGTCTCCTTTGTTTCCGTCGGTGTTTCGGGCGTGTCGGTATTCCCGCAGGCGCTCAGAAACATCACGCACAGAAGCAGTGCGGAGAGCAGTTTGATGAAAAGGTTTCTTTTCATTGATCGCATTTCGACTGATTCATCCGTCCGCCAAGCGGCTCAGTCGCATCTCCTTTCAGTTAATCAGGGTGATTCGGAACAGGGGATGAACCCGTTCGAAAGGGGTGGTTTTACGATTCTGTTTCGGGCCAGGCGTACCGGGTCAACGTCCCGGCTTCCTGGAGACCTTCGAATTGGTTTTGGCGTAGCGCCTCGTAAACTGCGACGGCTACGGAATTGGACAGGTTCAGCGATCTGAGATGAGGCAGCATCGGGATGCGGACCGTGGTGTCCGGATGATCCAGAAGCAGTTCCTCGGGCAGACCGGCCGTCTCTTTTCCGAACATCATCCAGATATCCCCCTCATAACGGACGTCTGTGTAATTCCGGGGACCTTTCGTCGAGAAAAACCAGATCTTCTCGGCACCGTGCTCCCGAAGGAATTCGTCCGTTGAGTCGTAATGATGGATATCCAGCAGTGGCCAATAGTCCAGACCCGCCCGTTTGAGCTGTCTGTCATTGATCTCAAAACCCAGGGGGTGGATGAGGTGCAGGGATGCGCCTGTCGCGGCGCAGGTTCTGGCGATATTGCCCGTGTTCTGAGGGATCTCAGGCTGATGCAAAACGATATGGATGTGCATAATGACCTTTGATTCAATATTGATAAATACTGCCTCCGATGAATTCCCTGAGCAGGGAATCTCTCGGGATGTACGATGTCTTGAGCGGGGGCAGCTGTTCGACCAGACCGATCAGGTCGTCCAGTTCATGCGCCTTGACGAATTCGGGAGTCAGTTCTTCCTGGAAAGAGGGAAGCTCTTTCAGGTAGTGGGCCAGAATGCAGGGCTCATAATCGTGGAACGTGTCGAGATGGATCTCGGCATTGTGCCGGTGAGGCGTGATATACAGATGCTCGCCCGCATTGACCGATTCCATATTCAGAACGGTTTCCTGCAGGGAACGGCCGCGGGTGCTGCTGTCTCTGAGCATGCGCCTGGCGACCCGCAGAAAATGCGGATGGATGACTTTTTCGTCTGAGGTCAGGACGCGCGTCCGCGGGGAGGCATAGATGCCCAGTGCCATCGATCGGAGCGAATTGAAGATCAGAGGATTGAGCATATGGATGCCTTCCAGGATGATGACGGCCTCTTTATCCCCCTGAACTTCGTATGAGGGTCCGTATTCGGACGTCTTGAAATCGAAAGTCGGGACTTCGACTTTTTTGCCCTGGAACAGATCTCTGGCGCACCGGGTCAGTCTCGGGATGTCCACGCAGAACGGGGACTCGAAATCGGTGGTTTCGGGCGGTCTTAGCGATGCAGGCAGGAAAAAGTTGTCCATGGAGAGCATGATGACGGGGACGGTCAGGTTGATCAGATAGTCCCTCAACCGGAATGCAGTCGTCGTTTTCCCGCTGCCGGAAGGACCTGTGAGACAAACGATCCGTCTGCCTTTGAGCATGTTCTCGACGACTTTGGCTGCGGCACTGCTGATCTTGTCGTGAAACAACTCTTCACATTTGAGGATGAAGGCCGTTTCTTCACGCATGTTCTGCATCAGGTAATCAACGTCGATAATTCGCATAACTGGTTTCCTTTTTGATCTTCAATCAGGTCTCAGGTTTCTTTTTGAGAGGCTCTTCGGTGCCGTCCGGCCTCCGGATGACCGTATGGTCGAGCTGGGCCCGGAAAGAGGCTCTGAACTCGGCGAGATATTCCGTCCTGAGGTCGGCTCTTTCCAGCCTTTCCTCCTCAGTCAGTTCCCGCTGTTTGGCTATGGCGGCCAGTTCGTTGATCCGCGCGATCTTTTCGGGAGACATGTCAGCTGCGGATGTTCAATCCGAGTTTGAATTCCACGTCTTTGCGGATCTTGGCAGCCGCTTTTTCAGCTTCTTCAACGGTCAGGGTGTGATCCTTGGCACGCAGGACCACGTGCAGTGAGACGGATTTTTTGCCTTCTCCGACCTGAGGTCCGCGGTAGATATCGAACAGGGAAACGGTTTCTGTCAGTTTTCCGCCTGCGCGGGAAACGACGGCTTCCAGTTCTCCCACTTCCAGTTCTTCATCGCAAATGAATGAGAAGTCTCTGGATACGGCCGGATATTTCGGAAGAGGCGTGTAGTGGCAGTGCAGATCCGCATGAGCGAACAGTGCGTCCAGATCCAGATCCGCGACATAGGACGTGACGGTCAGATCGAAATTCTGCGCCGTCAGAGGATGAATCTGTCCGAAGACGCCGAGCACGGATCCGTCTTCCGCTACCACGCGGGCACAGCGTCCCGGATGGTAGATTTGGTCATCGGAGCAGGACTTGAAAGACGCGCCCTTGATTCCGCTGGCTCTGAGAATGGCCTCGACCACGCCTTTCAGCGTGTAGAAGTTTTTCTTGTTTCCGTACATGCCGATGACAAGACGGGTCTTCTCATCCGGTAGTTCGTCCACGGATTCTTTGGGCAGATAGATGCTGGCCACTTCGAACAGGCTGACCTGCTCGTTGGAGAAATTATTGTTGCGGGACAGGACTTCGAGCATAGAGGGAACGGCAGTCGTTCTCATGACGCTCGTGTCTTCTCCCAAAGGATTCGAGATCACGACGGAGCGGCGAAGCGCACTGTCTTCGGGGAGCCGGATCTTGTCGTAGTTTTTGGGGCTGACGAACGTGAACGTCTGGATCGAAGACAGCCCGATGCCCAGCAGCGTGTTTTCCATATTGAAAACGTACTGCTGACGCGGTGTGCGGCCGCCCTGGGTCGCTTCAGCCCGGAATGTTGCGGAAGGAATCGAGTTGTAGCCGTAGATACGGACGACTTCCTCGGCAATATCGTTCATGCACCGGAGATCGGCGCGGTAAGAGGGAACGGTGATCTTACCGTTCGAGACGACGCATCCGAGACGGGTCAGTGTGTCGATCATGGCAGATTCAGGGATATCCGTGCCCAGGAACTGGTTGTAGCGTTCCGGTTCGAAAGGCATCTGATAGAGCGGTGTTTTGCCCGGATAGACGTCTGCCTCGCCGTCGACCACAGTTCCGCATTCAAGCATTTCGATCAGCTCGCAGGCGCGGAGCAGGGCATTCTGACAGTTTTCCGGATCCAGACCTTTTTCGTATCTGGAGGAAGATTCGGTGCGCAGACCGTTCTTCTGGGCCGTTCTTCTGACGGACGTGCCGAGGAAACATGCCGATTCGAACACGACCACGGACGTGTCGGGCTGGATCTCGCTGTTGGCGCCACCCATGACGCCGGCGAGCGCGCAGGCCTTTTTGCCGTCTGCGATGACCATCATGGAAGAATCGAGGATATGATCCTTTTCATCCAGCGTTTTGAAGGGCTCGCCTTCTTGAGCGCGTCTGACGATGATCTGTTTGCCCTCGATCATGCGGTAGTCGAACGCATGCATCGGCTGACCGTATTCGAGCATGACGTAGTTCGTGATGTCGACGATATTGTTGATCGGCCGGACTCCGCTGGCTCTCAGGTAGCGGCGCAGCCACTGAGGCGAGGGCTGGATCTTGACGTTTTTAACGACCTTGCCCATATAGCGCAGGCACAGATCGGGACAGTCGATGGAGACTTTGAGGTAATGATCGATGGAGTCCTTGCGGTCCGGATGACGGACCTCAGGTGCCTGGATCTTCAGAGATCTGTTGAATGTGACGGCGGCTTCTCTGGCCAATCCGATCACGGAAAGGCAGTCCGGACGGTTGGACGTGATCTCAAACTCCACGACCGTGTCGTTCAGATCGAGCACTTCGTTGACGGAACGGCCGATGTCTTCGTCGCTCCCGTCCAGAATGAGAATACCGTCCTCAAATTTGCCGGGGCAGTCGTGTGCGTCCAGACCGAGCTCCGCCATTGAGCAGAGCATGCCGTTGGATTCCACGCCTCTCAGTTTACCGGCCTTGATGGTGACGCCTCCCGGAAGTTTGGAAGGGGAGAGTGCGGCCGGCACGAGGTCGCCCACGTGCACGTTCTGTGCGCCAGTGACGATCTGTTCAACGCGGTCCGGTCCGACCTTGACCTGACAGATCCACATGTGATCCGAGTCGGGGTGACGGACCATTTCGAGTACGCGGCCGACGACCACATTTTCGATATCCTCACCCAGTTTTTCATAGCCTTCGACTTTGGAGCCGCTGTCGGTCATCCCGTCGCAGAAGGTTTTGTCATCGATGTCGGAAACATCAACATATTGCAAAAGCCAATTTCTGGATAGATTCATGTTAATGCCTCCTTTCAGAACTGATTCAAGAATCTGGCATCGTTATCCGTGAAGAGACGGATATCGTCGATGCCGTAACGGGTCATGGCCACACGCTCGATGCCCATGCCGAATGCAAAGCCGCTGTAAACTTCCGGGTCGATCCCGCAGTTGGACAGGACGAACGGATGGACCATGCCTGCGCCGAGGATCTCGATCCAGCCTTCACCCTTGCAGACGCGGCATCCGCATCCGCCGCAGACGAAACAGGATACGTCGACTTCGGCCGAAGGTTCTGTGAACGGGAAGTGATGGGGTCTGAAACGGATTCTTGTGGAATCTCCGAACATCTTCTTGGCAAACGTTTCAAGCATGCCTTTCAGATCGCCCATGGTGATGCCTTTGTCCACGACCAGACCTTCCATCTGATGGAAGAGCGGCGAGTGCGTGGCGTCCAGTGCATCCGAACGGTAAACGCGACCGGGGGATATGATCCGGATCGGGGGCTTCTGTTTTTCCATGACGCGGACCTGAACGGGAGAGGTTTGGGAACGGAGAAGTACCTTGTCCGAAATATAGAATGTGTCCTGCGTGTCTCTTGCCGGGTGACCTTCCGGGATATTCAGGGCCTGGAAATTGTAATAATCCAATTCTACGTCCGGGCCTTCCGCAATGGAGAAGCCCATGCCGATAAAGATCTCTTCCATCTCGCGCTGAACGCGGTTCAGAGGATGGAGGTGACCGACGGAGGGTTCTTCGCCGGGCATCGTGACATCTATTTTTTCACTCTTCAGTTTAGCCTGCAACAAAAGGTCTTTGGCCTGAGCCGCACGGCGGGAGATCTCCTGCTCGATGCTCTCTCTGACTTCGTTGGCCAACTGACCGATCTTGGGACGCTCTTCCGGTGACAGCTGACCCATCGAGCGGAGTACGCTCGTCAGTTCACCTTTTTTGCCCAAATACCGGACTCTGATCTCTTCCAGATCCGCATTGACGTCGGCCAGGTTCTGTAAAGCCTCTTTACGGATCTGTTCCAGTTTTTCTCTCATTTTTTCCTCCACAAAAAAAGAATCCCGCTCCTGTTTTCAGGGCGAGACAAAATGTTACGCGGTACCACCTGAATTGCTTTTTCAAGCCACTCAATACGGATAACGGCGCTGCCCGGATCCGGCTTTGACCGGATCAGCTCGGAAGGGAAATGCCGCAAGCACGTTCCGAACGGCTTTCAGCCTGGACCGTTCTCTCTGATGAAACGCGTGATCTTACCGCTCACTTCGTTATAGCTTTTAACCATTCTATGATATCATAAAATGATCAAATGCGCAATAATTTTATAAAAGATTTTTCGCATACGGACGCCATTCACGTATTCTCGCTTGGCGAACTGTAACGGTCGACGGCATATTTGGGATCGTAATAGATTTTGTCTTTTTCGACAAACGTCCATTTGCCGTCCCGGAACGAGAGGATATTGACCGAACAATTGAGCGGGACGGAGCCCTGCCAGAAATCCGTCGGATCGTCATAGAGGGGGTTGAGCATGGCGCGGACGGCAAAACCGTGAGAGGAAACGAGCACGTTGCCCGAAACGGGGTTCGCGGCCAGATCATCCAGGAAGGATTTGGTCCTGGCGCAGACTTCCCGGGCGGTTTCGCCTTTTTCGATTGGATCCATCAGGAAGGGATTGGTGTGGAACAGCCGCATTTGCTCGGGATCGATGTCGGATTGACCGATATAGGCGCTTTTTCCTTCCCAGGTCCCAATGGACATCTCGATCACACGCTCATCCAGTTCGACAGACAGATCTTTTTGACCCGCAGATTCCAGAATGGCGGCGGTCGTCTGGCGGGCGCGGATCAGCGGGCTGCTGATAGCCTTTTCAAAAACGATGCCTTCCCGCTTGAAAGCTTCGCCGGTCCATTTGGCCAACAGCAATCCGCTCGGATTGAGAGGGCTGTCCGTTCGACCCTGGAGCAGGCCTTTTTCGTTGTAGGGTGTCTCGCCGTGTCTGATGAGGTAAAGTGTCATGATATCCCCTTATGTTTTGACATTTTGCTTTTCGAACGAGATTTTACCACGAGGACGGCACAAACACAATACTTTCTGGACCAAAAAGGTAATCTGATGACCGAAGTCTCTGGGGTGAACTGTACGATGAGTGAATCGATGTTCGGGACTCCGGAAAAGCCACGTTCCAGCAGCACCGACAGCCTGACAGATTCCTTCCGAAAAGAAAGCGGAAAAACAGAAAAACGGCTTGCCAAAAAAACAAAAATAAGGTACTATGAAGATAGTTATTTGCAGATCATTCCTTTACTCTATCGAGGAGGGAACGGTCTGGATAAAGCGACACAAGAAAAGAGGCGGTTTCATGCATAAACATCCATTCGTTCTGCTGATATCATGTCTTCTGCTGGTCGTGATGCTGTTCAGTTCATGCTCAGTCATATCCGACAAACCCGGCCGGGAAGATTCTTCGACCGAATCAGAAAAAGAAGCCATCGAAAGCCATACCGAAACAGAACCCGGATCCGAATCGGAGCCGGGTCAGGAAACGGAAAAGCCGACCGATACGGAGACGGAGCGGGAGTCTGAAACACTCGATCCGAACGCTTTGTATCATATCTATCCCGCATGCAACTGGGGCAATGATACGAAAGGTACTGCCGAAGATGCGTTTACCATGGGCAACAGTGTCAATGCCCAGAATTTTGCTCCGATCGACGTCAGCATGATGAAGTATCTTGAGCTGGATCTCTATATCCCGGATGTAACGAACCTGTCCGGAATCACGACGAACACTCAATTCGAGATCACCTCTTCCGGTATATGCGATCAACAGGAATTCAACTGGACCGGAGGCACGTTCCTGACCGGGATCACGCTGGTAAACGGCTGGAACCATATCAAAAAGATATTGCCCTCGTCATCCGGCTGCGATATGACGCGCGTCAACTTTTTGCGCTGGTACTGGGTCTCGCCCAACAAGGAGATCCCCGGGTGCAAGATCGCAAATTTGTGTTTTACGAACGATGAAAGCATCGAGCCGCCTCGAATCGACATCGAGTTCGGACCGCTGACTCCGTTCATTCCGCAAACGGTCTACGAGACCGAAGACGTACCCGTCGCACTGATCGATATCACGAAAGCCCCGTATTCAGCCGATTCGACCGGGAAACTGGATGTGACGGATCTCATCAATATGGCGCTCCGACACGTTTATTCCAAGGGAGGAGGCACCGTTTGGATGCCTGCCGGCACCTACCTGATCTCTGGCCAGATCACCGTTCCCGCCTTCTGCACGCTGCGGGGCGACTGGCAGAATCCCGAAAAGGGCACGAACTACGGGACGGTGATCATTGCGGACATACAGGAAGCCGTGGCCACCAATGACAACGGTCTGTTCATGCTCGGCGGCGCCGCGGGCGTCAACGGGTTGACCGTCTACTATCCCAATCAGAGCGTTCGGAACGTCAAGCAATATCCGTTTACATTCTATTTCAACGGAAAGATCGGCGGCAATATGCTGGCTTCCGTCACGAACTGCACGGTCCTGAACGGATACAAAGGAATTGGCGTGTGCACCGACAAGACGTCTGTCCACGAGATGATGACGATCGATCATTTCTACGGGACATTCTTCCATACCGGCGCGGAACTGCGCAACTCATCCGACGTGGGCACGTGCAAGACCATCCACATCGGCCCTCAGTACTGGGTCAATTCTCCGTACAACAAAGTCGGAGACACAGAAGCTCTGGTCACGGACTACCTTCAGAACGACACGACCGGACTGCTGATCGGAGACCTTGAATGGACCGAGTTTTCGGATATCGTGATCACCAGTAGTTGTTACGGGATCCACATCGTCAAGGGCGAACGGATCGATTTTGCCGGATCCTTCTTTGACACACACGTGACGGACACATTGGTCGCGCTTCAGATCGACGCCATCGACAACAGATGGGGCATGACCGTGGCCAACAGCAATTTTGAAGGGGATTCCGGAAGCGTGATCAACCGCTCTCAAGGCATTGTCAAGATGCTGAACGTGAACACGGTTGGCCGCGTTCAGGGCACGGTGACGAAAACCAGCGCACAGTCGGTGTCCGGGACGATTTATGATCCGGATGCTTCCTATCAGAAAGTCAAGCCGATCCTTTACGTGTTCGAAGGAGACAATGAAGGGAAAACAGACGTTTCGTCAGCTCTTCAGAAAGTGCTCAATGAGGCAGGGAAGACCGGCGGCGTAGTCTATATCGGCGGCGGTTATTACCTTTTGAACAACTATCTGACGGTTCCTGCCGGCGTTGAACTCCGCGGTTCTGCCGGAGCGCCCGGAAGAGATCAAGGCGGCGTGACCAAAGGCACGGTGCTCCTCGCCGCGTACGGGGACGGCCCGGA
>JAEEGL010307630.1_pt1 | contig 10790 bp, 5 predicted proteins | sample 9134231 | NCBI WGS metagenome assembly JAEEGL01 (sample SAMN16246548, study PRJNA631951) | gut metagenome | biome: gut microbiome; feature: rumen; material: fiber-attached | host: Bos | place: Iran: Karaj | collected 2018-10
CAGCCATGCCAGCAACGGCATCACCGTGAACTGTGCCAAACACCCCATCAGCACATCCTTCGGACGACTGAACACGACACGGAAGTCTTCGGGTTTCAAGGTCAACCCCATGCCGAACATGATGAGTCCGAGCATGGGGTTAATGACCCATACGTCAACAGGCAGCAGCACCCCCGGAAAGACCAAGGCTGCTGCTGCTGTCAATAGTACTAACACGCCCATCCAACGGGCGATGAAGTCACAAAGTTGTTTCACTTTTTACCTTATTTTAAGGGAAAAGTGAAAAATGAAAAGTGAAAAATTTGCTACCGCAGCAGTATGCCAACAGTTGACCATCAAGTGCGGTAGCAAATTTTTCATTTTTCACTTTTCCCTTTTACTTCTTTATAATCCCAAATCCTGCTTGATGGCGTTCACCTTAGCCTGTGCCTCGGCAGTGGCGGCTGGATAGCACTTCGCACACTCCATGTTGCCCTTCACCTCCACGTAGAACTTAATCTTCGGCTCTGTGCCCGATGGACGCACAGAAATCTTGGTACCATCGGCGGTGAACCACTGGAGCACGTTGCTGGTAGCAGGCATGTCGAGCGCAGTCTCCACACCGTCTGCCACTTGCTTCAGGGTCTTGTAGTCCTTCACGCACACCACAGGACTGCCGCCCAACTGTGTTGGAGGTGTCTTGCGGAAGTCCTCCATCATCTGCTTGATTTCGTCAGCACCCGACTTGCCTGGCTTCGTCACGGAGATAGCATTCTGGTAGGCAAAGCCATAGTCGAGATAAATCTTCATCAAGAGGTCGTAGAGCGTCATGCCGTTGTCCTTCGCCCATGCAGCAATCTCGCAGAGCAGACAGATAGAGGCAGGACTATCCTTGTCGCGCACCTTGTCGAAGGGCAGGTAACCGAACGACTCTTCACCGCCACCAATGTACTTCTTCACGCCCTCATCCAGCTTGATTTCGCGAGCAATCCACTTGAAGCCCGTATAGACATCGCGAATCTCCACACCGTTGCGCTTGGCAATTTCGGCGATGGTTTCCGTGGTCACGATGGTCTTCACCATAAACTCGTTACCCTTCAGCTGTCCCAGCTTCTTCTTGTTCTCGATGATGTAATAAGAGAGCATCAGCGCAGTCTGGTTACCATTCAGGATGCACCACTCGCCCTTCGGGTCGCGGCACACCACAGCCAGACGGTCGGCATCGGGGTCGCTGGCCAGCACAAGGTCAGCATTCAGCTTCGTGCCCAACTTCATGCCCAGCGTCATGGCCTCCGCGTTTTCGGGGTTCGGAGAGACCACCGTCGGGAAGTTACCATCAATCACCATCTGCTCCTTCACCACGTTGATGTTCTGGAAGCCCCAAGTGCGCAGAGCGGCAGGGATGATGACACGACCCGTGCCGTGCAATGGAGAATAGACGATGCAAAGGCCTTTCTGACGGTTGATGACCTCTTGGTCCACCAATGCCTCATGCACAGCGTTCAGATAGTCAATGTCCATCTCGCCACCGATAATCTGGATGAGGTCGTTGTTCGGCTCAAACATCACTTGGTCAATCGTCACCTTCTGCACCTCGTCGATGATGCCCGTGTCGTGGGGAGCCAGCACCTGTGCCCCATCGTCCCAGTAAGCCTTGTAGCCGTTATACTCACGTGGGTTGTGACTGGCGGTGATGTTCACACCAGCCTGAGCACCCAGCTGACGGATGGCGAAGGAAATCTCAGGCGTAGGACGCAGACTCTCAAAGAGATAAGCCTTGATGCCGTTGGCAGAGAAGATGTCGGCCACGGTCTCGGCAAACAGGCGCGAGTTGTTGCGGCAGTCGTGTCCCACCACCACGCTGATGTCCTTCCTGCCAGCAAACGCCTTGTTGATGTAGTTGGCAAAGCCCTGAGTGGCCATGCCCACGATGTACTTGTTCATGCGGTTCGTGCCCGCACCCATGATACCGCGCAAACCGCCCGTACCAAATTCCAGATTCTGATAGAATGCGTCGATGAGGGCACTCTTGTCCTCATTGTCCAACATAGCCTTCACTTCTGCCTGAGTCTCGGCATCGAACGCTGGCGAGAGCCACTTCTGTGCCTCAGCCGTACACTGCTTAATCAATTCCTGATCCATTGTATTGAGTTGTTTAGTTGTTGGGTTGATTAGTTGTTTGGTTGCAAAGATAGCGTAAAAAAACGACTCAACGAAAAAAAGAGAGACTTTTTCATTTTGAAGGAGAGAAAAATACATGTTTTGCCCCTTTGAGCGTCGGAGATGTCACAGTGACAGTCGCCTTGCCAGCCTTACGAGCGCCACGAAGGATGCACTGCATATAGCCTGTGTGCATCCGCTTGGTGGTCACATCGTGGAAAAGGTCATCCGTGTAATGGTCGCCATTGTCGAGGGCGACGAAGGTGGCAGCACCCGACACTTGCACAGTGATTTCGTCGGTGGCATCGGGGACGATGCGTCCCTTGCTGTCGATAGCATAGATATTGAGATAGTGGAGAGGTGGGGAGAGGGTCTGGTCTTCCTCTATCCTCAGCCCCACCGCCTTGCCCGTGGTCTCTATCTCGTTGCGAGCCACCTCCTTGCCATCGGTTCGGGCAATGGCCACCAGCTTGCCGCCCGTGCCGTAGTCGATGCCCGACCAAAGGATGATGTTACGTTTGGCGAGGTCGGTGGTGTCGTTACGCTGGACGCCGAGGGAACGGCCGTTGTAGATAAGCTCCACCTCGTCGGCATTGGTGTAGGTAAAGACGTTGGGATGAGACCCCTTCTTCTGGTTCCAATTCTGGTTGATACGCTGCTGCCCCACCTTGATATCGTTCCATTCAAGGCTCTCACCCTTACCATCCACCACACCGATGCGCACCACAGGCTCGTCGGGCTGGAGACACGACTTGATGAGGTAGGCTTGGGGATAGGGCTGGAGGGTGTGACTGAAGAACGAGTAGTTCCACCCCTTCTTTGGCCAGCCGTTCGACTCGCCCCAGTATTCGATGGCTCCCCACCAACAGAGTCCCACACCACGCTGCCTGTCCATGCCGTAGTAAGGCTGTTGCAGCTGGTTGGTCACCGCCTCACTCTGGAAGAGGATGAGATGGGGTGCGTGCTCATAGTAGCCGTGGTAGGCATCCCACTGGTAGTTGAACGATGCCACCTCGGTCACACACGCCAGTTCGGGCGGCACCAGGTACGTCTTGAAGTCGGGAGTGCCTCGCTGTGCCCCAGCACGAGCAGGAAACATCGCCACGGTCGTGGGACGCGTCCTGTCATATCGCTTCACCATCTGGTCGAAGATTCGGTACGTCGTGATGCCCCAATCGTCAGTCTGATAGCCACTCCAGTCCGAACGCGTCTGCAGTTCGTTGCCCAAGCTCCAGAGCACCACCGAGGGATGATTCCTGTCACGCTTCACCCACTCCTGAATCAGGCTCGGCCAGAGCTGCATGAACGGTTTCCGACCGCCCCAATAGTCCTTGTCCGACCACTTGTCGATGAGTTCATCCACCACCAAGAGTCCGATGCGGTCACAGAGGCGGTAGAAGTCCTCGCTGTAGGGATTGTGAGAGCATCGGATGGCGTTGTAGCCAAAAGCCTTCAGTTGGCGAAGCTGTCGCTCGATGGCGGTGGGAAAGGCAGCCACCCCCACGGCTCCGAGGTCGTGGTGGTTAGCGATGCCAGCGAGAGACACCTTCCTGCCATTGAGCTTGAAACCGAAGTCAGAGCCATATTCGATGCTGCGGAAACCGAACTGGTCAGCCACAGAGTCTATCACAACGCCATCTTCCTCCAGCAGAGCCTCGACGGTATAGAGATAAGGCGTGTCCAAATCCCACAAAACAGGATGCTGCACCGTCATCAGCGGCAACTGCACCTCCGTGTTGTTCTGGGTCGTATGGTCGGGCATTCCCCCCTCTGCCGAAGCCACCACCTTACCATGGGCATCCTTCACACAGGTCTTGATGGTGATATTGTGCTTCTGCCACTTCTGTACCTGCACCTGGAGGAGAACCTTTTCACCCTCTGTCTTTACATACACCCCATGCCTTCCTATCCTCGTCTCGTTGCCCACCTTCAGCCACACGTTGCGGTAGATGCCACCACCCGTGTACCAGCGGCTACCGTTCACGGGACCCGTATTCGAATAGACCGCCACCACATTCTCGCCACCATAGCGCACAGCCTTCGTGATGTCAGCCTCAAAACCCGTGTAGCCATACTCGTTGCTGGCCACCTTCTGACCGTTCACATACACGTCGCACACATACATCACCCCCTCGAAGTCGAGCACCACGCGTCGGCCTTTCAGCGTCTCGGGCACAGAGAAGGTCTTTCTGTACCAGCCCTCACACATCCGCTTGAACCCCCTCCCCTTGTCCTCCTGTTCGTCCCAAGGCTGCTCAAACTGATAGTCATGGGGCAGGTCGAGCAGTCGCCAAGCCGAGTCGTCATAGTCAGCACGTTCAGCACCCTCTGGATTGCCCAGTTGGAACCTCCAGTCGAAGTTGAAGAGTCGGCATTTGTGCTGGACATACGTGCTCAACGGTGCATTCGCCACCGCACTCTTCTCATGCTGCTCAATGTATTGTGCCCATGTCGTCAACGAACAGACAGGGGACAAGAGCAACAGCGTCAGTAAAGGTAGAAGTCTCATGTTAGTTGTTTCGTTGGTTAGTTGTTTCTTTGCAAAGTTAGCACAAAAAGACAAAACCAACAAAGATTTTTTCGTTTTTTATTTCGCAGGCTTGTGAAGTAGCCTTCCATCAAGCATGATTTATAAGGGGAATACCCATAGAAGTCCTTAGGCAACCCCTAAACCGCACCCGACGGGTACGGCGTGTCGTACCCGACGGGTGCGATGCGTCGTACCCGTCGGGTGCGGTTTAGGGGTATCGAGGTAGCCCAATCAGAGGGGAACGAAGACCTCACTCCTGTTTCACCACTCCAGCATCCACGGCGGTGTTCTGGAGTGTCTTTTGTTCCGTCTGATACTTGCGGCCATGAGAGAGGCGGACGGAGAGATTGAGGGAAATCATATTGCCCAAGTCGGGGTTGTGGGAGGTGTAGGTTTTGTGCAGATAACGATTAAGAAGTTCGGCTCGTTCTGTACGGGGATGAGAGTCGAAGGGATGCTGCCAGTAGAGTGATAGGTCACCCCATTTGCCCAACTGATAGGAAGCGGAGAGGTAGGAAGAATAGCTTTGGTCACCCTTCGACTCGCCTTCAAGAAAACGCCAACCACTGTCGTAGTGGGCAGAGAGGGTAAATTTGCCAAGATAGGCTTGGAGGTCAGCACCTCCCATGAAGGTGTTGCGCAGATGGGTATAGTTATCGCCGAAGTTGAAGCAACGGAGGAAGCTGCCGTTGAGGGAAAAGTCGAGCACTTCGGGGATGAGGTGGAGGGTCAGATAATCAGTTAGATAAATCATCTGGATGCTGCGTTGGTTGGTACGAGAAGACGTAAAGGACACATCCCCTTCAACCTCCCTTGTGAAGTCTTGCATGTAAGTATGATGGCAGTTGCGGTAGAAGAACGTAAAGTTATTGGCCATACGCTTGCTATTGTAAGTAGCAGAGAGGGTCTGTTCATAGACTGGCGTCGTTCGGATGGAGGGATTGCCAACCGTCCGTTCCTCTATCACCCCCGTGGGCATGAGCACACGTTCGTTCAGCTGCACCACATCTGTCAGGTAGGCTATGCGAGGCACCGAGGTACGGAGGTCGAATACATAACGCATGGAGAAGGAGGGAGTGAACTGGCGGTTGAGCATCACATTGGGACGTGGCAACCAATAGCTGAACGAACTGCCTTGCTGACTGTAATAGACATGGCTCAACCCCATGCCTGCCCGATAGTTGAAGCCGAAGAGTTTGCCCCGAAGTTGGGTATAAAGATATTGTCCGGACTCACGCAAGGGATTGTCTTTCAACAGGTCGCCCGTATATTCATTGCCGATATACTGCTGATGCACTTTGGCTCCGACGGACAAGGTGAAGGGCTTGAGACGGTTTTCGTAGAAGGCTTCGGAGGTACACGAATAGGTTTTGCCTTCCACATTATATATATAAGGGGAGACTGCATTGTGGGCATAACGATAGCGGCTACCGACAAAAGTACCCACAGCATTGGCGGTGAAGGACTGGGCGTGAGGGAGTTTCAAATGATAGTAGAGGTCAAGCTGCGTGGTGGCAGCACGGTCTTTGCTGTGGGTGGTCACCGTGTCGGTGGCAACGGGCGTTACTACTTCCTCCACGTTGCGACTGGATGGCGAATGGGTGAAACCTTGGGAGAGTGTGGCAAGGAAAAGGTACTTTTCATCCTCAGCAAGGCTGTATTTCAGCGAGAAGGAGTTGCTGATGTGAGGGCTTTTGTTGCTGAGGGTGTGGCGTTGGGCAGAGAAGGTCGTGCCATCGGGCAAGTGGTAGTCGGTCAGGCTCTCCACTTGCATTTTTCGGAAGTCTGTCCAACTGAAATCGTAGTCGAAGGTAAACTCATGCTTGCCGTGGTTGATGCGGAAATAGGCATTGTCGGCACTCCGTCGCCGATTGAGCGACTGGAGGACATCACCGCCCACCACATAACCACCCGTGGGTCGAAACACACGGATGTCTATCACATACGCCACCCCTTCGCCATAACGAAGCCCTGGCGAGGTGATGAAGTCGATGGATTGCACCATCGCCATGTCGAGCGAGAGTAAGTCTTCGCTTTTTGCCACCACATCATTGATGCGCACCTGCACGGAACCAATCAGTTCGGGCGATGACACCGTGTGCATCACCTCATCTACACGGATGCCCGGCAACGCGAGTTTCTGAAGGAGCGAATAGCCATTAGGCGATGACTCCAACTGCTTTTTAGTGGGAAAGACCTTTATGCCTTCGTCCGTCTGAATTACCCGTGCCGCCTTGACGGTCACGCCTTCCAGTTCCACAGACTTCTCTGTCTGTACCGAATCGACAACTTCCTCCTGCGCGAACAACACGATGGAGGCACTTACGAAAAGAGAGAAAATAAAAAACTGTTTCATACTTTGTGGTTTGATGGTTTTGTGCCACAAAGGTATGGAACAGTTTCTCTTCAGGAAGAAAAAACTCCCTGACATTTGTCTGACATCTTTCTGACAAACGTCTATCTATTTATCTATCAAGCGATAGGCATGGCCTCGCTCTGACTCGATTTTCAACTGGCTCTGCCCCTCAATAACAGGTTTGAGACGACGGATGAGGGTGTAGAGCGTGTCGTTGGCATCGGGTTTCTTAGGCCAAAGGGCATCGCAGATGGCCTGTTTGGTGAGGGTGTGAGAGGGGGAACGGAAGAACAGCTCCATCAGTTGCCGCTGCATGGGAGTGAGGCGCACTTCTTCGCCGTTGGCAGTGGAGAAACGACCCTCTTTGGGAGCGTAGAAGAGACCACCATAACAGCCCCCCTCTTGCAGAGGACGGTCAGTTGGAGAGAGGGTCTTTCGATTCCATAAACAGCCCACAAGCCATAATACCGCTACTGCCATCAAAACGGTAGCAGGACGTTGGTCGGACAAAGAAAGGAGTGTAAGGAACGAATAGCCAGCATTGGCTTCGAGCACTGCAACGTCCTGCCCTGCACGACGCACCGTCTTCACCGAAATGGAGGCGGTGTCCCGCACCTCCGCTACGGTAATATAGCTGCGATACACACGGATGGTGTCGGCATCGACCACATAGGTGGGACGCTCCTGCAAGGTCTGCGACAATGCCAGACGCACGTCGTTGTCGATGCTTCGTGCTTGCAAGTGACAACTGCCAAGGCTGGCAAGCAAGGCACTCACCACCAGCGACAGGAACACGACAAGGGGCAGTTTTCTCATGGCATCAGATATTTTTCTCCAGTTTCTTCCACAATCTTTTTTCGGAACGCTTCTGGATAGCCAGGACGCACGGGCGGCTCGGCTATGCCGTGGACTGTTTTCTTGAAGGGGGCAAACAAAGCTCCGCTTTCTTCTACTTTCTTGGTGGCCATGTCTAAGTGACGAACCACGAGGTACTGGAACAGGCGTGTCCACGTGGCCATCATCTCTTGGGCTGCTGCATGGCTCTGTTGCTGGAGGGCTTCTGACGATGCGGTGTCGGGGGTGGCTTTCACCGTCTGCATGAAGGTCTGTTCCAAGGCTTCACGGGCTTTCTGAACGTCGGGAAACATCTTTTCATAGTAGGGATAGACCATGTTGCTCACGGCATTCTGCACCCAAAAGGCACTCTCCCACGAGAAAGTCACGTCGTCTTGCACGCCCACCATCCGACGGAAGCAGGAGGGCACTTCGGTGAGGCAGCAATGGAGTGGGACGAAGGGAGCCATGTTGGGGTCGTCGTTGGTGACCCACGCAATACCGCCCACGGCATCGGGCAGCGAGGAACGCATCTGTCCCACGAAGCAGAAGCCTGTCTGCTGGGTGGAGATGGGGCGTTCGTTGAAGTATTTCTTTCCCTCACTCTCCCACTCCAAGGGTGTGGGACGGTAGGGCATATTGTAGGGGCTTGCACCCAGTTCGTTCCGTATGTCGAAGGGTGTACCCTCGTAGTGGTCGCGCATGGCGTTCATCACATCCTGCACCAGCAGTTTACGGTTGGGCTTCAGGTAGAGAGGCATTTCGCCCTTCAGGTCGTTGCCCTTGGCATATTCGACATACTTGTCCATGCCATCGCAGAAGCGGTTGAGGATGCTCCACACACGGGTCTCGCAATAACGCACGGCTCCGAAGTCGTTGGGGGCGTAGGCATCGCGGAACGAGAACTCGGAGTCCTTGCCCGTGAAGTAGCCTTTCTGACGGGCAAACTTGATGACATCCTTGGAGCACAGCACCTGCCGCTTGTCGTACTGGCTCAGTCGGGTGATGCGGCTCTGGTTGGCATGGGCAGAGATGCAATCGTCGGGGATGCGCACGGCTGCCCACACAGCTCCTTTCTCGCCAGCACCCTTGCCAATCATCTCCAGAATCCACGCCTCGTTCTTGTCGCAGACGGAAAAACTCTCGCCCTCGGAGCAGTAGCCGTAGGTATCGACGAGCGAGGTCATGATGTCGATGGCGTTGCGTGCAGAGGTGGCGCGTTCCAACGTGATGTAGATGAGCGAACCATAGTCGATGAGTCCCTCCGTCTTCCAGAGTTCTTCTCGTCCCCCATATGTGGTCTCCGTGATGCTCACTTGATGCTCGTTCATCTGTCCCACCACGGTGTAGGTGCGCTCCGCCTGTGGTATTTCACCCAGATATTTGTTCGAATCCCAGTCATACACCTTGCGCATCTCGCCTTTGGCATGGATGCCACCCTGATGGTGGTAGATGTTGCCATACATACCGTATGAGTCTGCATTATAACTCACGAAAACACTCCCGTCGGCACTTGCACCTTTCCCTACGATGATGTTGGTGCAAGCCACCGCATGAAATGTGAAATGTGGAACGTAAAATGTCAAAAGAAACATGACACATAAAAAGAAATTCTTTGTTTTCATATTTAGTTTTGGTATTTATAGATGCAAATCTACATAAAAATCGTGATTTATAAGCCAGTCGCAATAAAAAACCTTCAATTATTGGAACAAATTATTGTCAATTATTGGTAATTATTGTTTTTCCAAGCCGCCTTGGCGGCGAAGGAGCAAGAACAAAAAAGTATTTGTGGCTCTTGCGCTGCGGCGCAAGATAAACAATAATTTCCAACAATTACCAATAATTTGTTCCAATAATTATTTTTGGTCGCCAACTGCACCGAAATGGTGTCTTTTTTATACTAATTCAAAATATTTATAGTACAAAATGAAAGTTTTTGAAAATATTTTGCAACAAAATGAAATAAATGCCGTAAATTTGCAGCCAAATTAACAGAAAGCAAGGAAATAAAACACAGATAACAATGGTAAAACGTAATTTAGGATTGTACAGCGAAGCCTACGAGCATGATGCTTGTGGCGTGGGCATGGTGGTCAACATTCATGGCGGTAAGAGCCATGAACTGGTGGATAATGCGCTGAAGGTACTGGAAAACATGGAGCACCGTGGAGCGGAAACTCGCGACAAGACAGGCGACGGTGCGGGCATTATGGTGCAGATTCCGCACGAGTTTATTCTGTTGCAGGGTATTCCTGTGCCAGAAAAAGGGAAGTACGGAACGGGCTTGGTGTTCTTGCCGAAGGATGCCAAGGCACAGGAAGGGATTCTGAGCGTGATGATTGAGGAAATTGAACGCGAGGGACTTACGCTGATGCATATACGTACAGTGCCGACTTGTCCAGAGGTGTTGGGTGTGGGCGCACGAGAGGTGGAGCCAGACATCAAGCAGATTTTTGTCACCGGCGTGGAAGAGGAAAAAGTTGAGGTTTTTGACCGTATATTATATAAAGTACGCAAGAGAATCGAGAACCGCATCGACGACGAGGACTTCTACATCTGCTCCTTGTCGAGCAAGAACATTATCTACAAGGGCATGCTGACGAGCGGACAGCTGAGGCGGTATTTCCCCGACTTGTCCAGTCCTTACTTCACGAGCGGACTGGCATTGGTACATTCACGCTTCAGCACCAACACCTTCCCGAAGTGGAAATTGGCGCAGCCCTTCCGCCTGTTGGCGCACAACGGCGAAATCAACACGATTCGTGGTAACCGTGGTTGGATGAAAGCCCGTGAGAGTGTGTTGAGCAGTGAGGCATTGGGCGACATCAGGGGCATCCGTCCTATCGTGCAGGAGGGCATGAGCGACTCTGCCAGTCTGGACAACGTGTTTGAGTTCCTGATGATGAGCGGACTGAGTCTGCCACAGGC
>JAEEGL011326007.1_pt1 | contig 10790 bp, 8 predicted proteins | sample 9134231 | NCBI WGS metagenome assembly JAEEGL01 (sample SAMN16246548, study PRJNA631951) | gut metagenome | biome: gut microbiome; feature: rumen; material: fiber-attached | host: Bos | place: Iran: Karaj | collected 2018-10
ATTCTGGATGCCGTTGAATGCTACGTCAAGGGTGGCATCGTTCACCGTCAGGTTGGCTCTGTTAGGATAATCGGGATTTCCGATGCCATTGCCCCTGGTGGCGCCCGTCAGCTTGACGTAAGCCCGGTCCTTGATGGTCAGGTTTTCGAGGTAGATGCCCTTGCCGTCGCCGACACCGCTACGTATTTCGAGCGACGACTTGAAGTCCTTGGTTGCCGACGAGATGACGGCGTCGTCGAGTGTGAAAAGGCCATGATATCCGTTATAGCAGCGTATGTAGTTCTCACCCCTGAGCGAGAGCGAGTGTGACGGATCGTCGAAATCATATCGGTTCAGTTCTATGGCGTTGGCTGCGATGCCGCCCTCCTGCATGTCGATGTAGGCGTTGTCCAGCGACAGCACCCCCGTGTTGGGATTGTAAAAGACCTGGGTACTGCCTTCCTTGGTGAAGGCTTTTCCCGCCATGCCGTAACGGTTGACATCATTCACCCGGATGCCTGCAACAAATAAATCATACATCTTGGTGACGGACTGTATACTCACTATCTGGGCAAAGTCGCCGCCATTCTTGATGGGCTGCTTCTTGTCGGCATCCCAGTAAGCAGCATCGTACAAACCCAGTGATGCGTTGAAGTCGAAGCCCATACCGTCCTCCTTGATGAGCGTTCCCACGGTGAAAGCGGGATAGGGAGTCAGATCCTCATCGCCGGTCAGGTCAATACTCATGCTTCCGAACGAGTATGTGCCCTTGTCGCTGCTGGTCTTCAGCAGTATCAGCCGGGTGTTGGCATCGCCTTTCAAGCCGCCCGTGTATCCGGCAAATGTTATGTTTTCACCCCGTAGCGCAAGGCGGTCGTAGCTTTCAATGTAGCAGCCGACATTCTTGGCCGAGGCGAACGCGACACTATTGCCGCTGCCATCCTTGGTATACACCGACAGCTCGTTCTGTGCCACTCTCAGTGCCGGCTTGTTGCCCGTGATGATTGTATTGCTGCCTTCAAAGTACAACATGTCTCCTGACGCTGCCGATGCGAGCGTGTAATCTATGCCCACAACATTGGGATTGACGTCAGAGGCATTGATAGTCACATTCTTCAGCGTCAGCCTGCGGCTCGTGGCATTGAAGGACATAGTGCCGCTCTTCCAGCCTTTGGCCGCAAAGTCGGTGATATTCACCTCGTTCAGTGTGCGTCCCAGCACGATATAGGGTATCGAGTTATTCCTGAAGGCCTTGATATTCACCGTATGCAGCACCTTGCCGTCCTTGCCATAGATGTTTCCGCCATCGGGATAGCCGCCTACTACGTCGCAGTATCCTAAAGATATCCCGTCCCATGACTCAATGGCACTGGTGGTTTCAAGGGCCGTGGCCGTGACGTTTGCATAGTTGAATGTCAGCTTGCCGCTACTGAAAATGGGAGCCTCGCCCTTGGCGGTAAGCGTCAAATGGCCGATAGACAGTTCCTTCCAGCCTTGAAGAGCATAGTCGTAGCTGTTTAACGTCAGGCTGTTGGCGGCGATGTCGCCCCACTTATCGACACCATTGATATAGATTTTCTCATTCGAATAAATACCCAGCTTGTTGTTGTAATCTGTGACAGTGGGCGAAGTGATTGTGTTCGCACCCTTAACCTGCACTAGCAGTCCCTCCACCTTGCTGTTGTGCACCAGCGTTGTGCCGTAGGGATAGGGAAGGTTGGTGTCGCCAATCGTGCCCTTCACCCCGTTGAAGGTCAGGTCGCTACCATTAAACGATATGCTGCCGCTGGTCATGCCTTTTGGATTTAAGCTGACATACTCGCCGTAATTGCTAACGATGACACCGCCCACGGTGAGCTCGGGCAGAATCTTCACCTCCTTCATAGGCGTAGAGCCATCGACAAAGGTCTTGTCTGACGATTTATAGGTTCCTTTCTCTACATACGAGTCATTGCTGACTTCGCAAGAGGAGAAGCCTTGGACTGCGGTACTTCTATCGGATTTCAAGTGAGCCCAGACCGTCTGGAAACTAAGTTTGGCAGAAGCGGTACTATAAATCGAGTTACCGTTTCCTGTTGTGGCCTTCAAGTAGATGTTCTGGACGGTCAAGCCCCCGGTATTACGCATGAATATACAAGCATAGCCGGAGGCACAATTACTCTCCAGCTCCAAATAGGCGGTAGGTCCCAATTGCTCGCAGGACTGTATATCGCAGTAATTGCTGACATTAATATCCAGGCAATGATAATTGCTTTTCAGCACATTCTTGCCTTCGAACTGTAGGATGATATGGTCACCCTCGTAAGTCACGTCATTGCCATAAGTGACATTCATGGTCACGTTCTTGAATGTCAGTGTTTTCCGGTTGTGATCCCAACTGATGGTACCGCCCGTCTTCCCGCTAACACTGATGTTGGAGTTGCTGACGGTCGGGTCTAACGATGTGGCACCGATTTTTAAGCTCTCGGCCATCATCTGTGGTCCCACGACTGCTCCCGCCAAGAGGAGCATGAATAATGATAAAAGTTTCTTTTTCATAATCTTTAATTTTAAAGTTAATAATTATGGTTGTTGGTTAAAAATATAAGCACGTAAAGCGGCTTATCGCCATTTTTTCGAAATCACGGTGCAAAGATACGGAAAATTTGAACACCCGCCAAATAAACCTCGCTTTTTTTGGCAGAATTAGGTTCGCATTTTGGCCAGTTCGCTTTTTATTTGTACTTTTGCAGCATGAAAGAGCGACTATTCCGACAGACGACACAACGGTCAATGGCCAATAGCCAACGGTCAATGGTCTGCGCCGTGCTGTTGTTGCTGATGATGTCGTGTATGCCTTTCGGGCGTAAGGGACAGCCGGCGGAGACAGACTCGCCGAGCATTGCTGCGCATAACGGCGATGCTAAGGAGCAGCTGCGCAAGGGCCTGCGCTGCGACCGCGACGGACTTTATGAAGAAGCAGCGAAGTGGTATGAGCTGGCCGCCCGTCAGGGACTGGCCGATGCACAGAACAACCTGGGTGTGATGCTGAAGGACGGGCAGGGTGTGGAGCGCGACGAGGCTAAGGCCGTGGAGTGGTTCCGACGTGCGGCGCAGCAGGGCAATGTGCTGGCGCAGTCGAACCTGGGATGGATGTTCCACGGTGGTCGGGGAGTGGAGCAGAACTACGACTCGGCACACTACTGGTATCGCAAGGCCGCCGTGCAGGGACATGCCGCAGCGCAGAACAACCTCGGACTGCTCTTCCGCGACGGCTTAGGACTGCCGCAGGACAGTGACTCCGCCCGCTACTGGTTCTCAAAGGCAGCAGAACAGGGGTTGCGACAGGCCCTGCACAACCTTGAAGCAATTAATCTGTCCGTTGGTGTATCTAACTCCACGCAGAAAATACCGGATTAGTCATTTCTGGCGCTTCAAAGATAAGCACTTTTTGGGAAGTTCCTTACCACTGATATACGTCGCTTTTTAGGCCACTTAGTGGGTGAAGCAAAACGCTTTGCGATAGTAGGTCACGCTTCCAAGCGTGACAACCGCAGCAGTAGTGGGTGAAGCAAAACGCTTTGCGATAGTAGTAGGTCACGCTTCCAAGCGTGACAACTGTAGCAGTTGCGGGAATGAGTCAATCATCCGTAATATGATTGTCCTTCCGTAAGACAAACTGTTTTTGAGTCGCGGCTGTCACGCTTGGAAGCGTGACCTACTACTGCAAAGGTACGCATTTTGTATTTAGTCACCAAATATTTTAGGGCTTTTCTGCATGTTGTCTTCTTTCTCCTTCCTTTTTCTTTGCCCATTTCAACTATTCTTCGTAATTTTGCTCCGTCTTCAGCCCGCTGACGATGATGCCCACTGAGGTGGGCGGAAAGGCCGTGGGAACACGATCTATGTTCCCTGCCTTTATGAACTGACCGTCTATGCCACGAAAGAGGGTTGGCAGGACAGCGAGCGCGTGACTGCCAAACTCGTTTGGGGCGACAGTAAAGTTGATGGTGATAACGTTATTCGTTTAGGTGGTAATTGCGATGCGAACGGAGACGGCATCATTGACGTGGCCGACATCGCCACCATTATCTATAAGATGGCGGGGAAGCCAGGATGCAGAGAAGAAACTATAGAGTAGTAGCGGGGCAGCAACCGGGTAGCAGAAAAACGAATTAAGCGATGCAACGGCGAGAGTTATCCAATTCTCAGTAGTTTTTTTTTGTCCCCTTGGGCGTTCCTTATATGTCGTGCTATGCAACGTTGGTAATCCTTGACAGGGCCTTGAACACCTGTATCTCCTCCTGGGTGAAGTCCCCGTCGAACATCTTGTCGCCCTGCGGAAGGAGGCGCAGGAATAGGCGGCAGAGGTAGGCGAGAAAACAGGAGGAGAGGTAGAGAGGCACGCCGTCGAAGCCCTCATCCTTCTGGGCCTGGTCCTGATACTGCATCAGACCGTCGTAGATAGGGTGGCTGTGTATGCTCAGGTGACGGTAGAGCATGTCCATGTCCTCCTGACTCTTGCCGAAGAGATATCGCCACGCCTGGTTATAGGACACGCGGCGCACGTCGGAGGATTGACCGTTGACCGTTGACCATTGACCATTGACCATTGACCGTTGACCATTAACCGTTGAAGATTGACCATCGCCGGCACGTTTCCGGAAGAAGGCGATGCAGCCGTTCTGCGTGGGGTTGCCCAGTGCCGTCCATTCGTCGAGCTTCTTGTAGCACTCCATGCCAAGACGGGTGGAGAAGATGTTCATTCGCAGCTTCTCTATCTCCTTCTGGACAGCCTCATCCTCCATGTCGGCACCGTCCATAAGGTTCTTCTTGCTGTTAATTTTCCAGTAGTTCCACACCACTTCGCGCTCCTCATCGCCCTTGGGATGAACATAGAGGAAGTAGAACATCACCAGGTGCTCGTAGACGGAGCGTGTGAGCGTCATTGTCTTGTACTCCTCGTGCAACTGGAAGGCCTCGCCCTTGTATTTCAGTACGATGCCCTCCTTCGTCAGTTTGTGGTTACAGAGATGGGTTGACGTCACCCGCTGGAGGAAAGCGCTGGCCACGGAGAAACGCTCCTCCGAGAGCTGCTCCTCGTAATCCACGATGACGTGACAGATGACGTGCGTGGCCATCTTCGTCACCAGTTCCGACAGTCGGAGACTGCTCTCCAGCCGCTGTTCAGGTGACAGTTTCGCGTTCACGGGTTCATATACACTCTTTGGAATAGTAGTATTTCTGTTATCCTTCATCATTACAATACTTTTTATCCTTTCGTTCCATGCATTATTCCAAAATGGAATGCAAAGTTACGTTTTTTTCGCCAAATGGCAAAAATATTTGCCCTAAATGTATACTATTTCAGTAAAAATGACTATATTTGCAGCGTTGATTGTTTAACTAATGCTACCATAACTATGAAAGTAGGAATTCCAAAAGAGATTAAGAACAATGAGAACCGCGTGGGCATGACCCCGTCGGGAGTATCAACACTGGTGCGACACGGCCATGAGGTGAGTGTGCAGCATACGGCTGGCGAGGGCAGCGGCTTCAGCGACGACGAGTATGTCAAGGCCGGAGCCCGCATCCTGCCAGATATTGAGGCTGTCTACCGAGAGTGCGACATGATTGTGAAGGTGAAGGAACCTATTGAGCCGGAGTATAAGCTGGTGCGTAAGGGACAGTTGCTCTTCACCTATTTCCATTTCGCCTGTGAGAAGGAGCTGACCGAGGCAATGCTCGCAAGCGGTGCTGTCTGCCTGGCCTACGAGACCGTGCAGCTGCCCAATGGCTCGCTGCCACTCTTGCAGCCCATGAGTGAGGTGGCTGGACGTATGGCCACGCTCAACGGTGCCTACTACTTGCAGAAGACGAAAGGCGGCAAGGGCAAGCTCATCAGTGGGGTGCCTGGCGTCAGTCCTGCAAAGGTACTGGTGCTTGGCGGTGGCATCGTCGGAGAGGCAGCCGCCCTAATGGCTGCCGGACTGGGAGCCGACGTTACCATTGCCGACATCTCGTTGCCCCGTCTGCGTCAGCTCGACCTCGAGACACCTGCCAACGTACACACCCTCTACAGTTCGGAACACAATATCCGTAAGCAGCTGCCGACGGTGGACATTGTCGTGGGAAGCGTGCTCGTGCCAGGAGACAAGACGCCCCACCTCATTACGAAGGAAATGCTGAAGCTGATGGAGCCAGGAACGGTGCTCGTCGATGTGGCCATCGACCAGGGAGGATGCTTTGAGACCTCACGGCCTACGACCCACAGCGAGCCTGTGTATATTGAGGATGGCATCGTACACTACTGCGTGGCCAATATCCCCGGTGCCGTGCCTAACACCTCGACGCTTGCCCTCACCAATGCCACCTTGCGCTATGCCGTTGCCTTGGCCGACAAGGGTTGGCAGCAGGCCTGCAAGGACGATCCTGCATTAGAAAAGGGTCTGAACATCGTTGATGGTAAGGTGACATTCAAGGCTGTGGCCGATGTGTTCGGACTGCCTTGGCAGCCCGTGACGCTATAATGCGTTCTTCTCCTTATAGGCGTTCAGCCAGCCGCCGTGGAAAAGACGGGCGAGGAAGATGCTGCCTCTGAAGGTCAGCTCGATGGCCATGGCCGTCCATACACCGCGCAGACCGTATTCGCGTGCCAGCCATGAGGCCAGTGTAAGGCGCACGCCCCACATCGAAAGGAGGCTCATCATGGCGGGCTTCAGTGTGTCGCCAGCACCAATGAACACGCCGTTGGCTACGATGGCTACGGCAAACATAGGCTCGGCCCAGGCCTCGATGCGCAGTGCCTGTGCACCCTCGGCGATGACCTCCTCCACAGGTGTCATAAAGGCCATCATCTCAGGGGCAAAGAGCCACATAAGCACACCCATCATCGTCATCACGACGATGCCCAAACCCACGGACATGTTAGCGAAGGAGCGCGTCAAAACCTTCTGTCCTGCTCCGATGCCCTGGCCTACGAGTGTGGTGGCGGCCTCGGCGATGCCAAAGCCAGGCATGTAGCAGAGACTCTCCACGGTGATGGCCAGCGAGTTGGCAGCGATGGCCACCGTGCCCAAAGGTGCCACGATGATGGTGCTCACGATTTGTGCACCGCCCATGAGCGTATGCTGCAGGCCCATGGGGGCACCTATCTTGAAAGCCGTGCCGATAACGTCGGCGGTAGGACGGAAGTCTGTCATGCGAATCCCCCGGCCCTCCCAGTCGCCAGTCTTCCCATTCGTTTCATTTGCCCTTCTGCCAAAGAGTCTCAGCATATCGCTGCGCCACAGCAGGAACCAGAGCATGGCAAGGGCGGTAATCAGCTCGGCAAAACCAGTTCCCATGGCTGCGCCGGTAACACCCAAGCCAAGCACATAGATGAACATGTAGTTAAAGACCACGTCGAGGCAACACATCATTATATTAAGGGCGGAGGGAATCTTCATGTTGCCGCTGCACTTCAGCATCGACCCCGCGAGACCCTCCATCTGGAAGAAGATGCCGCAGATGCCGACCAACATGAAGTAGAGCGAGGCGTCGTGGGCTATCTCCTCTGAGCCACCCAGCCAGAAAGGCAGGTAGTTATGAATGGCGATGCAGACCAGTGACAGAAAGACACTCCATGCCAATGCACATACCAATGCCTGGCGCAGCACGCGACGGGCGGCCCCGAAGTCGTTGGCTCCGATGAAGTGGGCCACCTGCACGGAGAAACCCATGTTCACCGCCGACGACAGACCACCCATAAGCCACATTGTAGTCTCCACAAGTCCGATGGATGCTATGGCCTTCTCGCCAAGATGTCCCACCATCGCTGCATCGATGAAGAACATCACCGTGGCAGAGAGCTGGGCCAGGATGGAGGGCACGGACAACTGTACAATGAGCCGCAGCCGTTCGCTGCGGTTCATCGTACGTCCCTCGCGAATGTATGACAAGAGGTCTTGTTTGGCCATGTGCAAATGGAAAGCTGCAAAGGTAATGGTTTTTTGCGAAAGGAAACCATTTGTTAGCATTTTTTTGCTATGTAACGTACTTTTGGCTAAAAGAAATAAACATATTTGGCCGTTTCGTATTTTTGTCGTACCTTTGCCCCATATTTCTTTAACTAGTATTAGCTATGAAGACAACATTCAGAGAAGAAGGCAAGGAGTACATCATGGAGTTTGAGGGCCGTCTGGACACCGCCGCTGCTTCGCAGACGGAGAAGGACGTGGAGGCGCTCAACGACTGTATGGGTCACGACATCGTACTCGACTGCACAAAGCTGGAATACATCTCATCCAGTGGTCTGCGCATTTTCCTCGGTATCCTGAAGAACGCGAAGCCTAAGGGTAGCCATGTTTACATCACCGGACTGGGCGACGAGCTTCAGAAAGTGTTCGCCATGACCGGATTCTCCAGCCTTTTTGAGTACAAATGAATATCCTGTTGTTTTTCGGACTGGGTGGACAAGAAGTCCTGATTATTGCCCTCGTGGTGCTACTGCTCTTCGGCGGTGCCAAGATTCCTGAACTGATGCGCGGCTTGGGCAAGGGCGTGAAGAGCTTCAAGGAGGGAATGAAGGAGGTCGACGACGTCGCAAGTGAGAAGTGATAAGTGGAGACGGGGACGTTCTGGGACCATTTGGAAGTGCTGCGATGGGTCATTGTCCGCTCTTTGGTGGTGACGGTGCTCTTCGCCGTTGTGGCCTTCTGCCTGAAGGATTGGCTATTTGCCGTGGTGCTGGCTCCGAGAACCAGTGAGTTCATTTCCTTCCGCCTGATGGGCGTGGAACCGTTCTCCATCCACCTTATGAATATTGGCCTTACGGAGCAGTTTATGACCCATCTCAAGGTGTCGCTCTATGCGGGTCTGCTCTGTGCCGCGCCCTACATCATCTTCGAACTGTTCCGCTTTGTGTCTCCCGGACTTTACGACCGTGAGCGGCGTGCTGGCCGCTGGGTGGTCGTCTCTGCCTGTGGTATGTTTTTTCTGGGTACGCTGGTCAACTATCTGCTTATCTTTCCGCTGACGGTTCGTTTCCTGGGCACTTATCAGGTGAGCGTCGATGTGGAGAATATGCTTACCCTACAGTCTTACATCGACACGCTGCTCTCCATGAGCCTCGTCATGGGCATCATCTTCGAGCTGCCCGTGCTCTGCGCCATCCTGGGACGAATGGGCTTCATCAACAGTCAGCTCATGGCTCGCTACCGCCGCCACGCCGTTGTCGCCATCCTCATCGTTGCCGCCATCATCACTCCCACCACCGATGTTTTCACCCTCTTTATCGTGGCTCTGCCCATCTGGCTGCTCTACGAGATGAGCATCCTGCTGGTGCCCAAGAGGGTCAACTCCTAACTCCTAACTTCTAACTCCTCACTCCTAACTCTTGAAGTACGACCTGGCTTTCACCCGCCTGACGGGTTTCAATCTTGACACGGCCCTGCGCCTCTACCGTGAGCTGGGCGGTGGGCGTGGTGTATATGACCATCGCCATGACCTGCGCGACGTGCTGCCCGACTGCTCCGACCGGCTCATCGCCACACTGCAACAGGACTGGAGTCTGCCGCTGGCGCGTGCCGAGCAGGAGCTGGCCTTCGCCGAGAATCACGGCATACAGGTGTTGCGACTCGGAAAGTATGGCTATCCGCAGCGGCTTGCCGAGTGTCCCGATGCACCTCTTGTGCTCTTCTACCTCGGCTCGGCCGACCTGAACCAGCGCCGTATCGTCAGCATTATTGGCACCCGCCATTGTACTACCTACGGACAAGACCTCATTCGCCGCTTCGTCGGCGACCTGCGTAGCCTCTTGCCGGAGGTGCTCGTCGTCAGCGGACTGGCCTACGGCGTGGACATCTGTGCCCACCGCCAGGCCTTGGCCAATGGCTACGAGACGGTTGCCGTGCTGGCCCACGGCCTCGACATGCTCTATCCGCCTCGACACCGTGACACCGCCACGCAGATGCTCTCGCACGGCGGACTGCTCACAGAGTATATGAGCGAGACGGTGATAGACAAGCGAAACTTCGTGCAGCGCAACCGCATCGTGGCCGGCATGGCCGATGCCACCATCCTCGTGGAGAGCGCGGCAAAGGGTGGCGGACTCATCACCGCCCGCATTGCCCAGGACTATGGGCGCGGCGTGTTTGCCTTCCCCGGAGCCGTGGGGGCCACCTACTCCGAGGGCTGTAACAACCTGATACGTGACAACGGCGCACAGCTCATCACTTCTGCCTCAGACTTCGTGGAGTTCATGGGGTGGCAGGATGACAGCCGCCTCGCCCTGGCCCGGCAGGAAGGCATAGAAAGAAGCTGCTTCCCCAGCCTTTCGCCGGAGGAGCAGCTTGTCGTGTCGTTATTGGAAAATTCCGGCGACCTGACGCTCAACACGCTTGCCGTGAAGACGAACATGAGTGCCGGCCAGCTCACCGCCTTGCTTTTCCAGTTGGAGATGAAGGGTGTGGTGCGACCCCTCGCCGGGGGCAATTATCACCTACTCAGATAGAAACTCATTCAAGTCTGGTCTATTGACTTCTTACTACCTCTTCACCGACAGTCTTTATCTCACACAGATTCCACAGATTTCACAGATGGCTGCACATTCCTATCCGTCCTACTACGCGCAGCAAAAATCCGTGCTGTGCGGTTGAAAACGGCCTGCGCTCGGCCCAAGGGACGCTTGCGTAGAGCAACGGAGCAAGAAAGGCCAATGAGCATATAGCCCAGGGCATCGCCCTGGGTAAGGCAGTGCGTAACCCACGCCCTGAAAGGGCAAAAGCTTTATAAATGGGCATCGCCTCTGTGACTGCACGTCGCAGGCGTTGCCCACTTTTAGTGCTTTTGCC